>LSQX01240889.1_pt1 | contig 11734 bp, 10 predicted proteins | sample 654561 | NCBI WGS metagenome assembly LSQX01 (sample SAMN04489861, study PRJNA283612) | anaerobic digester metagenome | isolation source: 4 biogas reactors fed with cattle manure at either 37C or 55C with and... | place: Denmark: Kongens Lyngby | collected 2014 | reverse complement strand
TATCTGAGCTTCAGCAGCCTTCTGTATATATCCGAACGTTCGAGACTGATTTTTGAGCCGACGTTATTCAGCGAAAAGTCAAGATATTCGCAGCAGCCGCTTAAATCCGGCAGTTCGACCGGAGCCGCCGCGATGATTCCGGTCTCGGATAAAATATCTATAATAAAACGAACCTTTGCATAACAGGAACCGCCGATGCTGCGTTCGATCGAGTGAAGGGAAAGTCTTTCCCTTCCGAACCGCACCTCTCTTCTGATATACACATAAGCATTGACAAAATCCTCGCGAAGAGGGATGACAGAGTTCCGTTCAATGCCGGGAAGAATATCGGAATCGGGATTTTCGGAAATCGTTTCGTATATTTCGCGCTGGCGGCTGAGTTCCTCAAGATACGCACGGCAGGGATACATCTGACGGACGATAAGCTGAACCGACTGGATATTCATGAAGTCATTGACATCAAGATTGAATACTATGTCGGCAAGGTCGCCCGCAAAAAAGTCGAGTTCATCTGCCGGGATTCCGAAATAAACCGCGGTGAAGCGGACTCCGTCCTTTTCGACGGTCAGGCGGGTATGGCGGTTTGAGCCTATCGGAGTTTTTTCGATAATCGCCGCGTCCCTGACGATGAATACCGGAGTCGGGTTTGCCACGCCGTACGGCTCGAGCAGATACAGCTCGTTTGCCTGAGACAGAGTAAGGTCTGCGGCGCCAAGCTCGCAGTCGACGACCGTGCGGGTTGTGATTGCAGCTGTGTTCAGATTTGCTCTTGCGTAATCGTTTATCCGCTGCTTGAATTCTTTGATTCTGCCGCGGTCGATCGAAAGTCCGGCGGCAAGCTCGTGGCCGCCGAACCTTATAAGGCAGTCGGAGCAGCTGTTCAGCGCTTCGACAAGATTCATGCCTTTTACTCCGCGACCGGAGCCTTTGCCGGTGTCGCCGTCGAAGCTGATCATTATCGCCGGAAGCTTATATTTCTCGGTGATGCGCGATGCGACTATTCCGATGACACCCTGATGCCAGCTGTCGTTTTCGAGTATTATTACAAGATCGCGGTCAAAATCAAATTCCGACTCAATTATCTGCTGAGCCTGCTCTGCGATATCGTTCTCGAGCAGCTGGCGCTGACGGTTTGTTTCGCACAGCTCCGATGCTATCGCCTGCGCCTCGAATTCATCTTCGGTCAAAAAAAGTTCCACAGCTCTTGTTGCCGAACCGATGCGGCCGGCGGCGTTAATCCGCGGCGCTATCGTATATCCGATGGTAGATGATGTCATCTTTCTGCGGCGGCGGGCCTTTTTCCCCTGAGATTTTTCCGGACCGCCCTGAGCTATATCCAGAAGAGCCGCCACACCCGGACGCGGATTTTTGTCGGTAAGCGCCATGCCTATCGAGACTATAAGGCGGTTTTCGTCGATAAGGGGCATTACGTCGGCGACCGTTCCTATGGCGATCAGATCGCCGTAGCGCATTATTACGTTTCTGATGTAATTTTCCCGCAAACCGGCTTGTTCATTCAGCTTCTGCTCGATTCCGCACAGCAGTTTGAACACAACTCCGACTCCCGCCAGTTCTTTGAAAGGGTAGTCGCAGTCGCTTCGCCGGGGATTGACGACGGCGCAGGCATCGGGCAGAAGCATCTTCCCGTCGTCGGACAGACTGCATTCGTGGTGGTCGGTGATTATGACGTCAAGTCCCTTTTCCCGTGCGTATTCGACTTCGTCAGCTGCGGTTATACCGGTATCGACGGTTATCATCAGCCGGTTTCCTTCCGATATAAGGCTGTCTATAGCGGAAAGATTGATGCCGTATCCCTCGCCTTCGCGGTTGGGAATATAATAGCCGACATCGATGCCTTTGTCTCTGAGATACATGCACAGGGTGCTCGTCGCCGTTACGCCGTCGACGTCGTAGTCGCCGTAGATTACCACCTTTTCGCGGTTTTCTTTTGCTTTGAGGATGCGGTCAACCGCTTTATCCATGTCGGCCAGAATGAAGGCGTCGTGGAATATCTCAACCTCTTTTTTGAGAAAACGGCTGCAGCCTTCCTGCGTTTTCATTCCGCGGTTCCAGAGAAGCGACGCCGTTACGGCGGTTATGCCGAGGTTTTCGGAAAGTGATTCGATTTCGGCTGAGTGTTCTATGCGGGGGTCAAGCAAATCAATGAAGCTGTCGGTCATATCCGCCTCACCGCGCTTTCGGAAGGGCTGCCGTCTTTCTCGTAGGGTCCCATTTTATCGATCTGCACGATATGAATTTCAAGGTCTTTTGATGAAAAGAGTCTTGTTATTATCACCGTTAAAACAAACACCGCGAGGAATACGCCGACCGTTACAAAAGACGCCGCCGATTTGTTCCAGACGACAGATGTGATGATATACGCCGCCGCTCCCGCGATTATCGGGAGCAGAAAGGCCAGAAAGGAATACAGCAGGATGTTTTTTGAGGATGTTTCGAGAGTGACTTTGTCTCCGGGATGGGCGCCGATGTCGTTTTTAACGACTGCGGTGATTGTTTTGGCGCAGCCGAGACAGAATGACTGCTGTGCGCAGTGACCGCAGGCATCCTGTCTTACGACCGCTACTTTCGCGGTGTCTCCGGAAACGCTTTTAACGATGGCTTGCTGTGTCAAAATATATACTCCGTTCAAAAATCAAATCGTTAATCAGTTCATATATGCAGGAAAAACACCCGTGGATGCAGGTGTCTTTGTGATCGGCCGAGGATGATCGCGCCGGCGGCAATATGCCGCCGACAGTCATCAGTTTACCCTTACCGATATTTTGTAATCGCCTACCGGGTAAACGCTCTTTTTATACGAATCGGAGACGGTTATCAGAACCGGAACCGATGTTTCTCCGGAAGAACCGGAAAGGAAACTCAGATTCACCGATGCGGTAATATCCTTCGGATTGATATATCCGACGGACAGCTTTTCGCCCCTTATCGTAACGTTGATGCTGTCCGAGAGCAGTTCGTAATTAAGCCCCTCAGGCGCATTGACCGAGATGTTGTTTACGATCAGCGTTTTTTCCGAGGTGTTCTTGAATACGATGCTGATGACGGCTTCTTCGGTGCCGCTGATGTTTGTAATTCCCTCCGGCATAACTATCTTCTGGATGACGGTATCGGTCGTAACCTTTGTTTCATCGATAACGCTGAGGTTCAGCTCGCTTATTCGGTCGAGATCTTCCGTTTCTCCTTTGATTGTGATGGTTTCCGGATTAATGGTCAGGTCAACCGTGTTTTTGTTGAAATAGCCGTAGCGGTAATTCACTTTCAGCGGGACCGTTTTTTTGAAATAGACCGGTATTGTAACGGTGGCGCTGGAGGGATTCATCGTAAGAGAGGGATCCCTTACGGTTTTGCCGTCCGAATCGACCAGTTCAAGAACTCCCGTGTAAGTCTGCGAATTCGAAACCTTTCCGAGCGATACCTGCAGCCGAGCTTCGGTTATGCGGGAGAGGACCGATTCGGGACCGGTTACGACGGTTTCCGTGATATCATATGTCATGTCCGAACTTCCGATTTCGCCACCGCTGTCTATCATAAAGGAATTGATATAGGCTTTGACCGGAACGGTTGTCGTTGAACGGTTGTCAAGGCGCAGCTTCATAGTCGAGACCGACTGCTCGGCGACCCAGACTCCGTCCGGCACGCTGACATTGACGTTGAGGGTGTATGTGCCGGCGGTGTTAATGCCGCTTATGTCGACCCAGGCGGTTACATCCGCCGGGCTGACATTCTTAAGCTCGCTTTTGGTGCCTTCTATAGTTACATCGACGGTGCTGTTCAAAGCGCTGTATACCGAAAGCGCCGAATCTTTTCCTTCTACGGCGATGGGAATTTCATTAAATGTGCTGGTTATCACCTGAGTTCCGGTGCTTATTGCGTAAAGCCAGAGCACAAAGGCAAGCACGAGGCTGACCGCCATGAACATGATATTTGCGGCGCGGGAGCGTTTTTTAACTTTGTAATCGCCGTTTCCCTCGGCTGCTGCCTCGAAACGGTATCCCTCCGGGCTTGTCGCCGCGGCACGGAATTTATCAAACATCGGCGTCCTCCCCCTTCTCTGACATCCGGCGGTAATTTATTGATTTTATTTCTTCTTTTCGATTTTTTCGACTGATTTTGCCGGCGCCGGCTTCTTTGCGCCGGTTTCCGTTAAAATAGCTTCGAGTTCGGTGCTGAGCGAGGCGTAATCGTAGTTTCGCTTAAGTCTGCCGCCGAGAGCAATGCTGATATTTCCGGTTTCTTCGGAAACCACCAGCACCACGGCATCGCTGTTCTCGGTCATTCCGATTGCGGCACGGTGCCTTGTGCCCAGATCCTTGATGATGTCGGTGTTGGTTGAAAGCGGGAGCAGGCAGCCTGCAGCATGTATCCTTCCGTCGCGGATTATCACCGCGCCGTCGTGAAGCGGGGCTTTATTGAAAAATATATTTTCCAGCAGATAAGGCTCGAGGTCGGCATTGATAACCGTTCCGGATCTGATGACATCGCCCAGCTTTGTGGAGCGCTCGATCACTACCAGAGCGCCGGTCTTTTTCAGCGACAGGTTGGAGATCGCCTGGCAGATCGAATCGATTATCTTTCTGTCCGCCGTAAAGTCCCTGCGGATGTTTTTCAGGCCTCTGAGCGAATCTCCGCCCATGTTTTCAAGCATGGTCCGAAGCTCCGGCTGGAAAAGTATTATTATCGCAAGGACGCCCATCTGGAATACACGTTCCATGATAAACTTGAGCGCCACAAGACCGAACAGCGTTGCCAGGCCCTGAACTATAAGCAGAAACACGACTCCGACGGCAAGCTTGCCCGCCCGGCGGTCGCTCATAAAACGAATTATATAATAAAACAATATCGCTACAATCAGGATATCGATAATGTCTTTTATTGTGATCGCCGATATCGCATCGACGAAAGCCTCCAACAGAGAGGAGAAGGGCGCACTCAATCCATCCATAGCCCTCACCGCGCCGCAGTTTCGGAAGGCGGCGTTCTAAATAAAGCATCCGCGCCGTGTGCGCAAAACGCTTTGCTTTTTAAATACAGAGTTAATTATACCATATCCCCCGAGATATTTCAAACCTTATTGTGTGAATTAATGAAAATTATTTTTCCTCGGAATTTACAAAAACGTCTTTAAAATATTGGAGCCGCGTGGTATAATATACATGATTATACTTCAGGAAACAATTATGAATACAAAATCATTCGAATGGCAGCCGACAAAAAAGCTGCTTATCATTGCCGGGCACTTCGGCAGCGGCAAGACGAACATCGCCGTTAATCTTGCAAAAAGATTCGCTTCGGAGGGAAGAAAAACAACTCTTATCGACTTTGATACCGTCAACCCCTATTTCCGCGCCGCCGATAACATAAAATCGCTTGAGCGCGCCGGGGTGAAGGTGATAGTTCCCGAATACGCAAACACCAACCTCGATCTGCCGACACTGCCGTCGGAGATTTATTCGGTTTTCGGAAACGAAGACGCCGATTCTTTGGCAATTTTTGATGTCGGAGGCGACGATCTTGGCGCAACGCCGCTGGGGATGTTTTTTCCGCAGATCACAGGGAGCGGATACGAGATGCTCTATGTCGTTTCGATGTACCGCCCGCTTACGGCATCCGCCGAAGACGCCGCCCGCCTGCTTTACGATATCGAAGCGGCTTCGAGGCTGCGCGTTACGGCGATTGTCAACAACAGCAATATCGGGGAAGCTACCGAGCCGGATTCTCTCTTGAAATCGTCGGAATATATAAAGCAGCTCTGCGAAATGACGGATCTTCCGGCGGCGTTCAGCGCAACCATGCTCGAAAGCGGTGATTTTGACGGCATCGAGCCGCTGCTGCATATGGCGGATGAAACAAAGTACCTCTGGAAAGAATCGGCGCCGACCGATGAATAATTATACATATCTGCCGGATGCCGGCACTTATATAAAGCAACCCTCAAGCGAAAGGCTGGTTTGAGCTTATGAACAAAGTTACATTTAATGTCGAACGGTGCAAGGGATGCGGACTCTGCGTCAGCGTATGTCCCAAGAAAATACTCGAACTGGGCGAAAATCTCAACTCGAAGGGTTATCACCCTTCGAGGATAAAAGATCAGGAGAAGTGCATTGCCTGCGCAATGTGCGCCGTAATCTGCCCGGATACGGTAATTACCGTTGAAAAAGACGTCTGATACACCAATCACAGGAAGGGAATAATATATATGGCTAAAGTCCTGATGAAGGGCAACGAGGCCATCGCCGAATCGGCGATCCGCCACGGCTGCCTGCATTATTTCGGATATCCCATAACCCCACAGACAGAAATAGCCGAATACATGGCTAAACGGATGCCGAAGGTAGGCGGCCTCTGTCTCCAGGCGGAAAGCGAAGTTGCTGCAATCAACATGGTTCTCGGCGCCGCCTCTGCCGGAGCGAGAACGATGACCAGCTCAAGCTCGCCCGGAATCTCGCTCAAATGCGAGGGAATCTCATATCTTATCGGCTCGGATCTTCCCTGCCTTATCGTAAATATACAGCGCGGCTCCCCGGGTCTCGGCTCGATACAGCCGTCACAGCAGGATTATTACCAGGCGACCAAAGCGCTCGGCCACGGCGATTCGCAGGTGCCGGTGCTTGCTCCCTCTTCGGTGCAGGAACTTGCCGATTTCGCAGGAGTTGCCTTTGACATAGGCGATAAATACCGTACCCCGGTTATGCTGCTCGCCGACGGCGCTTTAGGTCAGATGATGGAGCCTGTCGAGCTTGCTCCCGAAGGTCAGACTGTCCTGCCGGATAAGCCCTGGGCAACGAACGGTCATGAAAACAAGAGAAAACGCAATATAATAAACTCGCTTTACATCCAGCCGGATGTGCTCGAAAAGGTCGTGCTTGAGCGCTACAAGCGGTATGGGCAGATAGAGGAAAACGAGATCCGCTTTGAAAACTACATGACCGAAGACGCGGATATCATCCTTGTTTCTTACGGCATTACTTCGAGAATCTGCAAGACCGCCGTCGGGATGGCCCGTGAGAAAGGGATAAAAGCCGGACTTTTCCGTCCGATTACCCTTTGGCCGTATCCCAAAAAGCAGCTCATGGCGCTTGCCGATCAGGCAAAGAAATTCCTTGTCGTTGAGCTCAACATGGGACAGATGGTCGACGACGTAAAAGTTTCAATCGAATCGAAAAAGCCGGTTCATTTCTTCGGACGCACCGGCGGCATGATGCCCTCCCCGGCTGATGTGCTCAGGGCGATCGAAAGCGAAGGAGGTGTCAGATAATGAGCAAGATTGTTTTTGAAAGACCGAAGGCACTCTGCGACGTTGCGACGCATTACTGCCCCGGCTGCACCCACGGTATAGTCCACCGTCTTGTGGCTCAGGCGATCGACGACCTCGGCGTCGAAGGAAAAACCATCGGAGTTGCTCCGGTCGGCTGCTCGGTTTTTGCATACAATTATTTTAACTGCGACATGATCGAAGCGGCGCACGGCCGCGCTCCGGCAGTCGCCACCGGCGTTAAGCGGGTGCTTCCCGACAGCGTCGTTTTCACCTATCAGGGAGACGGTGACCTTATCGCTATCGGTACCGCCGAAACAGTTCATGTCGGCGCCCGCGGCGAGAACATCACGATAATATTCATAAACAACGCAATTTATGGCATGACCGGCGGTCAGATGGCTCCGACTTCACTCCTGGGACAGAAGACTACCACTTCGCCCTACGGACGCAAGAAAGAGATTCAGGGCAACCCGATCCGTGTCTGCGAGCTAATGGCAACGCTCGACGGAACCGCATACTGCGCCCGCGTTGCGGTCGATACAGTTCCCCACATCAACGAAGCCAAAAGAGCGATAAAGAAGGCGTTCCAGACACAGATCGACAAAAAAGGCTTTTCGATCATCGAAGTGTTATCCACCTGCCCCACCAACTGGGGGTTGACGCCGACAGAGGCGCTTGAATGGGTGCGCACCGACATGATCCCGCATTACCCGCTTGGAGTATATAAAGATATTACCGGAGAGGATGAAGCAAAATGACAAAATCTTTTATTTTAGCCGGATTCGGCGGACAGGGCATACTTTTCGCCGGAAGACAGCTGGCAGCGTGCGGAATGGCTAAGGGCTATAATGTATCCTGGCTGCCTTCATACGGACCCGAGATGCGCGGAGGCACCTGCAACTGCTCGGTAATAATTTCGGATGAGGAGATCGGTTCTCCAATCGTTACCAATCCGAACTATGCAGTTGTGTTCAACCTTCCCTCGTTTGATAAATTCGAGCCGCTTGTTCAGAGCCGCGGAACGATGTTTGTCGACTCGACGCTTGTCAACAAGATAAGCTGGCGCGACGACATCTCCGGATACTACATTCCTGCGACCAAACTCGCCGAAGACAACGGTCTTGTCGGCGGCGCAAACGTGGTTATGCTCGGAAAAGTAGTCGCCGCAACCAGACTCTTCACCCGCGATGAATTTCTTAAGAGTATGGCTGCTTCGATTCCCGCTTCAAAAGCTGAACTCATGGAAAACAATACAAAAGCTTTTGACATCGGGATGGGATATAAATAAAAAGATGTTACCTTCGGGGAAGCGCAGAACGCTCCCCGAATTTTTTTATTGCTCCGCGGCAGGACAGAAATTAGTTAGGTGAGTGAATTAACGGATTGTTTACCTGACCGAAACTTATAAAACTGTTTTTTTATTCGTTATATGATATAATAATCATTGTAATTCAATAATGTTTTATTGTTTTTCGATAATTTTCACTTAATCGGAGATATAAATGAGCAGTTTAAAAGAAGCTTCCGGCGGAATCTTCAAACCGCGCGAGGACTTTACATCGGTTATAATAGTTGCTGCCGGAAACGGAACAAGGATGCGGCTCAACGAGTCCGGCGTCGAGGATCCGAACGCCGCCGCAACTACAAAGCAGATGACCGATATCGCGGGGATTCCGGTGATTGTAAGGACAATAATGCAGTTCGAGAGCTGCCCGTCGATAACCGAAATAGTAGTTGTCGCTCGCGAGGAGGAAATACCGAAATATCCCGGGTTTATCGAAAAATTCGGATTTAAGAAAATATCCAAAGTGGTGAAGGGCAGCACCACCCGCCAGAGATCAATGTTCGAGGGGCTTAAGAATGTGAATGACGATGCCGATTATATCGCCGTTCACGACGGCTGCCGCTGTCTTGTCACCCCGGAGATGATCGAAAACGTGCTTAAAGCGGCTAAAACCCACGGCTGCGCTTGCGCCGGCTGCCATTCAAAAGACACCTTCAAGCAGGTAGATACATCCGGATTCATCGTAAATACCGTCGACCGCAATCAGCTTTGGCACGCACTGACGCCGCAGATCTTCAAAGCCGACATCCTCCGCGCCGGTGCTTATATCGCGCGGGATGAAAAATATGAAGTCACCGACGACTGCATGCTCGTCGAAAAAATCGGATTTAAAATCAAGATGGTTGACTGCGGTTATGACAACATAAAGCTGACGACTCCCGACGATTTTTATATCGCGGAGGCGCTGCTGCGATATCGCACCGATCACCTTAAAGCCGAAAATCTGAAATCGGAATAATGACAGCATGGACAGGCTTTTGAGCCGCGGGAGCTGATATGAAAGAATTACTTAAATCTTCCCTGCCGTTCAGAATAGGCGAGGGATACGACCTTCACCGGCTCAGCATGGGGCGCCGGCTGATACTCGGCGGGGTTGAAATCGAATACGAGTGCGGGCTTTACGGTCACAGCGACGCCGACTGCCTGACCCATGCAATTATGAATGCCGTAATCGGCGCGTTGGGACTCGGCGACATAGGTCTTCACTTCCCGGATACCGACCCTATATACGAAGGCATATCAAGCATTGAGCTTGCCGGGAAAACTTATCGGATGATGGATGACGCCGGATATATGATCGGCAATATCGACTGCACGGTTCAGGCGCAGGCGCCGAAGCTCGCAAAATATAAAAGCGCGATGGAAGAGAAATTAGCTTCCGTCTATCGCTGCGGAGCGGATCAGATAAACATTAAGGCGACGACCGGAGAGCACATCGGCATTATCGGTCGCGGAGAGGCGATAGCCGCCCGGGCGGTCTGTCTGCTCATCAAAAAACCCGATAATTTAAATCAAAAGGGGGCAACCTTGGTATGAACATAAAGCTTTCTCCGTCGGTGCTTGCGGCGGATTTCTCCCGCCTCGGAGAAGCTGCGGCGGATGTTTACGACGCCGGAGCGGAATATCTTCATCTTGACGTAATGGACGGCGATTTCGTCCCGAATATCAGCTTCGGCGCTCCTGTAATTAAGGCGATACGCGGCTGTTCGGAAGCGGTTTTTGACGTTCATCTCATGATCCGCGATCCGATAAGATATATCGACGATTTCATCGATGCGGGCGCCGACATTATTACCGTTCATTATGAGAGCTGCTTCAATCCGCTTTTTGTCGTGAAATATATCAAACAGAAGGGCGTTAAATCCGGGATAACCATTAAGCCGGACACAAAGCCGGATGTGCTTGCGAAGTTCACCGACTTTGTCGACCAGATACTTATTATGACGGTCGAACCGGGGTTCGGCGGACAGTCGTTTATTCCCTCGACTTTGGACAATATCCGGGCTGCGAGACGTCTGATCGAAGCTTCCGGACGGGATATCGACCTTGAAGTCGACGGCGGTATTACGCTTTCGAATCTGAAAACCGTTACCGATGCCGGAGCGAATGTCATTGTCGCCGGTTCGGCGGTCTTCAAGGCGCCGGATATCGCGGAAGCGGTATGGGCCTTCAAGGGAATTTAAGCGGAATAAAGAATCAGCCTGCCCGGGAGTCGGGCAGGTTTTTTGTTATGAAATTTTACTGATAACGGCCAAATGAAATAAGGGATGCTTTTCTCATTCGGAAAGCATCCCTTATAAGGTTACCGGTCAGTTAAGTTTCATTCTCTTTTTTACGAAAATAAGTATCAATACTCCGGCTAAGATAATTACCAGGCTTGCCCTGATGAGCAATGTATCGTTTTCGCCTGTTTGCGGAGCAGTCACTTCGGTTACCGGTTTCGATCCGTCATGTGTCTCCGGAGATTCGGTCGTTGCTGCGGTTACGGTTGTCTCGGAAGGAGCAGCTTCCGGAGGCTCCGCTGTCTCGGTTACGGTTGTTTCCGAAGGCGGTGTTGTCTCGGGCACCGTTGTTTCCGAAGGAGGTGTTGTTTCGGGTGCCGTTGTTACCGGAGGAGGTGTTGTCTCGGGTGCCGTTGTTACCGGAGGGGGTGTTGTTTCGGGCGCCGTTGTTTCGGGAGGAGGCGGCGGATTGAAGTAGTTGGTTATCACAAACCCCTTGATTGCATCGCCGGTTACGACGGAATCAAAATAATCCAGCTTTACCTCTTCGACTGTATAAACAATTTTGACACCGTTATTATATTCGGGCAGGTCTGTAAAAACTCCCGTCCAGTCGTTATCCTGATTCAGGACAAGACTCATTCCGGTTGTGTTATTATCAGCCAAAAGTCTGACCGTGATGCTCAAGGGTCTGAAGCCCCGACGGTTATTTGAATCTTCCCAGACTTTTGTCACCGGTATGTTTATTTTACTCGGTATATAGGTGTTTTTCACATCATATCCGGTTATCTCGGCGCTGTAATCGGGAATCGGGTCTTCGGATATAGTGTATATAATTTCAACGCCGTTCTCGGATGCCGGCAGGTCAACAAATGACCATTTCCAGCCGTC
>LSQX01015296.1_pt2 | contig 11734 bp, 9 predicted proteins | sample 654561 | NCBI WGS metagenome assembly LSQX01 (sample SAMN04489861, study PRJNA283612) | anaerobic digester metagenome | isolation source: 4 biogas reactors fed with cattle manure at either 37C or 55C with and... | place: Denmark: Kongens Lyngby | collected 2014 | reverse complement strand
ATAATTGAATATGCTTTAGATCTTACTTTCTCATTGGAACGAATCAAATGCAGAGCTTTAGACCAGAACCATTCTGGTGAATATGTACCACCGGAACGAACTGTATAGTCGATTTCCCATTTTTTGGCCAAGACGTTTATCTCTTCAGCCTCACGAATAGCTGTGTGATCTTTCCAGAGAACAAACATAGCGTCAGGATCATGTTCAAACTCCGGTAATAATGCAAGAGGAGTACCATTTAAATCAGTAAGACATGGAGTACTTCCCGTTGTATCTATACCTAATGCCGTAATGCTCTGAACTTCACTTTCAGAAAGATTTTCAAGTAACCCTTTTATCACCTCCTCTAAAGATTCGATATAGTCTTTAGGATGTTGGCGGTAACAATTTGAATTTGAATCACAATAGAGACCCTCTTTCCATCTTGAATAAAATGAAGTATATGAAGCCAACTCCATACCAGAAGAACAGTCAACCGCAATTCCCCTGCATGAGTCAGTCCCATAATCAATTCCAATTACAATCTTTTCCATATCTAATCAACTAGTTCTACTGTTTTTTTACGTGCATAAGTGAAACTATAAAATGTGATAATAATAAATGCTATAGCTGGCACCCAATAGGCAAATTTAATCGCTCCGGATTGATCTGAAAGAATCCCTTGTAGTTGTGTCAATATAGCAGCACCAGCTATAGCCATAACCATACCTGAACCTGCGATTTTGGTATCCTCTCCCAAGTTTCTCATGCCTAAACCATAAATTGTTGGAAACATTGCTGACATAAATCCCGATATCGATATTAATGCATAAATACCAATAAAACCACTTGCATATATAGCTATCAATGTTGCAGTTATTGCAAGTACTCCCAGACCAGACAATATATTTACTGGTTTTATATACTTCATGAACCAGGTACAGGTAAACCGTCCAATAACAAAAAGTATTAATGATAGTATGTAATATGTTGCGCCGGCTTGTTCTGCTGTACGTGGAAGCAACACATCAATGCCAAAAAATTCTGCCAAATTATAAACCCCCCCCGCAATTGGTTCAACACCTCTCAGAGCAGCAATAACCTCTTCTTGTGAAGGATTAACACCCAACCCCGCAATTACTGAGTCAAGGTTGAGAGTTTGCATAGCGTAACGTATTATAAATGACCATACGGCAATTTGTGCTCCGACATAGAAAAACTGTGCTATAACCCCCCAAGTGTAGTTTTTATTCTTTTTTAGCCTGTTCCATGTGGCTTTTAAATGCAAACTTTTATCATCATCCTGAGCTTTTGGCATCATGGTAAATAAAATCAATAACAATAAAACAAGCATTATAACCCCTAAAATCAAATATGTTGTTGTCACAGCATTAAGTTCAATATTTTGTATAGCTCCTAATTCAGACATACTTAGAGTAGCTCTTTCATCTGCAGTCAAAGTGTTTAACCGTGATAATACAAAAATCTGACTCACAAGTACACCTGTTAAAGCACCAAAAGGATTGAAAGACTGTGAGAAATTAAGTCTCCTGGTAGCAGATTCCGGATCTCCTAAAGAATATACATATGCATTTGTTGCTGTTTCAAGTACAGACAATCCGGCGAATAGTACAAATATAGCGAATAGATATGTTGCAAAACTAAGTGGCGAACTTATATTGTTTACAAGCATTGCCGGATAGAAAAGCATGGTTCCCAGCACACACATACCCAATCCTAACAAAACTCCGGATTTATATGTATGTTTTTTTATAAAAATTGCACCTGGCAAAGCAAAACAACCATACCCAAGGAGGTAACAAACTACTTGTATCCACGCTGTCTGGGTATCGGTCAGACTCATAATTCGCTTGAATGCAGCAAGCATAGTGTCAGTCAAGTTATTGGGTACTGCCCAAATAAAGAACAATGCAGTAAGAAGTATAAATGGGAACAGTATCCCCGGTGGTACTAAACGGTGTTTTTCTATGTCTTTATTCATACAAGATATTTTGATAATATTATTTATTACTTGTGTTATTGGTTCAGTCTACATTTTCATCGAAAATTATAACTTTTAATAATATCAGAAGACAGATTTCAGTGTATCAAGACTGGTACCTAAAAGTACCTCGGAGATTTGAGACAACATTAATTCATCTCCTACGAAATGAAAAACATTATGTTTATGAGATAAAGTCTGTCCCGGTTCAAGAAATGCAGCTGGAGAGCTGCTTTCCAACTCAAGGAAAGGCCCCATTATACTTCCATCCTCCAGAGGTCCATCATTATATGCATTTAGAGCATCACCAACTATTGGATCTGTTTCCGGATTCCATTCCTGATTTAGATATACAAATTTGGGATTAACACCGAATGTTACAACAGTCAGACGATTAGTTATCGGATCGTAATTACCTGCAATACCCCGGGTTCTGAGAGCATTCATACCCAGCTTACCTCTTGATTTTCCATCAGTTTTAAAGAGCAATACACCATCTTGATCAATCAGTCTGTCAGAAGATATTTCTCCAAAATAGTCTGACTTTACAATATTCCCCAACTCTTTCGGGTCACCTTTATGGTAAGGTATAATTGTCACGGCAGAATCAGATGGATTAAACATATCAAGCATCCATATACAGATAGTTCCTGTTTCTTTATCCCATTTAAAATCGTTCTGATTAGTGATTTTATTTACTGTTGAATAGGCCACTGAATTTACCCCTTGTGGAATCTTCAATTTCAATTTACGTTCTATTTCTTCTTCATTTAATAAAGAAATTGTTCGTTCAACAGCCAATTTCAGACGTGTACCTTTATAATTATTCAATACAATATCTTTTATAAAAGTAGCATTGTTATTATCAGCATCCTTTACTTCCCACTCTTCAATATCTATTGCTTTTGGTGTATGCCAGTTTTCAAATATCTGTTCATGGCCAGGTTCAAAGAAAATTGAGTATCTGCCCCCTTCCGGTCCCAGCCATAAACGATTTTCACCTCCAAATCCATTCATGTGTTCATCAACAATACCTGAATCAAAGAACTTGTAATTTACAAATCCGTGACTATTCCCTTCCAGTCCATTAGCAGTTGAAGTGAATACTTTAGCCTGATATTTTGCAGAAAGAATAATCTGTGCTTTTTCATCTTCTGATTTTAGAAGTATGATACTATCTTTTTCAGATAGATAATTCAGATCATATCCAAACGTACCTTTTTCATACTCTTTTCCCATATCTTCTGATCTATTTTTATTTTCCGAACATGATATTATCCCTATACCAACTATCAATAAAACAGTGAATAGAATAATGTTTTTTGATTTCATATTTATTCTAAATTAAAGTTACCAAACTTGTCAAGTATCCTGTTATAAGCCTCTGCTGCAGCACCATTTCCCCAGTCGTAAATTGTAAATTCACCCATACCTTCCCCATCAGGGCCGGTTCTGCCACCATGTCCGTAATTTTCCATCATGAATCCATAATCCTCTCTTCCGAAAAATGGATAAACTTTCTCCCATTGTTTCATAGTCTGAGGGTTTTCAGGACAATACATCATTACAAACGAAGCTTTAAGGGCAGCATATCCCCTCTCAATATACTCAGGTTTATTAAGTAATTTACCATACTGTATAATCAGTTCAGCAAATAGACTTTGTCGTGAGTCATTCCATTCAGCATCAGCATTAAGAACACCAAATCCTCCTAATACGTTAACAAACATATAGGGTGGTTGCCAGGAAGCTTGTGTCATAAGCATCTCATCCAATGTTCGTTGACCATACTTCAAATATTTCTCTACACCTGTTACTTTATAACTCTTCAAAAGTGCTTCAGCTGTCCAGAACATCGATAAATTATTCTGTTTATACATATTATTCCTGGAAATCTTACTACCAATCAAATTATCTGAACCATACCGTGAGCATGACCAATAAGTCTCGAAATCCTCCCATCTGCCAGTTGGGATTATTTCTTCAATTATAATATCCATAGCCTTAAGAGCTGCATCACAATACCTCTTTTCTTCGGTCAACTCATAAAGTTTCAGAAGAAATGTCACTGACATAGAAGTTTCAGGAGAACTGTTTAAATGGCTCATAGGTTGCAGAGTATTCAAGTTTAGCCATCCCGGGAAAAAGCCCTCTTTTGATTGGATAGTCAGCAGAGATTCCGCATAGTCTTTTGCATATTCAAGCAATCTTTCGTCCTTTTCAAGATCTTCATACCATCTTAGCATTAACAACGCCGTCCAGCTCATATCTAATATATGAAAAGGAGACTCTTCAGGATTCCAGGTATAGGGATTACGGTTTGAATTTCCCCAGTAATGTGTGTCCCATCCCTTACTTCGGTAAAATGTCTCTCCTCCTATCTCTTTCTGATGCATTTCTGTACCAATGAGCCCATAAAAGAAACCCTCTTTCTTAGGAAATGAGAGTGCAAGCTCCTTTGTAAGCAGAGCTTTTTCCATTAGCTCCTTTTTACCAGTACGTCTTGCATATCTATACAATCCACTTGCAGATCGAAGTGAACTGAACCACGCCTGATTCCATACAGATCTGAACTCCCTTTCATTTATTTCACCAGGATAGTTAGGACTTTGAGTAACATTTACTATAAAAACCGGAGAACCAACATTCCTGCCGTTCAGTTCAAACTCCTGCCATACACTTTCACTCCAGCTGTTGAAAGCCCAGTTATAAGTGTGCTCAACATAGTTCTCAAGATCTCCATCAACAGGATTTCCTGATTGATACAGATCATGTCCCCAGTTGGTCCATAAGAAGTTTAAAGCCAACCTGAATGGGTTATTCAATGCATTCTCATCATCTGAATGAATTATGTAAAAACCAAATTCCACTTCACCTTTAGGGTATATTGCACCTGGTTCACGTGTAAAAAGTATATGGTTATCTACTCTGCTATTACTCATTCCAATGACTAGACGATTCCCTGGCGCATCCAAATCCATATACCACCTGACGGGTGTACCTCTTTTCATTATATCAAGATCCGGAATAAGCATTAACATACTATTCCTATCAGATGCAATAAGTGCAGGAGAACGAAATACATGCTGCTCAATTACATGACTATCTGTAGGAGTAAGATGTGGCGCCCAGTGATATTCTGGATTAAATGCAGGAGTTACCACTACTTGCCAATCATCTTGCTGAATTTGCTTGTCAAGTATAAAAAATATCCTTACATGAATAATGTTTTTATCTATCACCGTAATCTCATTCACACCTTTACTCACTCCCAAAAGATCATACTCAATTTTCTCAATATAACTTTTGAGGTCTGATGACAATATAATCGGTTCACCTCCTGAAAGAGGATAAAATGATGCAGAAAAAAATATATATATTAATATTAATAACTTCTGACTTTTATTACCAGAATTGTAAATATACTTTTTCATTATATCTGATTTTTAATCTATTCACCCAATAATTATAAAAGTAAGTTCTAACATATTAATTTTTAATAAATTAGATCTGCTGTTATCACTGAGATGAACCGATTTTATAAACCATCCGGATCAGTATTTTAAGAGATTAAATCTTTTTCCAAAGAAAGAAATTCAGATATCAATTAAGTTCCAATTCATGCCATGAAGGTAATTTAGGAAATGTTGCGTGAGGTTCTGACTGATACCAAAATACAACAGAAGAGATATCAGACTGCTGTTGCAAATACCTATGTCCGTGACGCCATCCCAAATCCTGTATTGTTATTCTTAAATCCTTTTTAAACCTAATAGGATCCATAATGTGCCAGCGGTATAGGCCGAATCTTTGACCTGCCCTGTAAATCTGATCCGGTGGTAAAACCTGCACCAAACCTGAATATGGAGTAGTAAAAGTTACATATTTGCCATTACGGTCGAAATTGTATGAGCCAAGAAAATAATCTTCAGTACCTGTACCAATAATAGTTGGAAACTGTTTATCACCGTCCATAAAGAATTTTATTTCTCCTTCTCCCCACCAACCATTGTTATTCACTTGCCAAGCCATATATACACCTACATAATGTCCTTCTCCTTTGATACCATCAACAATAGTATAATCTGATGTCTGATTTACTTTAGTTCTCCTGAATTGAGCATGGAAGTAAGCTGCATCATCCGGAACATCAGTAAGAGTATAGTCAACCTGATAATAGAGGTTCATTGGCTCAGAATCATTAATATTAGTCATGGTTATACGTGCCTTTTTTCTGAAAGGCATAACCCAGTAACTATTAAAGGCACTCCCCGGATTAACAGTTACAGGTAATGAATTCAGATGAGCATACTCATTCCACCCCATTCCAAAGAAATGACCAATTGGAGCTTCAACAGAAGGTTCCTTTTCATCATCCCAGTAAATCCTTATAATAGAGAAACGCCAGTTTCCTGTAGGAGTCATCCAAATATGCTGAATTGCACCTGGACCATCAATTTCTGCCATTGTAAAGGTTTCACCGGGTTGAATAGTTACAAATGGATTAACCTTCCATCCCTGTCCCAGGTCACGCGCAGGTTCAGTGGCATTAGCAGTATTCCTTGGTGCATTTGGATCTGGTATTGCCATTCCACCTTTACCCTTTTCACCTGTAAAGTTTTCAGGGCTTATTGATCTTGTCTCCGCATTTGATAGTCGATACAGATTACCCATATTCATTTCCAAACCTGAAAATGAACGATTTTGTGCAAACAATCCTGTTGAAAAGAGCAATATTGCTAATATTAAATTAAACTTTGATTTCATATTAATTGAAGTTTATTCGTTATTGAATTTTACATTTTTACTTTTTATAAGGAGAGTAATAGACCTTTCACCATTAAACCAAATAATATTATCAGTTTTATTTTTGACTTAAAAATGAGCTAACAACAAGTTACAAGTTTATTATCTGTATAGTGGTCCATAATTTGCACAAGCCCTATAATCTGCACCTTCGTTGTCGGAACCAAAAGCCGACCAGGCTGAAGGGCGAAATATTTTTTCATCCTCTACATTATGCATATTTACAGGAATAGAGAGGGAAGATGCAAGTGTTATTAAATCAGCGCCAATGTGTCCATAGCTTATTGCTGCATGGTTTGCTCCCCAATAATTCATAACAGAGTATACATCCTTGAATCTACCATTACCGGTAATTCTTGGCACAAAAAATGTAGATGGCCAGGTTTTATCAGTACGCCCGTCAATAAGCTTGAACACCTCTTCAGGTAAAGTAGCAGTCCACCCCTCTGCAATCTGCAAAACAGGACCCAGTCCTTTTACAATATTTATGCGACTCATTGTTACAGGCATATTTGCTTTTGTAATGAATTGCGATGAAAAGCCCCCACCCCTCATATATTCAAGTGAAGCGGGATACCATGTAGTAGCATCCAGCATTTTTTCAACCTCCTCATCACTTATTTCCCAGAATGGTTTCATAACAGGAATTCCTTCAGAATCTGTTTGTTGTCCTGTTCCATCTAAAGTGCAAGAACCAGAGTTTTTGAGAAAAATGGCACCATTTTCTAATATTCCATCAGGTTTCCATCCACTGATCCTTTCTATAGCCTCAGGACTCCAATAAGTTCTTACATCTGCAAAAATCTGAGATCTGTTTGTAAGCAGCTGGTTAAATAGCATACTAATTCCATTCAAATGATCATCCTCTGTGGCAAATGTAAATGGTTTGCGTTTTCCATTCCAATCGAATGAAGAGTTAAGTATAGCTTCTGAAAAATCACCATTAGGAAGAAAATCGGTCCACTGTCGTTGACCCTGAAAACCTCCTGCAATTGCATTATGTCCAAGTGCCTCTTCTATATAACCAATTTTCTCAAGTTCAGGATTTCCAACCATCAAATCCCTGAATATCAAAGTCATCTTCACCACAAATTCCCAATCCTTATCCTTCTGTTCACGACTATGTTTCTTATGCTCAGGGTTAAAGTCTTCTCCTTCACGGCTTACACAATTATCTTTTGTCCACTGCAATGCTTTTTCATACTCCTCTTTATCATATATTCCCAATTGGATACGACGCATTATTTCGACTGAATCCACATACTCGGTACGCATTCCAAGATATTCCTGAAGAAAATCAGAATCGGTCATTGATCCCCCTATTCCCATAGATACAGATCCAATTGATAAATAAGATTTGCCTCTCATAATAGCTACTGCAAGACCAGCTTTTGCAAACCTTAGCAGTTTCTCACGAACATCTTCCGGAATTGTTTCATCTCCAACATCTTGAACATCTTTTCCATAAATTCCAAATGCTGGTAATCCTTTCTGACTATGTACGGCAAGAGCAGCACTTAAATATACAGCTCCTGGTCGTTCTGAACCATTAAACCCCCAGATAGCTTTTGGTATATTAGGATTCATATCAATGGTCTCAGATCCATAACACCAGCAGGGGGTAACTGAGAGTGACAGACCAACATTTTCTTTTTCAAATTTCTCTGCACACATTGCAGCTTCCTTTACTCCTCCAATACAGGTATCAGCAATAACACACTGAACGGGAGTTCCATCCGGATACCTAAGGTTTTCACTATACAACTTTGCTGCACTTCTTGCAAGATTCATTGTTGTTTCCTCCAATGATTCTCTTACACCATCACGCCTGCCATCTATTATGGGACGTATTCCAATTTTCGGATAAGAGTTTTTCATAAAATTTGAATTTATATTAGTTATATCAATCGTTTAACTAAGAAATAAAGGATTAATTATTCAAATCATTTACTACTAGTTCCGAATCAAGAACTATTCTATTAACTTCATTTTTTTTGTCTTCTATTTGCTCAATAAGCATATCTGTAGCTCTTCTTGCAATTTCTTTTATTGGTTGTTTTATAAATGGTATAGAATAGGGTAGAATATAAAAGGCATCATTCTCATCAAAACAGGTTATTTGAATATCTTTTTGAATAACAATGTTATTCTTGATTAAAGATTTTACCCCATTAATAGATATAGAGTTTGTGGTAAAAAATATACCATCAATTTTAGGGTTATTATTAATCATTTTGTCAATTGCTTCAGATATATCCTCTGATAAGTGATTATATCTTACCTCTTTTATGTTTTCAGGATAAAATATACCGAAATTTTTCAATGCTTCAATTGCACCTCTTTTGCGCTCATTAACATGATAATGATCCTGTTTATATGATATCACTCCAATATTTTTACATCCTTTTTTAATCAGTTGTTCCGTTGCTTTATATGATATTTCATAGTTATTTATCATTACCGAGTTTACATTTAATTCAGGAAATGTTCTATCCACTAAAACTAATGGTATATTATTCAAGGTTAGCTTATTAAGTAAATCCTGACTTTTCTCCGTAGGGGTAATTATAAAACCATCTACTTGTCGGGAGCTCAAGAAATTAATCACAAGTTCCATCTCGTTCAAATTTTCATTTGTGTTACCTATGATAACTGTATATCCTTTCTGCTGTGCAAAATTTTGAATATATAGTGCCAGTGTACCAAAAAATATATTTGAAATATCAGCTATTATAAGCCCAATTGTATTAGATTTTCCTACCTTAAGACTTTTAGCAAGTGTATTTGGAATATAGTTTAGCTCTGCAGCTTTTTCTAATATTTTTTTTGATAATTCCTTGCTTACCCTGCCGTTTTTATCTTTTCCATTTAGAACTAAAGAAACTGTGGCAGAGGATACTCCCAATTCGTTTGCAATAGTTTTCAATGAAATTTTTTTCATAATTATATGTTTATTTGCTAAATAAAGTAAAACTATGGGTATTACAAAGGAAAAAGGTTAATCGTTTAATTACAAATATATTTTTATGTTTTACAACACAATCGGTTTTATTTAAACAATTAATTTATAATGAAGAAGAGTATAAACAGGTATTACTTTAGGTTTATCTCGGTATTGTATATTGCTTACCACGCTCTTATTTGAAAGAAGATTATAAGAGCGAGGTAAGTATTAAGTAAGTATTAAGTAAGAATAAACTAGGGGAAATTCTTTAAACATTGAATCTGAAATGCATTATATCGCCATCCTGAACAATATAATCCTTTCCTTCCACACTCATTTTACCGGCTTCTTTCACAGCATTTTCTGATCCATATGTGATAAAATCCTCATATTTAATCACTTCAGCTCTAATAAAACCTTTTTCAAAATCGGTGTGAATAACTCCGGCACACTGAGGAGCTTTCCATCCATCATGAAATGTCCATGCTCTTACCTCTTGAACTCCAGCAGTAATAAATGTTTTTAAATTCAGTAGTCTATACGCAGATTTAATCAGTCGTGAAACACCTGATTCCTCTAAACCCAGTTCATTTAAAAACATTTGTCGCTCCTCATAATTGTCAAATTCAGCTATCTCTGATTCAATTTTGGCAGCAACTATTAAAATTTCAGCATTCTCATTTTTAACTGCTTCCCTTACCTGATCAACATATTTATTTCCGTTAACAGCACTTGATTCATCAACATTGCAAACATACATTATTGGTTTTGATGTCAGTAAATAAAGATCATTTGCAGCTTTAGCTTCATCTTTAGTATCAAATTCTACAGTTCTTGCAGATTCTCCTCTCAATAATGCTTCTTTAATTTTTGAATAGACATGAAAGGCTAATTTAGCATCTTTATCTCCACCTGTTTTAGCTTGTTTCTCTACCCTGCTGATTCGAGATTCAATAGTTTCAAGATCTTTTAACTGCAATTCTGCATCAATAATCTCTTTATCACGTACCGGATCAACTGTTCCATCAACATGAGTTACATTCTCATCATCAAAACATCGCAAAACGTGCAGGATAGCGTCAGTTTCCCTTATATTAGCCAGGAATTTATTACCTAAACCTTCACCTTTGCTTGCACCTTTTACTAAACCGGCAATATCTACTATCTCTACTGTTGTAGGTAATATTCTTTGTGGTTTTACAAGTTCTGCAATTTTATTTAATCTTTCATCAGGAACTGTAATAACACCTACATTAGGTTCAATTGTACAAAAAGGAAAATTTGCTGCCTGCGCCTTAGCATTTGACAAACAATTAAAAAGTGTGGATTTTCCTACATTAGGAAGTCCTACAATACCACATTGAAGAGCCATTTTATGAATTTTTTAAAGACACTATTCCTCTTATAACTTAAAACAAGCTTATATATATAAAAAGTTGAATGTCGGATTTTTGAGGATGCAAAGGTACAAAAAACAATTATAAACCATACTTTGCTGAAATATCCAACATTCTTTCTATTGGTTTAACGGCTTTAATTCTTGTTTCTTCATCAACAAAAATCTCCGGTTTTTCTAATTTCAAACACAAATAAAGTTTTTCCAATGTATTCATTTTCATGTAGAAACATTCGTTACAAGCACATGTGGAATCTTCAGGAGGTGCAGGAATAAAAAGTTTATCAGGATTTTCTTTTTGCATCTGATGCAGGATACCTGCTTCAGTTGCCACAATAAATTTTTTGTTATCAGAATTAGTTGCAAATTTTAAAATTGATGAGGTTGATCCTACATGATCGGCTACTTCAAGCAGATATTTTGGACATTCAGGATGAGCTAAAAGTAATGCATCAGGATACTCTTTTTTTAATTCAAGAATTCTCTCCAGAGAAAATTGCTCATGTACATGACATACACCCTCCCATAACAGCATATTTCTTCCAGTAAGTTTATTAATATAGTCACCTAAATTCTTATCCGGTCCAAAAATAATTTTTTCATCAAT
>LSQX01161428.1_pt1 | contig 11735 bp, 6 predicted proteins | sample 654561 | NCBI WGS metagenome assembly LSQX01 (sample SAMN04489861, study PRJNA283612) | anaerobic digester metagenome | isolation source: 4 biogas reactors fed with cattle manure at either 37C or 55C with and... | place: Denmark: Kongens Lyngby | collected 2014 | reverse complement strand
TAATTTTCTTGTATTTGCCGGGACTGATTCCAAATTTACTCTTAAACAGTGTGCAAAAATATGATGTATTTGGTATTCCAACCTTTTCTGCTAAACAAGATACTTTCATGTTTTTGGACAGGAGCATCTCTTTTGCCTTATTTATTCTATAGTCATTCAAATATTGGTTGAAATTTTTTCCTGTGTATTCTTTAAAAATACTACCGATATAATAGGGAGAAAGATGAATCTCTTTAGATATGCTCTTTAAGTCTAATTCCTCATAATATCTTTCTTCTACGATTTTAAGTATTTGTTCAATAATTTTGTCTTTAGAATAGCCTGTCTTAGTATTTGAAACAATTCTGTTTAAAAAATCTATAATATATTTTTTTGTCTGAGAAAGGGAGTTCAACACAGATAAGTCTGTATATGCATTTTTATATGTATTGTACAAAGATGGCATGTTTAACTCATTTACAATATCCATAAGAAAACAATTAAGAAGTATTTTGCTTCTAGACATGTCTTTTCTAAGTAAGATTATAAACTCATCAACTAACTCTGAACACTCTTGCATATTAGCTTTTTGAATGCTATGAGCAATCTTCTTTGAAAGAAGATTGCTTTTTTCAAATAATTGACTTGGTATACTTGACCTATCACAATTTTTATTTATTATATCATCGTAAAACAACAGCTCTCCAAAATTCGCTAAAAACCCAAATCCTATAGCCTCACGAGCCTGTAAATAAGATTTAGGAGCCAGTTTCAAATTATCCACAACTTGACCAATACCAGCAATGGATTTAATGCCCAGCTTCTTATCTAGCTTATCAACTATCTGACTCAAAGCTCTTTCCAACTGCTCTGTGGAAGAAGGTGCCTCCAGGCATATCACCAATTCTTTTCGGAGTTCATTATTAAATACCCCAATTCCTCTGTCTCCCAGCATGTGGTCAATTATTTTTAAGGTTTCCTGCCTTAAGTTCTCCCAGGAACTATCCTCAAAAGAGGATTTATCAAAATCAGTATATAAGGATAGTACTACAACTACTTTTCTGCCTGAAACTTTTATCTTATCCGTAGGCAAATAGCCTAAAATAGACTTTAACTCTATTTTTCCTTCTAAAAAATCAATAAAAATCCTGTCTTGACCTGTATAAATGTAATTCTTCCATTGATCTTCCAATAATATTTTTTCCTTCTTGTTCTTTTTCTTATGGTCAAGTGTCTCCACTGCTTTTTTTATAATATCTTCAAATTCCTTTTTCTGAATTGGTTTTAAAAGATATGCAAAAGCATTAAAATCAAAAGATTGCTTTGCATATTCAAATTCATCATATCCACTGATAACAAGTATAACAGCATCAGGAAGAAATGCCCTTATATTACGGGACATCTCAATTCCATCTATTTTGGGCATTATAACATCTGTAAGTATAATATCAGGCTGATATTCCTGTGCCATTTTTATTCCCTCTACCCCATTGCATGCACAGCCAACCAACTCAACGCCCATATCTTTCCAGTTAAGGAAGGCCCGCAGGCCTTCCCTTTCCCACTTTTCATCTTCTACAATCAACAATTTATACATAGGACACCTCTTCTTAAAATAGAGTCCTTAAAGTCCTGTAATAATGAGAGTCTTGTAGAATTCTGGAATATATTAAAATTAAAACTGTACTACTATTTTTTCCCCTTTATAATTTACCACTTTATCATATTTCTTTGCTTCGTCCAAACCAAATCCATTTGTCTCTGAAACTAGTACAATATTATAGGTTCTTTCCTCAATCATGCCATCAAATTGCCCTCTGCGCTGTTCAAAGGTTAAGGTTCTGGCTTGATCATCCCAGGTTATAAGGGTTTCAGAATATCTACCTTCCTCATAATTGTAATTATCTCCTTCGTCTTCGTATATGGTAAATGTTGCATCTTGTCCGGGATAAATCCTAAGTTCTATAGCCCCTTCTTTTTTGTCGTCAACATGCTGAATTTCAGGACCCATGGGAACAATGGAACCACTTTTCACAAATAGAGGCATTATATCTAAGGGTGCCTGTGCACATATCTTCTGACCACCTTCTATACGTTGGCCGGTCCAGAAATCATACCAATCGCAGCCTTTGGGTAAATATACCCATCGTGTTTTGTCCACACCATCTAATGGCTGTGAATTGGGGCCATAATACATGGGCTCAGTTACAGGATTTACAAGAAAGGCAGGACCAAACATGAATTGATCCCCTATGTTGTAAACTTCCTTATCCCACCTAAAATCGAAAGCCAACAGCCTCATCATAGTATAATCCTTATGACTAACCATTCCTGCTACAGAATAAATATAGGGCATCAATCTGTAGCGCAGTTTTAAAAAGCGAAGCAGAGTATCATAAAATATTGAACCTGGTTCTCCAAACCTCCACACCTCTCTTGGGGTGTCAGTTCCATGGGAGCGGAATATGGGTAAAAAGGTAGCATATTGAAACCATCTAACATATAGCTCCCTATAGCCTAAATCATTACAGCCCTCATCAAAATCCCCGTCCCAAAACCATAGATCTGGCTTGTTCTTTGTAAAAAATGCTCCTATATCATTTGTCCAGTAGGGCTCACCAGTTACACAAAAATTTAGACCTTCAGGGATCTGCTTTTGCAAAGTGTCCCATTTGGCAGTAATATCTCCCGACCATGTTATGGTCCCGTATCGATGCTGTCCTGCATAGGCTGAGCGGGTTAGATTTATAACTCTTTTTTCTTCTGTAGTCTTTCTTTGTCCTTCATAAATGCCTTTGGAATGCAATAAGGAGTATGCGTTTATATATTCCGGATCCAGATATTTTTTGGCTTCCTCGGTATTAATCATCAACCTTTCCTCAGGTTCAGGCTTTACTGCTCCTTTCCAGTCGGCTTCAAAGGGTTCAGTACAATCACACCACCAAGCATCAATACCTTTTGAGAATAATCCCCTATTAGCCTGATTCCAATATAATTCCCTGGCCTTTTCTTCAAAAGCGTTGTATGTAGCCTGATTCCCTAATAGAAAGCCCCTTTCTTTCATCTCCTTATGGTTTTGCCCACCAGCATTCATAATGGGCCATATGGATACCATCAAGCGTGCATTCATAGAATGAAGCTCATCCATCATTCCCTCAGGGTCAGGAAATCTTTCCTTATCAAGGATTTTTTCACCCCAAAGATCTCCTGACCATGACATCCAGTCCAACACTATTACATCCAGAGGGATCTGGCGCTTTCTATATTCCTTTACTACTTCTATGAGCTCTTGCTGGCTTTTATATCGTTCCTTAGATTGTATATATCCAAAAGCCCATTTAGGCAGCATAGGAGTTTTCCCGGTAAGATGTCTGTAATTTTTGACGATGTCATCAAATGAAGGCCCATATATGAAGTAAAAGTCCATCTCATCATCCACATCTGTCCATATATAGGAACCATATATATCATCACGAAAGATCATAAGGGAATAACTATCTATCAGTAATCCATATCCTTTGGTGGAAACCAACATGGGTACTACAGCCTTCATGTTTTGCTGATAAAGATATCGGTGCTGACCTCTTAAATTCATAATCCCTTCTTCATGAGAACCTAGACCATATAGAGCTTCTCCTTCATCCCATTCAAATGATAGCTTTGTATGATAGGCTCTACGATCTATCTTTTTTGTATAACTTTGGCTGCTGGCTCTCAAGCCATCTGCACTTTGTTCAGTTTTTATTTGGACATCTTGCTCAAATACAGTTTTCTCTACATCTATAGGATCCAGGAGCTTGCCTCCATGTTCTGGCTCCTTTACTAGTATTTGGCCATTCCTATCCATGTAGATAAAGGCACCTGTTTCTTTATTGATTACAATTTGTAAATTCTTGGTGTAGAACTTTATCTCATCTTCTGATTCCATTACATCATAAGCTAACTCTTTCTTTGCATCCCTTCTAACTATCAAACTGTCCTTTGGGCTAAAATCATCTTCCAAAGTATATACTATTCGAACAATGCTATCTGTAAAGGGTTCAAGTTTAATTTTGCCCTTTCCAGTTTTTAGCAATAAGTGATCCTTATGTTTTTCATAATTACATATTCTCATAATTACACCCCCTGGAAACCTTTCAATGATTTACCCTATAGAAGTAAGGTTTTTATCAAGAACCACCTTGTTTTCTATATCAATATTAGCAGTTTTGTCCCCGTATCTTACAGCATAGACCCCCGGATTTTTGGCTTTCAAAACTACTTTAGACAATTCTCCCTGCTTCCATTCAATGTCCAATTCAATGCCTCCCCTTGCTCTTATTCCTTTTATCATTCCGTTAGGCCAAGCTTTGGGCAAGGCTGGCAGTAAATTAATTTCTCCTTCATGGCTGTGTACCAGCATTTCAACAATTCCGGCAGTTCCACCAAAATTTCCATCAATCTGGAAGGGTGGATGATTGTCGAATAAATTAGGCAAGGTTGATTTAGCAAGTAAGCCAAGGAGATTTTCATAAGCATTTTCTCCATCTTCCAATCTAGCCCACATGTTAATTATCCAAGCCCTGCTCCAACCTGTATGACCTCCGCCATATTTTAATCTTCTTTCCAAAGTCTTTCTAGCCCCTTGGGCCAGCTCCGGTGTTTTGCGAACGCTGATCTGATTGCCAGGATGCAGTGCAAAGAGATGAGATATATGTCTATGTCCAGGCTCTACTTCCTCATAGTCCTCTGCCCATTCCTGTATCTGTCCATATTTCCCAATCTCAGGTTTTGGAAGCCTCTCTATTACTTCTTGAAACTTCTCAGTATATTCATCATCTATTTCCAGAATTTTTGCCGCCTCAATGCAACGAGTATAGAGAGCATAGATTATTTGACTGTCCATAGAAGGTCCAATGCACAGAGCCCCTTCTTCACCATTTTCTAACCTATAAGTATTCTCTGGAGATACCGATGGACAAGTCACCAGACGTCCTTTTGAATCCTCTACCAAGAAATCCAAGAAGAATTCTGCTGCCTCTCTCATAACGGGATATTTTTCTCTTAGAAACTCAACATCCTGAGTGAATTCATAGTGATCCCACAGGTGTAAGCACAGCCAGGCTGCTCCCATGGGCCAATAGGTAGCTGGAATATAAATATCCTGAGGTGCTGTATCACCATAGATATCTGTATTATGGTGGGCAGTAAAACCTCTGCATCCATACATTACTCTAGCAGTACGGCGTCCCGGTTCCCTCATTCTTTCAATCAAATCAAATAAAGGTTCATGGCATTCCGACAAATTGCACACTTCTGCAGGCCAATAGTTCATCTGGGCATTAATATTTATTGTGTATTTGCTATCCCAGGGAGGTAGCATATCTTTATTCCATATACCTTGAAGATTAGCTGGTAGTGTTCCCGGTCGACTGCTGGATACTAGAAGATAACGTCCAAATTGGAAATACAGGCAAATAAGGCCTAAATCCTCTTTTCCATCCTTGAGTCTCTTAAGCCTCTCATCTGTAGCAAGAGACTCCAGCTCCTCCTCATTATTGGGATTTTGAAGATCTAACTCCACACGACAAAAAAGCCCCTGATAATCCTTTACATGATCTTGGAAAAGATCCTCATAATTTTTTCCTGCAGCATGGTCTATATATTTTTTACATACATCAAAATAGTTTTCATGTCTAAATGAAGTTGCAGCTGAAACAAAAAGAACAACGTCATCTGCATCTTCTACTATAAGATTTTCACCAATAGTATAAACATGCCCTCCTTTGGCCACGGCACGTACTATGGTGCAAAAGTCAATTCCTTCTTGCCCGCCGGAATTACCCTGAAGCATAATGGCGTCATCAGATATCTTCTCAATTTTTTCTATGTATTTTCCTCTTCTAAGCTGGGCATTAAATGATATACTACCTGGCTTGTCTGCTGCAAGCCTAATAACAATTACTTGATCTACCGCACTTGCAAAATATTCTCTGGTGTATTTAACCCCATCATGGAAATAGCTTACTCTGGCTATACTTTGGTTAATATCCAACTCCCGACAATAACCCTCTGCTCTATTTTCATCATGGTCAAAATTTAAGAATAGGTCCCCTAAAGGTTGATAGTGCCTCTGACCCTCCGGTGTCCCAGACAAGGCCATGGCAGCAAGCTGCTCAGCCTTTTTTATTTCTCCTTTAAATAACAGTTCACGAATTTTGGGTAAATAACGTAAGGCATCGGGATTATTCCTGTCAACTGGTCCTCCATACCAAATGCTATCTTCGTTTAGTTGAACATGCTCTCTTTTTACAGTACCAAAAACCATTCCGCCTAATCTTCCATTACCGATGGGCAAGGCTTCATTCCAATCTGATGCCGGGCTTTTATACCACAACCTGGTATTTTTCATTTTCTTGCCTTCCACTGTATCCAAACTCCTTTCCTCTTAATCGTCCCTATATTTTATCTTATGCCATCCCAGGCCCTACCACTTGAGCCACAAAGTTGAATTTTATTACGTGCTACCTTTTTTACAGCCTCTTTAGCTTTGCCCATATACTCTCTCGGATCATTTTCTTTTGGATTTGCTGTAAATACATCCTGAATGGCCTGCGCCATAGGTACTTTAAGCTCGGTAGCAATATTAACCTTACATATACCTCTACTTATAGTTTCTTTTATATCCTTATCACTAACTCCTGAACCACCGTGAAGTACCAAAGGAATCTTTACTTTTTCTCTAATAGCAGATAATCTGTCAAAATCTAATTTGGGCTCCCCTTTGTAAAGACCATGTGCTGTACCAATGGCAATAGCCAAAGAATCCACCCCTGTAACTTGGGCAAAATCCTGTGCCTCTTCAGGTATGGTAAGTGCAGCATCTCTTTCATCTACAGTTATATCATCTTCCGTTCCGCCAATTCTACCAATCTCTCCCTCCACTGCTACACCAACAAGCTTTGCAATATCCACTACCCTCTTAACTGTAGCTACATTTTCATGGTATGGGAGCTTGGAACTGTCTATCATAACTGATGTATAACCTGCACGAATACACTGCATGATTGTTTCAAAGGATTCACAGTGGTCAAGGTGCAGTGCGATGGGGATGTCATAAAGCTCTGCTGCTGTCTTAACACAGGCAACTACATAAGGTATTCCTGTGTGTTTTAATGTGCCGGGTGTAGTTTGTATAATTAGAGGAGATTGTTCCTCCCAGGCTGCCTCCACCACGGCTTGAATGGTCTCTAAATTATGTATGTTAAATGCTGCAATGGCATATCCTTCCCTTTGTGCATTTTTTAACATCTTTATTGGATTAACAAGTGGCATTATTCTTCCTCCTGCAAATATTAATTAATTGGACATTAAGCAAAAATATATTGTCATTGATGATCCCATTAATATGATCCCATTAATATGATCCCTTTAGTATGATCCCTTTAGTATGATCCCTTTAGTATAATCCCTTGAGTATTGGTACAATAGATTTAATTAATAAGAAAGTTGGTTCAATAGATTTAATAGGAAAGTGAAGAATATTAATGTATTTCACATAATATTCTTCACTTTAACACTAGTACATCTTTAGACGGTAGGAATTGTGCCATCTACATCCCATAAATCCGTCCAATCTTTTGCCCCTTCCCACAAGAATACCTGTCCTTTGATAAGGCGGCAATTCTTGTCTATGCCTTCGATTTCCTTCATTTCTTCATCTGTAAGAGGATCTTTTATTGTCGCCTCTATATTGCTTAGATACTCATTGCGGTAAATGGAAAATGGAATAGGCACTTGACCACGCTGAACAGCCCATTTTACACATACCACTGCTGGATGAACATTTAATCTTTTAGCTATCTTTACAATAACTGGGTCTTCAATATCTACTGTGTCTTCAGGTGTTCTATCCCTATCAGGTCGTGTAGGTGAGCCTATTGGTGCAAAGCCCACGGGTACAATTCCATTATCAACCACAAACTTAAACAGTTCAGGCTGCTGGAAATGAGGATGAAGCTCCATCTGGTTACATGCCGGTTTTATTTTAGCATCTCTTAATAAGAGCTTTAGCTTGGGTACAGTCATATTGGAAGTTCCAATATGTCTTACCAGTCCTGCTTCCACCAATCTTTCCATCTGACGCCAAGTCTTCATAAAATTCTCGTGAATATAGGGTTTTGCACTGGGATCACGGAAATTTGGGTCAGCTCCTGGTGGATGATAATTGGGAAATGGCCAATGGACATAATACATATCCAAATAGTCCAGCCTTAAATCCTTCAATGTTTTTGCAACGGAAATGAGAACATCTCCATCTCCATGCATGTCATTCCACAGCTTGGAGCTAATAAATAACTCTTCTCTCTTGATGCCCGCGTCCATTACCTCTTGGAGAACTTCTCCAATTAAATGCTCATTTCCATATACCGACGCACAATCTATATGCCTGTAGCCTACAGAAATAGCACCTTTTACAGCCTGGGCAATATCTTCCCCTGAAAAACGATCAGAACCGAAAGTTCCCAGTCCAATGGCTGGCATCTCTACACCGGTATACAGCTTTCTTTTTGGTACCAGAGCTGGATCTACTCCATCGGGAGCAATGGCAAACTTCTTATCTTCCATGAGCTAACATCTCCTTTACTATAACATTTATTCTATAACAACACCTTTTTTCAAAATGATATTGGCATATAAAGCAGTCTCCCCTGTAGCAACAATAGCATAAGCCTTTTTGGAACGCTCATAAAATGCAAAACGCTCCATATGCTCAAAGTCAGTTGCTTTTCCACCATGCTTTTCTACAATACTGCGGTATTGGTCCCATATAACTGGTTTTACTGGATCACCAGGCACCACTTCCATTAAAGCAATAGGATGCTCAACATAAGTATCTAAAGGAAATAATTGTAATATTGCATCCAAAATTTTTGGAACTCCATGACCATCGCATCGAACTAATCTTTGAGCCATGCTTGCAGCAGGAAAATTTCCGTCTGCAATGACAATCTCATCCCCATGCCCCATCTCCATAAGAACCTTAAGAAGTTCTGGTGATAATATAGATGGAATACCTTTTAACATTTTTCTTTCTCCTTTAAAATTTTATGATTTATCAAAGTTAAAATTAAATCATAGAATTATATGAATCTGGTTAATTTCATGAATCAGCATTGGTTAGTATTTATTTAGCCATTCATCTTTAAAAACCGGCTTATCTAGATATCATTTCTTGCATATAATGAAGCTTCTTGCATATAATGAAGCTGCTCAAATGACTCTTTAAGTCTTTCATACAAATCCAAATATAATCTGTAGTAATCTTGGTAAATCCTATGATTTTTATCATCTGGTTCATGAATGCGCTGAATACGCACCGTTTCGCTAACAGCTTGCTCAAAGCTTGAATACACTCCTGCTCCTACCCCAGCAAGTATTGCTGCACCTAAAGATGTAGCATGATCGGAGAATGGGACATGGATGGTCTTTCCTGTAACGTCGGCTTTTATCTGAGTCCACACATAACTATTGGCCGCTCCTCCCACACTGTTAAGGATTTCTACTTTAGCACCTACTTCCTCTGCTGTCTCTAGATTATGTAGAAGTGAAAAGGCCACACCTTCCATTATGGAGCGTATCATGTGAGCTCGTGTCTTATCATAAGATAATCCAAAGAAAACTCCTCTGGCCTTGCTGTCCCAAATTGGGGACCTCTCTCCTGCCATATATGGTAGAAAAATAAGTCCGTCACTACCTGGGCTAATGCCCTGGGCTTCCTCACTCATTATCTCATAAGGACTCATGCCCCTTTCACGTCCCAGTAGCTGTTCAAAGGTTCCCAGCTGTTCATTAAACCAGCGCAGGGTACCACTGCCGCCAACAGTACCGCCTTGAAGCAGCCACTGATTAGGAATAACATGATAACCTAAAATAAGTTTTGGGTGAATAAGAGGTTTATCAACTTGGATGCTCATGCCTCCTGCCTGACCCCCCTGCTCCTGGGTTTGGCCAGGCTTGATTACTCCTGCTCCCAGGGTGCAGCATGCGGCATCCAGCCCTCCTGCCACAACGGGAATGCCCGATACCAGCCCAGTTTCCTGAGCAGCCTTGGGGGTAACCGTACCTACCACTTCATGACTGTGATAAAGAGGGGCCATAAAATCTATGGATATCCCAAGTTCATCGGCTATATCCTCTTGCCAGCTACCTTTAGAAATATTGAAAAAATGAAATCCATAACCCTGGGAATAGTCCTGAGAATATTGGCCAGTCAACTTATAAACCATGTAGCTATTGCTCTGGAGAAACTTGTAAGTGTTTTTGTATATTTCTGGCTCATTCTCTTTAATCCATAGTATTTTTGGTGTAATATAAGCAGGATCCACAGGATTACCGCTAGTTCTAATAAGCCGATTTTCCCCTGATCTTTCTTTCATCCAATCAGCTTGTTTTTGAGCCCTGCGGTCTAGCCACAGCATGGCTGGTCGCAGAGGTGTTCCATTTTTATCTACAGGAATACAAGCCCAGCTGGTTCCATCTACCCCAATAGCCGCAATTTCCTCAGGATTTATTCTATTTTTTCCCAAAACCCCTTTTATTCCCTGGCTTGCAACCTGCCACCACTCCTGAGGATCCTGTTCTGCATAACCAGTATGAGGATAATAGGTTTGGTATTCTCCCGTCCAACTTCCCATTACCCTGCCGTCAAAATCAAAAACTGTTATCTTACATGCCGATGTTCCTAGGTCAACAGCTAAAAGAAATTTCTTAGACATATTACCCCTCCATGAGAATCTTGCCCTTCACCTTTCCAAGAATCTTTAAATCATCAAAGGCACTTGCTATAGCTTCCATACCTATCTTTCTATCGATTAACTTATCCACCTTTATTTGCCCGGTTTTTAGGTAGTAAGCTGCTAGCTCCCATTCCTTTCCTGGAAAAGGTGCAGAATAGGACATCCAAGAGCCGCCAACTGTTAGCTCCTTTCTGTTGATATATTCAAATTCTCTAGGCTCCAGGGTAATAGGTTTAGAGGGTGTGCCAATAAACATAACCTTACCCTTATTGGATGCTATCTCCAAGCTGAGTTTTTCTGTAAACTCAACCCCCGCAGTTTCTATTACCTGTTCAAAGCCACGTCCACCAGTAGCCTCCCATATCATATCCTTAAATCCCTCTTCTCCAGTATTGATACAGCAATAGGCACCATATTCTTTGGCAATTTTTAGTTTTTCATCATCAATATCAAAAGCGTATATGTTTTTTGCACCTAAGGCCTTGGCACACTGAAGTGTCAATAGACCTATAGTTCCCATTCCTACAATAGCAACATCTGAGCCTCCCTTAAAATCCATGACAAAAAGACCATGCAAGGCTACAGTAATAGGTTCCATGAAAGCCCCTTCAACAAATCCTACTTCATTAGGCAGTTTAACTGCATTAATTGCTGGCATTTTTACATATTCAGCCCAGCTGCCAGATGTACGGGAACCTATGAAGCTATAGTGTTTGCACTGGGAGTAGTGCCCTCTTAAGCAATCAATACACTTATGACAAGGAACAAGAGGCGCACCCGCTACTTTATCTCCTACCTGTACATTGGTTACATTATCTCCTATCTCCACTACTTCCCCCGAAAATTCATGGCCTAATATAATGGGATAAAAATGAGCACCAGTTCCCAATACTCTTGGTATATCAGAACCGCAAACACCGGTGGCTTTTACCCTAACCAGTACCTCATCATGGCCTATCCTGGGCCTGTCTCTTATAC
>LSQX01012848.1_pt1 | contig 11735 bp, 8 predicted proteins | sample 654561 | NCBI WGS metagenome assembly LSQX01 (sample SAMN04489861, study PRJNA283612) | anaerobic digester metagenome | isolation source: 4 biogas reactors fed with cattle manure at either 37C or 55C with and... | place: Denmark: Kongens Lyngby | collected 2014 | reverse complement strand
CCGGGTGTGTAAGCATAGTAATATGTTCAGCTAGCCGGTACTAATCGGTCGAGGACTTGACCACACAAGTTATGGTTTTAAAAAAACTCGATATGACTGATGTTAAAAATAGTGCTCCCGATAATCACTTCCCCCCTGGCTTTATTCTTCTTCCCTGGCCTTTATGCAGTCTTGAGGGTGCATTGTCCCCTTCAAACTTTCCGGCGGATATAACAGAGAGGCCACACCTGTTCCCATCTCGAACACAGTAGTTAAGCTCTCTAGTGCCTACGATACTTGGCTGGTAACGGCCCGGGAAAACAGGTCTTCGTCGGAATTATCAAGGTCATCGGCTCAGAGCCGGTGACCTTGTTTTTATGTAAGCATCTTGGCTGGCCCTGGCAGCAAAGCTGGGTCAACTCATGCTATAATAGTTTGAGACAATTGAAAGAATAAGGAGCACACAATGAATGCTAAAATTCTAATTGTTGATGACGAGCATAATATAGTTGATATTCTCAAGGCCAATCTGGAGCGGGAAGGCTACCAGACCATCGCTGCTTATGATGGTGAGCAGGCCCTTGAGATGGGTATATCACAAAAACCTGACCTTATCCTGCTTGACTGTATGTTGCCCAAAATTGACGGTTTTGATGTCTGCCGCCGTTTGCGTCAGCATATAAATGTGCCCATCTTGATGCTGACTGCCAAAAGCGAGGAAATAGATAAGGTGCTGGGTCTGGAACTTGGCGCTGATGACTACATAACCAAGCCATTCAGTGTGCGTGAAGTCCTGGCCAGGGTCAAAGCTCAGCTGAGACGGGTTAACTTGCGGGATAACGTGCAGGATGAGGCTAACCGGGTTCTGGTTTTCGGGGACCTGGAAATAGATGATGAAGCCTATCAGGTCAGGCGCAATGGTGAGGTTATTGAGCTGACCTTGCGCGAGTTTGAGCTGGTTCGTTTTCTCGCCCGCAATGAAGGTCAGGTCTTTTCAAGGGAAGAGCTTTTGGAAGAAGTCTGGGGATACAAGCATTTTGGTGATGTGCGTACTGTTGATGTCACGGTCCGCAGGACCAGGGAAAAGCTGGAACCGGATCAGCGCAATTTCAAATACCTCCTGACTAAACGTGGTGTCGGCTATTACTTTGCCAGGGATCCTGTTTCCTGAGCAGCCTGGCAGAAAGACTTAATATGCAGTTAACTTTCGCGCAAATAAGCAGTTTTATTCAAGATAAGATACTGAGCGAGCCAATGTGGCAGATTTTCGGGGCCTGTATTATAACAGCTATCCTGGTTATCTTGTCCTGCCGTTGGCTGAACCGTCGCCTGCAAAGGAAAAAGGACCGCCAGATGGCTAATATGGTGCGCGAATTTGTCAATGAGCGCAATAAGTCAGAAGCGATCCTGGCTGATCTTGATATAGGTGTTATTGCCTACAGCAGTGATGGTGTCCTGATTAACCACAACCCGGCGGCTAGAAAAATGCTTCAGCCGGACAAAGTGCCGCAAAGCCTGACCGAATACGTTAGCCGCTATGGTCAGGAAAATGGTATCCAGGCTGCACTGCTCCTGGGCAATGAAACAATTAGCGGTCTGGTGCTGCAAGAGGACAGTATCCTGCGGGTCAGGCTCAAAGAGTCGCGTTTTGACGAAGGAAGACGGGCCGGCACTATTGTTGTCATGCAGGACATCACTGACCAGGAAAGAGAAGAAAAACAACGCAAGGAATTTGTCGCCAATGTCTCCCACGAGTTAAAAACTCCCTTGACCACGATCAAGACCTACTCTGAGTCCCTGCTGGAATGGGGATTGGCTGAAAAGAGCAAGGAAGCCATCCACAAGGATATCTGGCGCATTCATGATGACTCCCTGCGTATGGAAAAGCTTGTTGAGGACCTGCTGCTCTTATCCAGCATAGACAGCCGGGGCTTGCGGGTCAGGCTGGAACTTCTGGATATAACCCAGGTTGTCCGCCAGGTCGTTGATAGGCTGCAGCTGCAGGCAAAAGACAAATCCATTGATATGGCCTGTTATGCGGTTTCCAGGATCCCGCTTGTTTTTGCCGATCGCACAGCAATGGAACGGGTCATAACCAATCTGGCCGGCAATGCTATAAAATATACAGAAAAAGGCGGATCAGTTAAAATATACATCAGCCACCTGGTGGATGACGTGTGCATCAAGGTGCAAGATAGTGGTTTTGGCATAGAAAAAGAGCACCTGACACGGATTTTTAACCGCTTTTACCGGGTGGATATGACTGGATCCCGTATGTTTGGCGGTACAGGCCTTGGCCTGTCGATAGCCAGGGAGCTTGTTGAACTGCATGATGGAAAAATCAGTGCGAGCAGTGTGCTGGGTAAGGGGACGGAGTTTACTGTAATGATTCCCATAGCCCGCAAGTTGCTTGAGAGTACATTTAATGCCTACCAGACCAATTCACTGCCGCCTGATATGCTGCATGAGGCTGCAGCAAGTGAATTAAAACAGATGATTGATGAACAGGGACTTGCCTCAGCGGACCTGGCAGAATTAGACAACCGGCAGATCAGGCAGATGCTCGACCGGATCTTGGAAAAAGACGAAGCCACCAGTCAGGAAGCACCTGACCTGCCTAACCAGCTTGAGGATGAAACAGGAGAAGATCTTGCAGACACAGGAACAGTTGAATAGAATACAAATAGGACCTGAAACACTGTCTTTACCGCAGATAGATAAAAGAGGTACAAACGTGAGCAGTTATATAATTCGTGGCGGCAACCGCCTTTTAGGTGATGTTAAGGTCAGCGGTTCAAAAAACGCAGCTTTGGGTATTATTTCTGCAGCTATGCTGCTCGACGGACCCTGCTGGGTGGATAATGTACCAGATATTGCTGATTTGAATGTGATGCTGGAGATCTGCCGGGCCCTGGGAGCCCAGATCAAGCGGGAATCGGATGGCACCTTGTATATCAACCCGTGCACAATAACCACATGCGAAGCGACCTATGACAAGGTCCGCAGTATCCGTGGTTCTTATTACCTCCTGGGGGCACTGCTGGGCCGGATGAACAGGGCCAGCATCTATATGCCGGGGGGTTGTAATTTTGGCACCAGGCCGATTGACCAGCATATGAAGGGTTTTGAATCACTTGGGGCAAGTGTGACGATTGAGTATGGCAAGATCAATGTGGAAGCCGAGCATCTGCGTGGTGAGCATATCTTCCTGGATGTGGTCAGCGTCGGAGCCACGATCAATATTATGATTGCAGCTGTCAAGGCGGAAGGAACAACTGTGATTGAAAATGCCGCCCGTGAGCCCCACATCGTCGATGTGGCCAATTTCCTCAATACCATGGGAGCCAATGTCCGGGGCGCCGGCACTGATGTGATCCGCATCAGCGGAACACCGGTGTTGGAGGCAAACGCGACATACTCCATCATTCCCGACCAGATAGAGGCAGGCACTTATATGCTTGCTGCCGCCCTGACCCGCGGGGATGTGACTGTCCACGATATCATCCCCAAGCATATGGAGCCCCTGACAGCCAAGATGGAGGAGATGGGCGTGAAGACCGAGGTCGGTGATGACACAATCCGGGTCTACATGGAGCCGGACCAGCAATTACGGGCCGCCAACTTTAAGACCATGCCCTACCCGGGCTTCCCGACCGACTTGCAGCCGCAGACAACAGTCCTGCTTTGTGTAGCTGAGGGCAGCAGCAAAATGCTGGAAAATGTCTGGGAGAACCGGTTTCAATACATAGATGACCTAAAGACCATGGGTGCTGAGATCATGGTGGCGGGCCACACGGCAATTATTGCCGGGTCCAGCCAGTTGACTGGCGCCAAGGTCATGGCCCGTGATCTGCGCGCAGGTGCGGCTATGGTTCTGGCCGGCCTGGCTGCAACAGGTGAAACTGAGATCACCGACATTGGCAAAATTGAACGGGGATACGAGAACTTTGTCAAGAAAATGCGTATGATTGGTGCAGACATAGCACGAATTGTCGAATAATGGCGGAGCAGATCACAGTTTGCCCCTTGCGCAGCGGCAGCAGCGGCAACAGCCTTTTTATCAGTAACAACAAAACCAGCATCCTGCTGGATGCCGGCACTTCCGGTAGAACAATTGAGACAGCCCTGCAAAGCCTGGGCCATGACCCGGCAGCTCTGGATGCGATTGTCGTGACACATGAGCATACTGACCATGTCGCCGGTGTTGGTGTCCTGATGCGTAAGTACAAGCTGCCCCTTTTTGTCAACCAGCCCACCTGGCAGGCCATGGCGGCAGCGACAGGCCAGGTGGACCCGGACCTGATCAACCTGATTGACCGCGAATCTGAATTTGCTTTGGGAGACTTTGTCTTGTCCAGCTTTGCCACGCCCCATGATGCTGTTGCTTCTGCCGGTTACCGGGTCAAGACTGGAGCCGGTGATATAACCTTAATGACAGATCTGGGCCAGATGACACCAGAGCTGGTTCAACAGGCCGCCGGCAGCAAGGTCGTCGTCATTGAAGCAAATTACGACCAGGCCATGCTGGAGTCCGGACCCTACCCTGAACCATTGAAGGAGAGAGTCAGCAGCCAGCTGGGGCACCTTTCCAACGCCGAATGTGCCCAGGCAGTTGCCCAATTACTGGAGCTGGGGACGGATCATTTCATACTCTCCCATTTGAGCAAGGAGAATAACTATCCCGAGCTGGCCCTGTTGACAGTGGGCCGTTACCTGAACAGGATCAAGGCCAGGCCCCAGGACACAAAAATCAAGGTAGCCCGGCGTTTTGCTGTAAGTGAGCCATTATGTCTTTAAAGATCACCATCATCACACCAGGTAAGAATAAAAAAGACTGGCTGGATGCAGGCCTGTCCCAGTATGTGCAGTTGCTCAAGCCCTACTGCAATGTTGAATTTATTTTTGTCAGGCCGGGAGCGGAAAAGCTGCCTCCCGGGCTTGTTGTCAAAGAGGAAGGGCAAAACATCCTGGGCAGGATAAAGCCGCAAGACTATGTGGTCGCCCTTGACCTGGCCGGCCTGGAACCTGACTCCCGGCAGCTTTCAGCCCATCTGGCTGGCTGGCTGGAAAGTGGCGGCAGCAAGGTGACCTTTGTTATTGGAGGAGCTTATGGCCTGGCGGAAGCGGTTTTAAGCAGGGCGCAGCAAAAACTCAGTTTGTCCCGGCTCACCCTGACCCACCAGCTGGCCCGTCTTCTTTTACTGGAACAGTGTTATCGCTCTTTTAGCATTATGCATAACAGGCCGTACCATAAATAGGTGAAAAAACGAACAACTATTGTAAAACTGGCAGGCGATATTTTGGGCAAACGCCAAATTTACCCATCTGGGATGTTCTTTAGCCCTGAAAGGTTGCCTTTCTGGCCTTGTCAAGCTAAAATCAGACATTGTACTGACCTGTTCATTTCCAGCGAGGGCAGTACGGCCCTGCTGACGGATCGGCGGTGATTGTTTTTGAAGAAACGACGAACGGAAAAAGAGCGGGCAACGCAGAGCGAACAGGCTTATTTATATGCGAATCGTCCTTTCAAATGGTTCCTTGATTTACTCAGGCCAATTAAGGGTCGATTTATTTTTGCCCAGATGCTTGATTTGATTTTTGTCGCCACCAGTGTTATCCCGGCTACAGTTACGGGATTGATGGTCGACAATGTTTTCACAGATGGGAAGATGGAGCTGCTGCCTTTATATCTGGCCTTGCTGGTTCTGGTTCCCCTGGCACGGTCAGGAATCGGCCTGACTTTCCGCTACCAGTTTGAGTATTGTTCCCAGCATACGGCAACAAGGATCAGGACCAGCCTGTACCGGCATTTGCAAGACCTTGACGAATCCTTTTATAACAAGACCCGGGTTGGAGACATTATGTCCAAGATGACCGGTGATGTTGATATGGTCCGTTATTTCATTGCCTACACATCATATGCGACTGTCGACAGTCTGTTCCTTTTTGTCTTTGGCGCCTTTTATGTGCTGACAGTCAACTGGGTTTTAGCCCTGGTTGCCCTCTTAATCAGCCCGGCCATTTTTATCCTGACCTTCCGCCTGGGCCGCAGGGTCCGGCCCATCTGGGCAGAAATCCGGGAAGCCTTTTCCCGCCTCAATTCAGTTGTCCAGCAAAATATTGCAGGCAACCGGGTTGTCCGCTCCTTTGGCCGTTCTGAATACGAAGAAGAAAAATTCGAAAAGGAAAATGAACGTTACCGGCAGGCTAACTTCAAGCACAACCGGGCGGTCATCCGCTTCATCCCGGCTCTTGATGCCATGGCCAACTTCATGATGGTGCCGGTCATCCTGGTTGGTGGTATCCTGGTCATCAAGGGCAGCCTGACCTTGGGCGGCCTGGTCACTTTTAACGGCCTTTTGTTTGTCCTGACCATGCCCATGCGCCAGGCAGGGCACCTGATGAATGAAGTGCAACGCTACTCGGCGTCAGCCCAGAAAGTTATAGACTTGTTTTTAGAAAAACCACGGATCACCCAACCGCAGGACAAAAAAGCTGCAGCAACTTCAATAGATGAGGCTTTTGAACAGGAGCGCACCGCCATGATCAAAGGCAAGGTCGAGTTCCGCGATGTGACCTTCACCTATGGTGAGCGCAAGGGAAAGGCACTCCAGCCCTCCTTGAAAGATATTAATCTGGTTGCAGAAGCAGGCCAGACAATCGGGATTGTCGGCCTGACCGGCTCCGGTAAAACCAGCCTGGTCAACTTGATACCCCGACTTTACGACACTACCTTCGGGGCTGTCCTGATCGATGATGTTGATGTGCGGGACTATAATCTGCAGGAGCTGCGTCGCAATATCGGCATGGTCATGCAGGATGTGTTTTTATTCTCTGACACAGTTGAGGGCAATATTGCCTATGGTGTGCCGGAAATCGGCATGGAGGAGATAGTTGACGCAGCTAAGGTTGCGGCGGCTGATGACTTTATTCGTAAAACTGTTGATGGTTATGACACTATTATCGGCGAAAGGGGCGTCGGCCTGTCAGGCGGGCAAAGGCAAAGGATTGCCCTGGCCCGGGCCCTGGTGCTGAAACCAAGGATCCTGATCCTTGATGACACCACCTCAGCCGTTGATATGGAGACAGAAAGGGAAATCCAGGAAGCCCTGGCAACCCACCTGGAAGATTGCACCGTGTTTATAATTGCGCACAGGATTTCTTCAGTGCGCCATGCTGACCATATCATTGTTCTTGACCAAGGGGAGATTGTTGAGCGGGGCACGCATGCTGAGCTGCTGGCCAGGCGGGGCAGTTACTTTGATGTTTTTGCCACCCAGGCCGGCTTGACACCGGATGAAGCTGCCAATCTGGCAGCAGAGGGGAGGGAGATTTCAGTTGGCGCGCAATCGTTATGATATAGATGAGTCACTGGATGTACCTTTTAATTTCAGCCAGTTCCGCAGCCTGCTTGATTATACAAGACCCTATGCCAGCCAATTGGCTAAGACCTTCTTGGTCATGGTCCTGGCCAGTGCCTTGAATCTGCTTTCACCACTGCTTTTAATGAAGGCGATCAATGATATGATCCCGGACAAAAATATCTGGGGGCTTGGCATGATTGCCGGAGGCTTCACTGCCATAGTCATTGTTGTGGCTTTTTTGACTGGTTACAGGATGCGGCACATGAACAGGGTTGGCCAGAGTATCATCCATGATATCCGCCTGGATATGTTCCGCCACCTGCAAAGCCTGCCCTTCACATATTTTGATGACCGGCCTCATGGGAAGATTTTGGTCAGGCTGGTCAACTATGTTAATACAGTCAGTGACCTTTTGTCTAGCGGCCTGATTAATTCAATTGTTGACTTACTCAGCCTGGCCATAATTGTAGTTTATATGCTGCTGGTCGACCCGCTTCTAACCTTGTATTCCTTAGCTGGTCTGCCTCTTTTGCTCCTGGGGATCATGCTCTTGAAAAATGCCCAGAGAAAAGCCCAGCAGCAGCTTTCCAGAAAAAATGCCAACTTAAATGCCTACACCCAGGAAAGCCTGACCGGGATGAAGGTCACCCAGGTTTTTGCCAGGGAGTCTTTTAACAGGGGAATCTACAAAAGGCTCATCACGGAGTTTCGCAACAGCTGGATGCATTCAGTCACAGTCAACATGGTCATGTGGCCATTTGTTGATGCAGTATCCAATGCGACAGTTGCCCTGCTTTATGCAGCCGGGGCCCTCTGGTTGCGCCAGGCTAACGGTGACCCGCTATCTGTCGGTGTTATCGTGGCCTTCGTTGGTTATGTCTGGCGCTTCTGGCAGCCGGTAAACAGCCTGGCCAATTTTTATAACTCACTATTGAATTCAGCAGCTTATATTGAGCGGATCTTTGAATTCCTCAATGAGCCTGTTGTGATTGACGATAAGCCGGATGCTCAGATCCTGCCCCGCGTTAAAGGTGAGGTGGAGTTTAAAAATGTCTCCTTTGCCTATGAGCCGGGCCACCTGGTGCTTGATGACATTTCTTTTACAGTCAATCCAGGTGACTCGATTGCCCTGGTCGGGCCAACGGGCGCCGGCAAATCCACAATTATTAACCTGCTTTGCCGGTTCTATGACATTTCCAAGGGCCAGATCACAGTTGACGGCTATTCTGTCATTGATGTGACCCTGGAATCCTTACGTACTCAAATGGGTATAATGTTGCAAGACCCCTTCCTTTTCCCCGGCACCATAATGGATAACATCCGCTATGGCCGCCTTGACGCTACTGATGAGGAGTGCATTGCCGCGGCCAAGGCCGTCCATGCCCATCCTTTCATTATGCGCCTGGCCAGTGGCTACATGACTATGATCAATGACCAGGGCCAGGGGGTCTCGGCCGGGGAAAGACAGCTGATATCCTTTGCCAGGGTATTGCTGGCTGATCCGAGTATTCTCATCCTGGATGAGGCTACTGCCAGTATCGACACCCAGACAGAAAAAGCGCTGCAGCAGGGGCTGGACCACCTGATGGCCGGCAGAACATCATTTATTATTGCCCATCGCTTGTCCACAATTAAAAATGTCACCAGGATCATGGTTATCGCAGACGGTAAAATAGCCGAAAGTGGCTCACATGATGAGCTCGTCCGCCGGCCTGGCCGGTACCGGCAGCTTTACCAAAGCCAGTTTGCTTCGCTGCTGGGTGAAGTGGGCAGCTGATCCGACACTTGTCCACATTTATATTTTTGGAAAAAATGTTCTCCTTTGGCCAATAGGATAAATGTGGACAAGCCCGGCAGGGCGCCGGGTTTGGGAGAATAACGCCTGTTGTTGGCTTTTACCAAGAAATACACATCCACTGCGTGAAACTATTGTTACAGGCAGGTTACAGGAATATTACATGTGAAACACAAAACTGAGTTATACACAGACTTATCCACATTGTCCACATGCCTTTCCTGCTATTTTCCACACAGTCAACACTTTGCTATAATAGTTAAACATTGCCAGGCGGCTGGCAATGAACAAGAAACAGGTGGCCTGTGTGCAAAAGCAATTCTGGTTGATCAGCGGCCTGGGTAATCCTGGGCCTACATATGAAAAAACACTGCATAACAGTGGTTTTTTGGCAGTTGACTTGCTGGCGCAAAAACTGGGGGTTTCCTTGCAAAGGATCCGCTTCCAGTCCCTGCTGGCGGAGGTTGTTATTGCCGGGCAGACCTGCATTTTGCAAAAGCCTTTGACTTACATGAACAATAGCGGACGGGCAGTCAAAGCCCTGCTTGATTATTTCAAGATAGATCCAGGCCGGCTGATTACTATCTATGATGATATTGACCTGCCTGCCGGACGGATCCGGATCAGGGCAGGAGGCGGAGCTGGCACACATAATGGTATGAAATCTTTGATTGAGCACTTGCAGACTCAGGATTTCCCCCGGATCAGGATCGGCATCGGGCCCAAGCCGGAGAACTGGGAACTGGCTGATTATGTTCTGGCCCGGCTTGGGCCCGAACAGCAGCAAAACTTGCAGGCTGCGGCTGGCAGGGCAGCTGATGCAGCCAAGCTGATTCTGGAGCAAGGTCTGGAAGAGGCTATGGCCAATTACAATAAACGTCAGGATTAAGCTGCTTAAGACAGCAAGCATTGAGGTAGTTAGTGAACGAAGAACAATTTGATATTATCAGGCAGCAACAACAGACAGATTTTACCTGGCAAGAAGCCGGCAGGGAACTTGCTGCCGGCAGGCCGGTCAACCTGGCCGGATTACCTGATCCACTCAAGGCCTGGCTAGCATTGTCCGGCGCCGAGGATTTAAACAAACGCTTGTGCCTGCTTGTCCCTGATGAGCTGAGGGCCAGGGCTGTTGCCTCTGACCTGCAGGCGTTAACAGATGACCCTGTGCTGATTTTTCGCCCGCGGGAGCTGAACCTGGCCGATGTTGAAGCTGCCAGCCATGAAATGCAATGGCAGCGCCTGGCCATTTTACACAGCCTGCAAAAGGGTGACTATAAGGTGCTTGTTGTACCAGCAGCTGCAGCTTTGCAAAAGCTCATGCCGCCACAGGTGATGCAGGAGATGACAATCCAGCTCCAGGTGGGGCAGATAATTGAACCTGAGGATCTGGTTGGCCTGCTCAGCCGGAATGGCTTTGAGCAGATGCGGCTGGCAGACGGGCCTGGCCAGTATGCCCGGCGCGGAGATATTATTGATATCGTTCTGCTTTCGGCAGAAGATGAGAGCGACGCTAAGGCTGTGCGGCTTTCTTTTTTCGATAATGAGATAGATGCCATCAAAGAATTTGATCTTGCCACGCAAAGGTCTGGCAGCATGCTGCAGCAGGTCCAGCTGCCGCCTGTGCGCGAAATTGTCTTTGACCCTGCCCGCAAAGACCAGCTGGCTGAGCTGATCCAGGCGGCTACAGGGAAGGCGGTACAGCAGGCCAGGGATAATAATGCCAGCCGTGATGTCATCGAACAGATCCGGCGCTTAGGGGAGCATGATGCCCAGCGGGTAGCGGCTGGTATTCATTTTGCCGCGCTTGACCGCTGGCTTGATTTTGTTTATCCTGCTGCAGCCTCGGTCATGGATTATTTAAGCGGAGATCAAGTCCTGCTCGTAGTGGATGAGCCTTTGCGGGTTAGAAACAGAGCAGATTCAGCACAGGCCGACTTTGCTGAAAGAGTCAGGACTATGCTGGAAAAGGGGCAGGTGCTGCCGCCAGCTGCAAGCCTCATACTGCGCGGTGTTGACTTGGGGCAGAAGATTGATCGGCATAATCTGAAGTTTGCCGCCTGCCAGATCGCCTCATCAGGTAATGGATTGCCGGGAGCCCGGCAATTACAATTGAAAGCCAGGCCGGCAGACAGCTACAGGGGCCGCGAAGATCAGTTGTGGCATGACCTGGCTGATTTTTCAGGGCCGGGAAAAAGCAGTTGGCTTTTTGCTGGCTCAGCGGCGCGCAGGGAAAGACTGGCCGGTCTTGCCCTGGAGCATTCAGCCCAGACCTGGGTGGATGAGGCTGGCCTGGCCCGTGGCTTTATCTGGCCTGAAGCCGGCCTGGCAGTTATTGGAGCTCAAGATATTTTTGGCACGGAACGCAAGGCCAGGCGCCGCAGGCACCAGGCCCAGGGATTGAAGATAGATTTTTTTGGTGATCTTATTCCAGGAGAGCTGGTTGTGCATGAGGTGCACGGCATAGGCAGATATGATGGGCTCTTTAATTTAAGCAGCAGCGGCAGTAAAAGGGATTATCTGAAAATCTCTTATGCTGGGACCGATTCACTCTACATCCCGACAGAAAACCTGGACCAGATCCAGAAATATGTCGGTGC
>LSQX01390721.1_pt1 | contig 11736 bp, 13 predicted proteins | sample 654561 | NCBI WGS metagenome assembly LSQX01 (sample SAMN04489861, study PRJNA283612) | anaerobic digester metagenome | isolation source: 4 biogas reactors fed with cattle manure at either 37C or 55C with and... | place: Denmark: Kongens Lyngby | collected 2014 | reverse complement strand
ATCCTGTCGTCTGGCTGTTCTCTCTGACACTGGGATTCATGGAGGTCGTGGAGTTTGGCGCAGTCAACTGGGGAGCGCTCTACCTTCAGGACGTGTACCAACTCGATCCTCGCACTGTTGGAGCCAGTTTCGTCTCGGCTTTCTACGTGATGTTCACACTCTCTCGCCTGCTCAGTGGCCTAGCAATCGAAAAGGCCGGTTATGTCCGAAGCCTCTACATCTCTGCCGTATGTACGATAGTGGCCTACCTTATCGGCTTTGCGCTTGGCAGAAACGGCATTTGGGTCCTGCCCTTCACAGGACTGTTCATTGCCATCATGTGGCCCACTATGATGGCTGTTGCCATGAAGGCGTTCGGTCCTGATGCCCCTGTCGTCACTAGCGCCATCATTACAATCTCTGGAGCTATCAATGCTGTGGTCCAGTTGATCATAGGGTTCACTGGTGAGATTTTAGGCGAAGCCTGGGGTTACCGCGGCTGCCTGTTGTATGCTGTAGTAGTGCTACTGTCGTTGCGCCAACTGGACCGCGCTTTATCGAGGAGAAGTAACGCCTGCACAACGTAGTACGAGAAACAGCCGGCTCGAAGCCAGCTTTACTCTTTCAATTCCAGCTCAACTACAGTGTCGATCTCATCAGGGAGTCTCGCTGAACCGAAGTCAATAAAAACGTCATCAGGAAAATCCACCGCATTCCAAGGCCTATGTACCCTGATCTCAGAACCATCGGACAACAAGCGAGCCTTCACGATCTTGCCCTCAAGACCCCTGAGGTTGACGGGACCGATCCCCCTGTCAAACACATGAGCGTACAGCTTGCTGCCCTTCTGTGTATAACGTCCCCACTCAGGCTTCGGCCTGTTTGCCGCCTTGCAACCGTAGATGCTCTCTCCGTTCTTTCGCATCCACTTACCTACCTCGCGGAGGATGTCTATGGATTCTTCAGGGATCTGGCCTCTGGCGTTGGGGCCGACATTTAGCAGAAGGTTTCCGTTCTTGCTGACGCACTCAACTAGTGCTCTGATGACCTGTTTGGGCGATTTGTAGTCACTGTCCGTTGCGCAGTAACCCCAATGGTTGTTGAGAGTAATACACGCTTCCCAAGGTATGGGGTCGCCATTCTCATTGACAATGCCTTCAGGTGGAATGATCTGCTCAGGACAAGCGAAGTCTCCGGCGTAGATCTCCGGCTTAGCGCTCTTGAGATTGCCTCCAAGACGGTTGTCTATGATGATATCGGGTTGCAGTGTGCGAACCATCTTCACGAGGTCGGTGGCTCTCCAAGCCTCACCACTCATTTTGCCGTAGGAGAAGTCAAACCACATGATATCTATCTTTCCGTAGTTGGTGAGAAGCTCTCTCACCTGTCCATGCATGTAGTCCAGGTAGTTGTCAAAATCGTGTGTCTTGCCTTTGAACGCTTCGTTATCCCTCATAGGGTGATGCTCATCACCATAGGCAGGATAGTCCGGATGGTGCCAGTCTAGAAGCGAGTAATAAAAGCCTACCCTCAGGCCCTCTGCCCTGAAGGCCTCGGCGAACTCAGCTACGAGGTCACGTCTGGCAGGTGTGTTGGTAGCCTTATAGTTCGTCAGCCGACTGTCAAAGAGACAAAACCCATCGTGGTGCTTGGCTGTCAAGACAGCGTACTTCATCCCGGCGTCTTTGGCGACTCTGGCCCATTCTCTTGGGTCGTAATCATCCGGGTTGAACTCATCAAAAAACTGTTGGTAATCCTCGATACTGATCCGCTCCTGGTTGCGAACCCATTCTCCTCTTGCGGGGATCGCGTACAAACCCCAGTGAATGAACATTCCGAATCTCGCGTCCTGGAACCACTTGATGCGTTCGTTGCCGCTAGCCCCCATCTCGCCAGTCCCTCCCTCTGATGCTCGTTCAGTAACACATATCATGTATTCGAGTCGCACCTCTTCTTTATCCTTCCAGAAAGGAGAGTATAAACAGCGCGTCTGTGCCAGTACAGCAACGCAGCCCAGTACGGCAACACAGCGCCACGCAATCGCCATCATGGCGCTGTGTTGACCTGATATTGCAGTTGGATGTGGGCTTGCAAGCTACTTAGTCAAATCGTTTATCCAGACCCGCATCTCCCCAAGCCCACGATTGTCCCACATAAAGTAGGGAATCGCTCTGATAGTACATGGCTTGTCGACTGGACGCTCTGTCGTGTAGAGAGCGTCAGACGAGGAAACTCTCCTTACACCTTGTCCGACTATTGCGGGCACTTTGAGCACTGGGTCCATCTCTACCCGCAACTCGGCATCCGCTGGCAGCCACAACTCAGCCAAGTTGGGGCCGTTGTCCGCCTCCTCTACGCAGTACACAACCGGTCCGCGCTGAAGAGCCACTTTCCCAACGTTATCCGATACGCGCGTGCTTGCCCACACTTTCGTAACAGGCATGGGCAACTCCAACACGACCTCATCTCCAGAAGTCCAGGTGCGGTGAATCCTTACGTACCCGTCCTGCGGAACAGTGACAACAATAGACTCACCACACACTACAAGCTTCGGATCATCGCACCAACCGGGGATGCGGATGTTCAGGCCAAATCCTAGCGGTGCATCCATTTCAAGCTTGATGCGGACCGTCCCATCCCACGGGTAATCCGTCTGTTGCACCAGCTTAACCCTTGAACCGCCGATCGCGAAGGTCGCCTCGCTGGCGGCGAACAGGTGCATGTAAAGCCCGTCTTTTCCTTGACTGTATATGTACTGCCCAATCGAGGCCAGCAGTCGAGCTATATTTGGCGGGCAACAAGCGCAGCCAAACCACCCCTGTCGAGTAGGCTTGACGTGATGATGGTCGTATCGACCCTTGCATATCTCAGGGTCAACTGAAAGCGGGTTCACATAAAAGAACTTGGTGCCCTCAAGCGACATCCCGCTTAGCACCCCGTTGTACAAGGCACGCTCCATCACGTCAGCATACTTACGGTCAGGCGTGATCTGCAGCATCCGCTGCGCCCAGAAGACCAGGCCGATTGAGGCACACGTCTCAGCGTAGGCAGTATCACTTGGCAGGTCGTAGTCGATTGTGAAGCCTTCCCAACGTGCCTCAGAACCTATGCCTGCTGTGATATACATCCTCCGATTGACTACGTTGTCCCATATGCGCTCACACACCTGGAGCAGTTCGGCGTCCTCTGTCTCCAGTGCCAAGTCGGCGACAGCCGTGTACAGGTACATCGCCCTTACTGCATGGCCCACTGCCGTAGTTTGCTCACGCACTGGCATATGCGCCTGGTGATACCAGTAGTCTCCCAGACGCTTGGAGGGCTTCTCACCTCTGGCCTCAGCCTCGAGGTCGAAGTAGTGGGGCTGGCGTCCTCTCTCTTCGATGAAGAACTTGGCTAGGTCAAGATGCCGCCGATCCCTCGTCACGCGGTACAACTTAATCAAGGCCAGCTCTATCTCTTCGTGCCCGGGATAACCGCGCTTCTGGTTCTCTCCCGGACCAAACACGGACGCAATGTGGTCAACGAATCGGCACATGATCTTCAGGAGCTCATCCTTGCCGGTGGCCTGGTAGTACGCAACTGCAGCCTCAATGAAGTGTCCCGCGCAGTAGAGCTCGTGATTGTCCCGCAGGTTGGTCCATCGTCTGTCAGGAGCAACAACTGTGAAATACGAGTTGAGATATCCGTCGCTCTGCTGGGCCCTGCCTACGAGGTCAATCACTTCGTCAGCCCGGGCCTCAAGTTCCGGATCGGGATGGGTCATCAGGCTGTATGCGACTGCCTCCAGCCACTTGGCCACGTCGCTGTCTTGCCACAACATGCCGTGGAATTCGCCTTTAGCCTCTCCTGCAGCAATCCGAAGATTCTCAATCGCATGACTCGGTTCAGCCCCGGGGATCTGATCGTTAAGGGCTCTCCACTGATACGGCAGCACTTCGCTTCTCACCACATCGGCTCGCTCTGCCAATAGGCCCCCTGTCAGCTTGACCTTCTGGATGAACTGCGTCGCTCTCTCCTTAAGCATCTCCATCCTCCTACATGGCGAAATTCGACCGCCCTTTTTCGTTACCCCTTAATAACTCCTATAGTGAGACCCTTTTCAAGATACTTCTGCAGGAACGGATATCGAAGAATCAAGAGTCTACAGCCTTTCCTCTAGCTACGCCTTCTGATTGCCTTGACTAAGGCCACGAAGGGCGCCAGTATTAGGCCCAGCACCGTGCCGCCTGCCATAAGCAGAGGTATCGCAAGTATGACGGCGATAGGTATCAGGATAGCCAATCCGACAGAAAAGGCTATGGTGACTCCTACTAATGGAAGGACAACAAACATCACTAGACCAAGCACCAACGCTACAATGACTATCGCCAAGATACAAATGAGGGCCTTCGCTACCGGATTCGTAACTTCCCTATTGCAGAAGACTATTCGACTACCCATCTATGTCCCCCCTATCCAACAGAGATCCTGTCTGGGCTCAAGCCTTTCACTAATGCCCGCCCCTTCCCATTCGAGATAGTGACGCTGAGGCATGCCTCTCTTAAGCCGGGATACGCGATCGCTTCTGCCTTCGGTCAACACCGGTCTGGAGCAAGATGTTACCAACAAATCCATTCGACGCACAAGATCTGAAGCCTGCCGCCGAACACTGCTATCACCTGATCCCATACTCCCCTCTGGCAACGCTTCTAGGCAATTGCTTCAGACCCCTCACATGAGCTATCCCCACTGCAAGAACAAGTGCCTCAGCTATGGGGAATGCCAACCAAATGCCCGTTATCCCCCAGATTGCAGAGAGAGCGATCGCGAAGGGCACTATCACAACACAGCCGCGCAAGACAGCTATGAGGAATCCCGTCCTAGGTTCTTCGATTGCGCTGAAGTACGCCGATAGCAAGAGGTTGATCCCAGCAAAAAAGAAACCGGAGAAATAGATGCTCAGGCCGTTTATCGCAATAGCTCTGAAGGCTTCGTCCCCATCACGGTTAAACTGGTCAGAGATGTTACCGCCAAACAACAGGACAACAGCAAATATCAGCGATGCTAGGCCCAACGAGAGGGTCACGGCGTATCGGACCAAGCGCCGGACGTTGGTCGCTTTCCCAGCTCCGTAATAATGACTGATCAGCGGCTGAACCCCTTGGCCGATGCCTACGAATATGGCACCTGCGACAAGGGACAGATTCGCGATGACCCCATAGGCAGCAACCGCAATATTGCCCGATAGGCTGAGCAACAACAGGTTGAACACCACCAATACGACACCCGATGCGACCTCTGTGACCAGCGCCGAGACCCCAAGGGAGCAGATATCTGTATATAGGCTAGGACTGCCCAGGCCTCTTCGCAGATGGAAGCCATGCCTGACCTTGATGAAGTACGGAGACATCGCTGCAATGCTGATGATCGGTGCTAGACCTGTGGCAAAGGCAGCGCCGAACATCCCCATGCCAAAAGGAAAAATGAAGGCATAATCAAGCAGGATGTTCGAGAGACTTCCAGCCAGCATCCCTGTCATGGCTACTCCAGGACTGCCATAATTTCGGATGAACGCTATTAAGATGTTATTCAGAATAAACAGCGGAGAGAAGCACAGTATCGTTCTTAGATAAGTCGCGGTCATTGTCAGAGTATCTTCGTTGGCGCCGAGGAGTCTCGCTAAGGGCTCGGACAAAAGGAGGCCTACGCCGAAGCAGAGCAACCCAATAGGCAAACCCAAGCGCAATGCCGCACTGAATGTCTGATCGCCGTTGCCACTGCAGTTTCCCGACTTTTCGATGCTATATCGCGTTGCCGCACCGATCCCGAGCATCAGTCCAGTGCCATGGATGAGGCCATAAACAGGAATTGCAAGGTTCAGTGCAGCCAATCCGTCTGAACCAATGCCGTTCGCAATGAAATAGGTGTCGGCCAGGATGTACAAAGACAGCCCAAGCGTGCCCGCGACACTCGCTAGCACGTATCTAGTGAACTTCGAAAGCAAACCTCTCCTCATGCACTCTCTCCTAAAGCGAAAAAGTGCCTGAGCGCACTCCTTCTGAGACCTAACGGAGTGTGTCAGACACTTCCGTCGCTTACCCGGTGGCAAGCGACCATGATCAATATGGTGTCAGCCACACCAAGATAGCAGGTGTCTAGAACTTTGTCAATGGCTAAAACCATTATAGTCACGCAGCGCATGCACGTACTTTTCGATCTCCGGCCTGGGCACATCAACACCTCCTCACAGAACTCAGGCAGTATAGGTAACCGTCTCGGCTTCACCTGTGCTTCAAACTGCTTCTTCATTGCCAAACCATATCCTGCGCATCTCCTCACACGACTCGAGAAGGTCGTCGAGTTTTCCCTGCGCCTCGACTCGGCCATTCTTCATGACGATGATGTTGTCAGCCTGGCGGAGCGCCGCAGTACGTTAGCCGGAAGCTGAAAGGACAGCATGAGCACCATCATGGCGCAGAAGTTGGCTATCCACAGCCATGGGCGAAAGCGGATCATTGCGAAGATCGCCTTCCAAGCAGGTAGCGCAGTCCTACTCACGCGAGCAACTCCTCCAATCCTGCCTGTCGCAGCTTGTAGAAACGGGACCCAGGATCCTGTACCACTCCGCCAAGCCGAGCGCCTCGATCACTTCGAGGATGCGGGCATCCGGAATGGACCGGTCGAAGAACGTGATGTTGTCCCTCACGCTGGCCTGAAACAGCTGCACATCCTGAGTCACATAGGCGACTCGCTGTCGCAGTTCTGCAAGTGTAGCCTGCTTGATGTCGATCCCGTCCAGCATGATGCAGCCGTCGGTCGGATCATACAGTCTGAACAGCAGCCGGGCGATCGTGGTTTTTCCTCCACCTGTGCGGCCGAGGAGCCCCAGCACACGGCCAGCCGGCAGCTGAAAGGAGACGTTCTTGAGGACCGGCTTGCCTTCGGTATAGGAGAAGGAGACGCTATCGAACTCGAGTGCCAGCGGCCGGCCAGCCGGGATTGCAGCGCTCGGTCCGTCAACGATCGTACTCTTCTGATCGAAGAGCTCCTGCAGACGCTCCACAGTCGCACCGATGTTCTGGAGACTCTCCACCAACCCAATGCTGCTGCAAACCAACATCACCAGCAGGGCGAAGCGGCTCCACTGATGCTTCAGGTAGCGCGCTAGAAGCTGGCCGTACGCACGCAAAGAGACGCCCATGAATGACCTCCTCTCCGAAACTGACAGCGGAAGCAGTCTGCGTCCAGACAGGATTGACAGCAAAAGCAGACTGCGTGCAAACAGGGTGTTGTGCGAAGCTCTGCCCTACTTGCGCTGCTTCCTCAGTGCGTCTAGACGGGCCTTGTTCTCGTAGGGGAAGATGAACCTTTCTCTGTCTTCGTCAGGGATCGAGAATCCCTTCGCTTTCTGAAGCTCCTCAAAGACTACCCACCGGTAGGCGAGACACAGGTCGCACCTATAACCACACCTGCTCAGGATCTCTCCCATAGACGGCACCTCGTCGGACGCAGCGAGCAGAGCCTTCCTTTGCCCGGCGGCCGCGTATTCCCTGCCGACTGCTCAGTAAGTGAGGCTATTCAACGTCTTGGGATGAATTCCTTTGTATTCCTCTCAGATCAGCTGCGGGTAGCTTGGTATCTCACAGGTCCTATAGGCAAGCATACCAAGCACTCGTCAGACATATCTATCTTAAAGAAGGACATGGCGTCCTAGCCCAATCTCTCATGTGTCCACGAGAGCCAGATGAGTCGATCAGAAGACGCCTGAAAAGCAGCTTGCAGTATGGCATCAAATTCTATAGGAGGTGTCCTGCGTGAGATCCAGGACTGTAGTGTTCAAAAGGATGGCTACCGTTCTAACCGCTTCATTGCTGTTCATCTGCGTTCTAGGAACGTCTCTGGGCGCCGCACAGTACAGACTGACATTCTGGAACATGCCGTTTGTGACTCAAGAAGTCTCCCCTGACTACGTACTCCTCTGGCAGAACGATGCAAAAACAGCTTTACCTGACTATGTGATCGACGACTACTACGGCCCCGGCAAGTACAAGGATCAGAGAGATAGGTTTTTGCTCCAGGCAAGGACAGGAATACCTGATGTGATCGAGGGACTTATCGAGGACATGGCAGTGTACGTCAACAACGGAATAATCGAACCGCTCGACTCGTACTTCGCTGAATGGGCTGATGGCGATCAGTTCGTGGAGAGCACGCTGGAGCCTCTTAAGATCGATGGGAAACTCTACGGGATACCGTACAACACTAATGCCCGCGCTTTGATCTACAGAAAAGACGTATTGGAGCAATACGGGCTCTCTGTTCCGAAGACATGGGATGAGTTGATCGAAACAGCAAGGGCGATAACAGAGAAGTCCAACAAGCAGATATTCGGGTTCTTCGTATGCACCGAGATCGGAGATCCGAGGGCGACGCAGGAGTTTATCACGTGGTACTTCCAGGTGAGCGACAGAAACAACCCGTTCATCGTCTCGACTGTCGACGGAGAAAGAGTTGTCGAGGTCACAGCTACTGTAGATCAGCTCGAGAAAGTGCTTGACCTGTACAAACAGCTCTACGAAGGCCCCTTCCCTGCCTGTGATCCAAACCTGAGAGGAACGGGCTGGCCAACCGAAGATCCCGGTTATGTAGCAGGGAAATTTGCGATGGCACCTATGGGGCCGTGGCTCTGGGGAAGAAGAGCAGAAGGCGCTACTGCTAAGGACATTCTTGAGAATAGAAGTGCACTCACAAGAATCCCATACCCCAAAGACGGAGTGCCTGCCACCTACCTAGAAGTAAAGCCCATAATGATGAATGCATTCTCCAAGAACAAGACCGCTGCCTGGGACTTGATCAAGTACATCACTTCAAAGGAAAAGATGGCTCAGTGGCTAGTGGATTCCGGCGGAATACCGGCGAGAGTTGACTCGCTGCAGATGGAGATCTTTGATGAAGCCGGCATCAGGTGGTGGATCGACGGCTTTGCCGCTGAATTGCCAATAGCCGTGGCCATGGCACCAATCAACTGGGGCCCTGTCAATGAAGCCAATCTACGAGCCGTGAACTACGTGATCTACAACCAGATGACTCCAAGAGAAGCAGCTGAATGGCTAATCAACGAGTACCATGAGCTCAATAGGCAGGGTACTCTATAGGTAGATCGAGCTCGACCTGGATGCTTGCCTGTTGAAAGCCGACTCGCGCAAATGCTCAAGCGGGTGCTTAGATCGGGCAAGCATTCAGGTCGAGCCCATATCCACGCCTCGAGCTGACCCCGAATAGGTTCAAGCTGAGAAGAGAGATAATCTATGAACAGAAAAAACGCTTACTTGCTCATAATCCCGGCTCTTGCAATAATGTGTGCGTTCACCGTCTATCCTTTAGCCGAGGGGATCAGGCTGTCATTTACAAATGCGAGCATGCTCAGGCCTACATACCGGTACATCGGCCTCGGCAATTTCAAGCAGATGATCAATGACCGCGTCTTCTGGCTCGCACTCAGACACTCGGTAGTGCTGACCGTAATTGTCGTCCTCTTGCAACTCGTTCTTGGACTGATCTTAGCCTGGGCAATGAAGCAGGAAGTGCCGGGCATGGCAGCCTTCAGGAGCGTCATCATGGCGAGCTGGGTGATTCCAGTCGCAGCTACTGTAACGATTTTCAAGTTCATGGCCCAGCCAGACGTAGGCTTCATAAACATAATACTCAGGAGTATTGGGCTGGACCGCCTGGTTAGATACTGGTTTGGAGACCCGTCAACTGCGTTTGCCTGCATTATTCTCTTGCACCTGTGGCGAAACGTGCCGTTCTACGGGATAACCTTTCTTGCAGCTATGCAGACGATTCCAGAGAGCCTGTATGAGTCTGCAGAGATCGACGGCGCAAGCCCTTTGCAGAGCTTCTGGCACATAACCCTTCCGGGGATAAGCCACATGATCATGGTCATGGTGACCATACACGTGCTCTGGACGTTCAACAACTTCGACTTCGTTTATTTGGCGACCGGTGGTGGGCCGGTTGATTCGACACAAGTGCTCCCGGTCTACGTCTACAAGCAAAGCTGGGACAGGTACGCAGCTGGATATGGTGCAAGCATTGGCACAGTCATGCTCTTGCTCTTGGCTGTGTATTTTGTGATCTATTTGCTGATTCAGAAGAAAGGGGAGTATGAACGATAGCTATCGTTAGGCTAAGCAGGAAGCAGGCAAAGACCAGAAACGCAGTGATCGCATACGCAATCATGGTCATATCCGTATGCTTCTTTTTGCTGCCCATGCTGTGGATCGTCTACTGCTCGTTTAGGACTCAGGAGTCGATCTTCACGGCCAAGATCTTCCCCCCACTAGAGGGTTTCACCCTCGACAACTACAGAAGGATATTGAGTGTAACAGACTTCCCGCGCTACTTCCTAAACTCACTTCGAATATCAAGTCTGGTTACTCTCATCAGCCTCGTCGTCTCGGTGCTGGGAGCCTACGGATTGAGCCGCTATGACATCAAAGGCAAGGATGCCATAATAGTTGGCATATTCTCGACTCAGATGTTTCCGCAGGTCTTGATGCTGATACCTCTATTCTTGGTCGTTTTTTCACTAAATCTGATGGACACAACAACAGGAGTTGCTCTGACTCAGTTAATACTGGTCCTGCCTTTCTGCATGTGGATGCTCAAAGGATATTTCGACACGGTTCCAAAGGACCTCGACCAGTCGGCTGAGGTCGACGGAGCAAACCTCTTCCAGAGGCTAGTCCACATCATTCTGCCCGTCGCGAGTCCCGGCATAGCCGTCGTGGCCTTTTACTCATTCGTCGTGTCCTGGAGCGACTATCTCATTGTCTCTGTGGTGAGCCAGAGCCAGCGCACTGCAACTGTGACGCTGACCATCAGCCGGCTCACGGCATCGCTCCTCGTACGCTGGGGCCAGGTATGCGCTGTAGCGACCTTGACTATAGTCCCGACGCTCATTCTCTTTGCGTTCGTGCAGAGGAGGCTGGTCGAGGGTCTGACAGCAGGCGCGCTCAAGGAGTAGACGCTCATCTCCGAAGCTCTTACAGCGGGATGCATATCCCCGACTGTCGAGAAGCGATCTCAAGTCGGTTTCCTGCCGACTGACCATCTGACGGATGAACTCGCCCGTCCTCTTCGCCCGAAAGGCAAACGGCAAGGGTCTATCGAACCGCGCTCTTGCCAACTCCAGAGACAGCCTTGGCAACGGCGTCCACAAACGCATCCACTTCGCGGCTCGATGTGAGACGCACGAAGCGGATGTGCGACCAGCGCGAATCAGCCATATATGCCAATGCATCCCTGCGCTTGCGCTCATACTGAGTGACCATCCAGCGCAGCAGTGACTCCTCATCCCAAACCTTCAACTGAGTCCAGAAGTCCTCGTAGTTCGTACCCCACAGCAGCTCCTTGGTGCGCCAACGTCGCCAGGAGCGTCTGAGGAGCCGCCAGACTAGCTGTGGCAGAGGCAGGTCAAGCCAGATCACTGTCTCCAAGCGGGGCCAAAAGGCCGCCTGTGAAAAGCGCATATAAGAGCCTGCAACAACCCAACCGTCACCTGCGGTTGCCTCTCTTATTCTTCGGTCAAGCTCCTCCGGATCTGTGGTGTTTAGCCCAACCCAGTTTGGTTGCCAGTTGATCGCGTCTAGTTCGACAAACCTCACACCGAGTATGTCGGCAAGCCGCTTTCCCAGTGTGCTCTTGCCTGAGCAGCTGCTGCCTATCACATGATTACGCCGTCCTACGGGAGAGAGACGGAGCGAAGCTTCAGAG
>LSQX01065399.1_pt1 | contig 11737 bp, 8 predicted proteins | sample 654561 | NCBI WGS metagenome assembly LSQX01 (sample SAMN04489861, study PRJNA283612) | anaerobic digester metagenome | isolation source: 4 biogas reactors fed with cattle manure at either 37C or 55C with and... | place: Denmark: Kongens Lyngby | collected 2014 | reverse complement strand
TCGCCTCCCACGACGGCAAGGTCTATGTCACCTCCTTCGATGATACCGTCACCCGCATCGACACCGTGTCGCTCCAGATCGACGGAACGGTTGAAGTTGGCCTTGACCCGGAGGGCATCGTAATCAAGAACAATAAAATATGGGCAGCCAACTCGGGCGGCCTCAATTATGAGAACGGGTACGACAACACCGTATCGGTCATCAATGCCGTCACCTTCACCGAAGAGAAAAAAATTGAAGTGGGCACGAACCCCGCGAACCTGCAGGCCGACAACCAGGGCAATATCTACGTCTCGGTTTTAGGTAATCGCATGAGCGACGATCCGGAAAACTATATTCCCCCCGCCTTCAAGCGAATCAATCCCGCCAGCGGCGTTGTGACAACCATCGAGGAAGTAACATCCCCCGATCGGTTCGTGATTTGGGACAATAAAGCCTACATCATCAGCGGTTCATACGGCAACCCATACAAGGTGGTGGTATACGATTGCTTTAAAGAGGAGCTCGTGTCTGACAATTTCGTGACCGACGGAACCGAGTTGGGCATCATCTACAACATCGCGGCGGACGAAAAGACGGGCGATATCTTTCTCATGGAGCTCGATAGCGATTACACCGCCCCCGGGTCGGTTCACTGCTTCAGCAACGAGGGGAAACTAAAGTACACCGTCCCCCGGGTCGGGATCAACCCCACGGCAGTTATCGTCATGAACTGATCGACGTTAATATGAAAAAGCCGTGCCCTTTCATTAGGCACGGCCTCTCTCTACTTATTTATTATTTTGATTAGAAAGGTATTCCAAGTGATTGGCGTACCTTTCGTTTCTTTTTGCCAAGGATTACTTCCTTCGCAACAATTACCGGCTACGCGTGGCAGGATCATATTCAACGGTCCCCTCCGCGGTTCCCGGGTAAGGGACAAANNCACCGCGATCATTCCATTAAACGACATGGCCCGTCGCCTATCATCCGTGATCTGGGGCATGCGTCCCCCTTGACCGTAATCGACCCTCACCGTGATCTTCGAGCTAAGCAACGGCCCCGAGTCAGACCATACACGTATATAGTCGGCATCAAGTTCATTTATCGGTTTCTGATCCACGAACTGCGCGTTCGCCAGCGCGATCCCTCCGAAGAAGAACAGTGCGAAAAGAAAAAATTTAGGTTTCATACGTTTCATAGTTATACAGTTTGATAAATAGTAAGTATCTCCCGATACACGGGATATTGAATCATCGTTTCACATCACCCCATCACCCCATCATCACATTAGTCCAATTAGCACATTAGTCTAATCCAATTTCAGCACCGCGAGGAACGCCGTCTGCGGCACCTCCACGTTGCCCACCTGTTTCATTCGCTTCTTACCCTCCTTTTGTTTCTCCAGCAGTTTCCGTTTACGAGAAATATCTCCCCCGTAACACTTTGCCGTCACATCTTTCCGTACCGCTTTCACCGTCTCCCGTGCAATAATTTTTGCACCTATCGCGGCTTGTATAGCGATATCGAATTGTTGTCGGGGGATCAATTCTTTCAGCTTCTCGCACATCCGGCGGCCAAAAGCCTGCGAGTTATCGATATGCGTTAGCGTGGAGAGCGCATCCACCGGCTCACCATTCAGCAAGATATCCAGTTTCACCAATTTCGAAGAGCGATAATCGTGCATATGATAATCAAACGACGCGTATCCTTTCGAGATACTTTTCAATTTATCATAAAAGTCGATCACGATCTCCCCCAGTGGCAAGTCAAAGACAATCTCGATCCTATCCCCTGAAATATACTCCTGTTTAATCAGCTCCCCCCTTTTACCGAGACAGAGCGTCATGATAGGTCCTATATAAGTCGTCCGAGTGATCACCGACGCCCGAATAAACGGCTCTTCGATGTGGTCGATCAGTGCCACGTCGGGTAACCCGCTCGGGTTATGCACCTCTTTCATATCCCCCCGCTTATCGTACACGCGATACGATACGTTTGGTACGGTGGTAATCACATCCATGTTGAATTCCCGCTCTAGCCGCTCCTGCACGATCTCCATGTGCAACAGTCCCAGGAATCCGCAGCGAAAACCAAAACCTAACGCCACTGACGACTCCGGTTGGAAGGTAAGTGAAGCATCATTCAGTTGCAGTTTCTCCAATGAAGCCCGCAAGTTCTCAAAATCCTCACTTTCGATGGGATAAACTCCCGCGAAAACCATGGGTTTTACCTCTTCGAACCCCGAAATAGCCTTCTCGGCGGGACGTTTCACGTGTGTGATGGTATCGCCCACCTTCACCTCTTTCGAAGTTTTCACACCCGAGATTATATACCCCACGTCACCACATTGCACCTCCTCTCTAGGCACCATGTTGAGTTTCAGGATACCCACTTCATCCGCGTCGTACTCCTTCCCGGTATTTATGAATTTCACGTGATCGCCTTTACGGATAGATCCGTTTTCGATCTTAAAATACCCGATGATCCCCCTAAAGGGGTTAAATACCGAGTCGAAGATCAACGCCTGCAACGGCGCGTTTGGATCTCCTTTCGGTGCCGGTACCCGTTCGATGATCGCTTTCAGAATATCTTCGATCCCGACGCCCGTTTTTCCACTCGCCCGGATGATATCTTCCCGTGGGATCCCCATCAGGTCGATAATTTGATCCTCGATCTCTTCAGGCATGGCACTCTCCAGATCAATTTTATTCAATACCGGAATAATCTCCAAGTCGTGTTCGATCGCCATGTACACGTTCGATATGGTCTGTGCTTGTATTCCTTGTGCCGCATCAACGACCAGCAGTGCACCTTCGCACGCCGCGATCGATCGTGACACCTCGTACGAGAAATCCACGTGTCCGGGCGTATCTATCAAGTTAAGTGTATATTTTTCTCCTTCAAATTCATAATCCATCTGCACGGCATGGCTCTTGATGGTAATCCCCCTCTCCCGTTCCAGGTCCATACTGTCGAGTACCTGCGACTGCAGCTCTTTTCCTTCGACGGTTTTGGTAAATTCCAACAGTCGATCTGCCAACGTGCTCTTGCCGTGGTCGATATGTGCTATAATACAAAAATTACGTATTTTCTTCATTTATCTTTCATCCATTTATCGGAGGCTCACGTTCCTGCCTCATTCTTCAGTTCGCACATCACCTCCGGAAGTACACGCGTATTCGAATTAAGCGCGTATTTTAAAACTCCGCGTTGTTGGGTGTGCGCGGGAACGGAATCACGTCCCGTATATTTGCCATTCCGGTGATAAACAACATCAGTCGCTCGAACCCGAGTCCGAAACCCGAATGAGGGGCAGTACCAAACTTACGCGTTTCAATATACCACCATATCGGGCTGCTATCCATCTCAATTTCGTTCACCCAGTTCATCAGTTTATCGTGTTCTGTTTCGCGTTCCGATCCCCCGATAATCTCACCAATTTTAGGGAACAACACATCCATCGCGCGCACCGTTTTGCCATCCTCGTTCTGTTTCATGTAGAACGATTTGATCTCTTTCGGGTAGTCACTCAAGATCACCGGCCGCTTGAAATGCTTCTCCACGAGATATCGCTCGTGTTCCGATTGGAGGTCCGCTCCCCAATAAACCGGGAACTCGAATTTCTGTCCCGATTCTTCGAGTATCTTCACCCCTTCGGTATAGCTCAACCGTACGAAATCGTTATCTGTAACAAATTTCAGCCTATCCACTAACTCCTCATCGTACATCTTAGCCAGAAACTCGATATCATCTTTACAATGCTCCAACGCGTAACGGATCAGGTACTTGAGGAAATCCTCTGCCAGATCCATGTTATCATTATTATCGTTGAACGCTACTTCCGGTTCAATCATCCAGAACTCCGCCAAGTGCCGCGGGGTATTTGAGTTTTCCGCGCGGAAGGTGGGCCCAAATGTATAGATGGCACCCAATGCCATGGCACCCATTTCCCCTTCGAGTTGACCCGAAACCGTTAAGTTCGTCTGTCTCCCGAAAAAGTCCTCTTTATAGTCTACTTTCCCCTCTTTATTCCTGGGGGGATTATTGATATCCAGAGTAGTTACCTCGAACATCGACCCTGCCCCCTCGGCGTCTGAAGCCGTAATAATCGGCGTATGGAAATAGTAAAAACCACGATCGTTAAAATACTTGTGTATCGCGTACGACATATGGTGCCTCATTCTGAATACCGCCCCAAACGTGTTCGTCCGGGGGCGCAAATGGGCTATTTCACGTAAGAATTCCAGCGAGTGTCCTTTTTTCTGCAACGGGTAGGTAGTAGGATCTGCCTCTCCATAAATCTCGATTTCGGTCGCCTGTATCTCCACCGACTGACCTTTCCCCATCGACTCCACCAATTTCCCGTTCACGTTAATGCATGCACCCGTGGTAATAGGTTTAAGAAACTCTTCACCAAAATCAGATATGTTTATAACTACCTGGATATTATGGATTGTAGATCCATCGTTAAGTGCCACGAATCCCACGTTTTTATTCCCTCTTCGTGTCCGTACCCAGCCTTTAACGTTCACCTCTTCGCCGAAGCTTTTTAGTTGCAAAGCCTCTGCTATTTTTCTTCTCTTAATTTGTTTCATAGTCCGCATCATCATCTCCTTCCGGGAGACATGTTGAATCTCGGTTTACATTATTATTCATACCCGAGCAGCGAATTCGTGTTGTTATTTCACCGCTCAATTATATATTAGTCGAACGCGCCCATGCGCAGCATATTCACCTCTTGTTCCGATAGGTAGCGCCATTTACCGCGAGACAGTTTTTTCTTCGTTAATCCCGCGAAGTACACTCGATCGAGCTTGAGTACCCGGTACCCTAGTTTTTCAAATATCCGCCTTACGATGCGGTTTCTCCCCGAGTGTATCTCGATTCCTACCTGAGTAAGGTCCTCCTCTGTAACGTAGCTAATTGCATCCGCGTGAATTTCACCGTCCTCCAGTTCAATCCCGTCCGCGATTGCCTGCATATGCTCCATGGCCACCGGTTTGTCCAGCCATACTTGATATATTTTTCTTTTCTCGTATTTCGGGTGGGTTAGTTTCGATGCCAGGTCGCCATCGTTCGTCAACAGCAGTACTCCCGTGGTAGCTCTATCGAGTCTACCCACCGGGTAAATTCGTTCTGATGCAGCACTCTTCACCAATTCCATGACAGTTTTCCGGTTCTCCGGGTCATCCGTGGTTGTAACAAACCCTTTTGGTTTATTCAGCAGCACGTACACTTTGCTTTCGAGTTGCACCACTTGATTATGGAACATCACCTCATCTGCACGTGTAATTTTGGTGCCCAGTTCGGTAATCACCTCCCCGTTCACCTTCACCACTCCCGCTTGAATAAATTCGTCTGCCTCCCTCCGTGAGCACACTCCAGCGTTGGCCAGGTACTTATTCAGACGTATTGGCGCATTCGGATCGGCATTTTCTTTATACTTGATCTGCTTGAACGGTTTTTTCTTTTTCAGTCTCTTTTTCGGCCCACCTTGTTGCCTGCTACCCGGATGTTGCGATTGGTTTCCCCAGCTTCGGTTACCATAACCACCGCCTCCCTGTCCTCTTTGCGGTTGAACCCTTTCGCCTACTCTTGGGCGTCTCTTTCTGGGCCCTCCTTCTCCACTTCCGTATGAGCTTCTCTCCTGATTCCCGTAGCCCCCTCTCTCCTGTTGTTGTCCGTAGTTCGGATTGTGTGGGCGGTATGGCCTCTCGGATTGATACCCATCCTGCTGTGTTCTTCGCTCGTTCGGGTAGTTTCTGTTTTGGGAACCGTGTCTCTCATTGTTCGCGCTGTGATAACTTCTTCTCGGACGCGACTCGTCGTTGTTTGTTGTCATTGTTGTATTTACTATTTACTTTTTGTTTACCATTTAAACCTCACGGTTTTTTCTAACTCTCTTAAGTATTACGTTCGCCTCTAATTTACTATTTGCATCAATACTTGGTTTTCTCTTCTTTTTTATACCCGCCCTTACAACTCATAGTTTTAGCTTTCAACTTTTCATTCATCTCTAAACTTCACATGTATGGATGCCCTGTTTATTCTCAACTTTTCATTCGTTTTATCTTTTCGCATCCGAGTGTTGCATTTATACTCCCGTATAATTTTGGGGGGTAATCCCCTTTAGTTCTTCTTTCACATCGTCGTTAATATTCAGCGTATCGATAAAATTCGAAATACTCTCTTTCGTGATTCGGGTGTTGGTGCGTGTTAGCTCTTTCAATGCCTCGTAGGGTTTCGGGTATCCTTCTCTTCTTAATATGGTTTGAATTCCTTCTGCCACAACTGCCCAATTATTTTCCAAATCTCTATCAATTGCCTCTCTGTTTATTAACAATTTATCGAGCCCTTTTGTTGTACTTTTAATTGCAATCAGCGCGTGCGCCATTGGTATTCCTAAATTTCGGGTCACCGTTGAGTCGGTCAAATCGCGCTGCAAGCGAGATATGGGCAGTTTTGCCGAGAGATGTTCTAGTAACGCGTTAGCAATCCCCAGGTTCCCCTCTGCATTTTCGAAGTCGATCGGGTTCACCTTATGCGGCATAGCCGATGAACCCACCTCTCCCTCTTTAATTTTCTGTTTAAAATAGTCCATCGATATATACTGCCATATATCGCGTGTGAGGTCGATCAACACCGTATTAATCCTTTTCATCGCGTCGAAGGCAGCTGCCAAGGCGTCGTAATTGGATATTTGCGTGGTAAACTCTTCTCTTTCCAAATTCAGGTACTTTTTCAGGAAGCTGTTTCCAAATTCTTTCCAGTCGATACTCGGGTACGCCACCTTATGCGCGTTAAAGTTACCCGTTGCTCCCCCGAATTTAGCCCTATGCGGCACACCTTTCAGCTCGTTTAATTGATTCTCGATCCGGTATGCAAACACCTTAATTTCCTTACCCAGTCGTGTGGGCGACGCCGGTTGTCCATGAGTCCGCGCCAGCATGGGTATATGATTCCATTCCTCGGCAAGCTTGTTCAACCGTTTCACCACATCTTTCATCGCAGGTAGATAAACCTCTTGCAGTGCATCTCTCCACATCATGGGAGTTGCCGTGTTGTTAACATCCTGCGAAGTTAGTCCAAAGTGAATAAACTCGCTATATTGCACGAGTCCCAGGTCATCAAATTTTTCTTTCAGGAAATATTCTACTGCTTTCACGTCGTGGTTAGTCACTTTTTCGATCCCTTTTACTTGGGCAGCATCTTTTTCATCAAAACGCGTGTACAACTCCCTCAGTTGCACGAAAACGTTTTTATCTACACCTTCGAGTGAGGGAATTCCCGCCTCGCATAACGAAATAAAATATTCGATTTCAACCCGTACCCGGTACTTTATTAACGCGAGTTCAGAAAAAAAGAGGTATAACTCGGCCGTCTTATCCCTGTATCGCCCATCCACGGGTGAAATAGCTGTCAGTTGATCTAAGCTCATGATTTTTGGTTGCCCATTTTTTAAATTGCTGAATGGCGGGAAATCACTTTTCTGCACATTCATTACCGTATAACTCCACGAGTGTATTTGTTTCACTACCTTTTTACGCTACAAAAATAGGGATAATAATAGAGTCCTAAAAATTTAAATGAAAATATTTGAAGAAAATTTTGGAGTGAATTAAAAACAGACTATCTTTGCATCGCAATTTCAGAAAGCAACTCAGGGAAAAGCGTTCCCTACGGCTCGACGAAAGGCATTGACATCATTCCGGGCACCTGCCCTACAAGCAGGAGTTCGACAAAATGAAAAAATAAACCGGGCGTTTAGCTCAGCTGGTTCAGAGCACCTGCCTTACAAGCAGGGGGTCGGCGGTTCAAATCCGTCAACGCCCACCATCAAAATCAAGCACTTATCGATTTATTTCGGTGAGTGCTTTTTTTATATTCAGTACGATATTTTACTAAGCGGAATAATACTCACGGGGCTGGTTAAGCCCGACGGGGATATATCCCAATCATCAAAACGAATATTGTTATAGTGGACGCTTATAAAATTAATATCTTTGAATATTCGCCAGTTGACGCCCCGCCTATCAAAGTCACGTATGCGGTTAGCAGGAAGATTAGTCACGTCTATTTCCAAGCTGTTAGAACCTTGCTTGATATATTGCCCTATTTTAAGGGTATAAGGAAGTGACCAGACTAATCCCGCGTCCTGGCCATTGATATATACGCGGGCACTTTCACATAAAAATCCAAGATCGAGTAGCCAGTTATCCGCTGACTCCGAAATTTCGAAATTAACCGTATAACGACCCGTCCCTGCATAGACCGTCGCGCTGTCGTGAGGTAACTCTGTCCACGAAAAAGGATTGCCTTTCATGGCGTATTCACCTTCTATCGCGGGCATGCCTTCAGTAAACCGAAACGACCAATCTCCAAGAAGAACTTTGGGACTACCCTTTTGGTAGAAATTATAGTCCGGATGTTTCACTTTTTTCGAAGTAAAAGTCTTGATAATTAACGACTGACCAGGTTCTAGCTGGAGGTAAACATCGATCGTTTCATTTTGTTTTCTGATACGAGCCTTGCCGGATGTACCCGTAAGCGGATCGTATATTATCGCCGACTCCGCGTCGACAGATAAATTCACCCAATCGTCCAGATACCGGTTTTGCAACATGGATATAAAATAATGGTGTCCGTCAGCATGTTCTCTTCGTATTAATTGCACCCCGTGACGGGCCACCAAATCTTCCTGTCGTGCCCCTTCGACCTGTAAAATACGGGAATAATCCGTGCCGTAGATTATCTGGCCTTTACCAAACGTGAAGCTACCGTATTCCGGGAAACTGTCCGCGGCCGGCAATTCTGACAAAATATTCTTCAACGACATCTGTCGGGAGGCAAGATCCTGTAACCCTGGAACGTCGGAAGGCAAACGGTCGGCAAAAATTACAGTCGCCCCGTCTCTAGCCAGCTCAACAAGCTTTGAAAGGGTTTCTACAGGAATATACCGCACGCTGGGAACAATGAGGGCTTTATATTTTGCCCCGGGAGTTTGTAAATTGTAACCCGAAACTTCAGTAACCTGAAGGTATTTATCGGAAATATAGTCCGTATCGAAACCCAACGATTGTATATTGTTAACTATATCGAAAAAAGCGGGTAAAATATTCCTCATTCTGTGGATATCAAACATAAGATGTAACCCTTCATGTTCTTGCCATATATCATATATGGGCAGGTATAAAAGAAAATCGTTGTCCGGCTCCCCGTATTGAAGGAACGACTGTGTACGGGTAATATAGTCATTCAACCCTTCGACATCCCAAAAAATAGTATTATTGGTATTCATGTTAACAGAGGCGTAAAACAGCCATCCCGGCCAAGGCACGTCTTTGGGTGAGTACGGCGAACCATGATAAAACATATGGTTGACCCCGGAGGCAAACATCAGATCCAGCTCGGGTTTCATCTGCGACAAGGAAGTCCTGAAATGTTCGGTAAGCCAAGTGAATGTTTCTGATGACACCCATTTTTTGCCCGTGATATGTGCCGCTGATGACGCGTATTTAAGTACCGATGGATGCGAATCGTTTTCTTTCATGCCGCTATCCACACGCAGGCCCGGGATATCAAAAAACGTGCGCCCGAACGATTCACATTCCGGGATATCTACTGCCGCGTAATAGTCGATGAGATTGCCGGGTGAACCATGCGCCTGGTTACGAGTGGTGGCCCCGCGGGAATGCGCCCATTCTGTCCATGGGGTGGTGAATTCATTTAATAATAAATCAGCCAAGGTTTGCCTATAATCACAAATTACGCGGGCGGAGGTTTCCGGGTCACCTTCCCTATTAAGTTCCGGGAGAAATTCCTGTAACCTATATCCACGCCGATGTTCAAATTCTTCGAATAAATTCTCCGACCAATCCGCCCCGTAAACTTCATACGAATCATTAAAAAAGCTATTTGGCCAAGGAGCTTGCGAGGAGGCGAAAGCATTCTCGAAACGACTGAGATAACGCGTCAAAACCTCTTTGGAAAAATGATTGATTACCCATCCTTCCCCTCCCGGTGCCGCGCGTTTAACCATCTGTCCCGTCTTACCATTGATAACAGCCCATATCGTCCATTCTCCGGGAGGAACATCCCAGCACAATATCCCATCTGTGTTCACATGATCGATTATATCGATTTTTTCATCCCTCGAATAGGCAATAACAGCGGCTAAAGTAGATACTTCGGCCTGTCTGGGATCATCCGATTCTATTTTCTTCTCGAAACGTGTACCGCCTTTTACCTGGTATTTCTGAAAGAAAACCTTGCTAGCAGCATCTGCTGCTGACACCGTGGGACCACCGAAGGGCCAGCCCGTACCGGTACTCATATCTATATTCATGCCCAGACGATTTCCCTCGTCGTGAACATGTTTGTACATATTCATCCATCGCGGTGACAGGTAGTCGATATGACGTTGTTCGTAACCGTTTATCCCATAAATGGGTGTTATTTCAACCGAACCAATACCGGCATGGTACAGGTCTTCCATGTTGGCTGTCAATCCTGCCGAATCAACCGCGCTGCCAAGCCACCACCAGCGTACGCCTGGTTTGGTTTCTCGAGTCACTTCAGGCCATGAAACATCGGCAACGTGTGAACAGGAAAATAAAAAAACACTCGAAACAGCGAATAGGATAAAAAGTTTTTTCATCGCAAAAATCAGTTTAGACGTTTACAGTACAACTTAGGGCGTTGTGCACATACCTTGTCATAGTCGTGAGCTAGAAATAACCACCGGGCCTAACAACCCATACTCGAAGAAGACACTCTTCAATAATTTCTTTTGGGTTGTTACTGATCCCAAAGATACTGAAACTGAAAGCAATTCACAACAAGTTTAGTTGCTGAACTCGCATTCCCTGTGTTGTTACTGATCCCAAAGATACTGGGAATGAAAGCAATTCACAACTAGTGGGTCGGCTGCCATGTTCGCGGCACCGTTGTTACTGGTCCAAAAGATGTCGGTGGGGATAAAAAAAACCCAATCATCAAAACGAAATTTTTATAGCGGATGCTTGTAAAACTGACTAAGTCTAGTTTCATCACTTAAGGTTATCAGCTGTCTTACGGATACGTTCTGCAAAATCATACAATGCAACTTTTAATTGTTCCTTTTCTTCATATGTAAATCCGCCTTTGCCGCCATTTCCATCTACCTCATTAATCTTATTATAGATCCAAGAAGACGATTTTCCAAAATATCTCTGAGCTATTTTTGACCAAGTTATATCCAAGGCGATATCTCTCAGATGTTCCTTTGTCGACACTTTTTCTGTAATCGCTTTTTCCATATTGACTTTTTTTAATAGTTAATATTTGAGAAGTCCCTTTCTTAGCGATGAATCACTTTAGTTACTCTTCTCCTTCTTTCTCCTCTGTGGGATCATAATCCTTGGAAAGCAAATTCTCAAAGAGTTCCCTGATGTAAAATTCATAAGTCCAGTCAAAGAAAATTTTTGACTTTCTATAATTTCTGATCACTTCGATCAGTTCTTTCTCATCTTTTGTCAATTTCACATCATATTCAGTTTTTAATTACATGATAAATATACTATGAAAATTCATAGTATACAAATTCACAGCAAATTACTTTTTATTAAATACTAAAATAAACTGCGATATCTCATCGAATCCTTCTTCCAATGGCAGATTTAGAGCCGTATAAACTGTTAACGCACGAATTATACAAATTTATGCGAAAATAGTCCTAACATTTGCCCGGGCATATGCTCTATATTTGTATTTATTA
>LSQX01249086.1_pt1 | contig 11738 bp, 6 predicted proteins | sample 654561 | NCBI WGS metagenome assembly LSQX01 (sample SAMN04489861, study PRJNA283612) | anaerobic digester metagenome | isolation source: 4 biogas reactors fed with cattle manure at either 37C or 55C with and... | place: Denmark: Kongens Lyngby | collected 2014 | reverse complement strand
TTACGCAAGGGAATAATATCCGTAACCTGTTTCAATCCAATGAATTTGAAGGTGCGATCGGTAACGGGAATGATTCTTCCCGACAAATCTGTTTTTTGAAAAAGTAAATCCAGGGGATAACGGTCATCTAAAGTATTGGCTATTATTCCGGCTTCACCGGCAACACTTACCGCAATTTCAGGATAAAAATAATCGGATTTAAATTTTTTGTCCGCGGGAAAAATAATCGGATTTTCATTTTTCAGCTTTGAATCAACAACCATCACAAACAATTTCCCGGAAGACGAAATCCCGGAGACCATAAATTTTTCGCCGGGTAAAGGAATCACTCCCGAAATCAAATCATCAAAATCCTTTTCCTGAACAACATTTCCCTTATCATTCATTTTCACCAGCGCCGATTTATTGTTCGATTTTTTCATCACCGCCAGGTATTCACTTTTCGGAAGACCCAGCAATGAAACAACGGACTCCGTGTTTTTTCCAAAATCATTTTTCACAAAAACTGAGACATTGCTTTTCAGGAACACTTCCTTTGAAACCTCGTGAGATGCTCCGGTCTTTGAGTTCACCGCATTTAATGTGACGGTGTATTTCCCGGGTGAAAAATAGATATGAGTAGGAGATGCTGATTTTGACTCATTATTTTCCGACGAAAAATCACCGAAATTCCAGCTATAGGTGTCGGCATTGGAAGAGAGATTCTGAAATTCAATTTGTGCAGGAATTTTTGCCGGGTCATATTTCATTTCAAATCCGGCAACCGGCGGCGCCGATTTTATGGAAACAGACACCATTTTTTTGATGATATTTTCTTTTCCTGTCTGACTGCTTTTCACATAGAGCATTACGTTATAATCACCCGACCTTGAATAAGTATGCTCCGGGTTGCTCTGAACTGATGAATTCAAATCGCCGGATGCGGGATCACCAAAATTCCATTCGAACTCATTGGCATTTTGAGAAGAATTTGAGAAAACAACTTTGCCCTCATCGTCGCTGTCAAAAGAAAAGTCGAATGCTGCAACAGGCTCAACAACAAGCTTGACCACAGGTTCGGGTTCAGGTGCCGGCTTACCGGAAACCTGTACAAAATCAATAAATTCAGCAGACTGCCCCGTGCTGTTATTTTTTACCGTTAGCTTCACCTGATACTTCCCTTCTTTCGAATAAAGGTGTGTCGGGTTTTTCAATGCCGAACTGTTTTCCTGTGAGTTTTTGTCTCCAAAATCCCATAAATAGCTATCGGCATTCACAGAATAATCACTAAAGTTGACCACAGCAGGAGCTGAATAATTGTCGCCCTCGGTGGTGAAACGTGCTTCAACAACCGGAGTGGTAGTTGGCGAAGCCGGGGAAGTGATGACCACCCAGTCGGAATATTTACTGTCTCTTGAAAATCCGGGGCTTGAGGCTGTCAGCACCACTTCGTACCGTCCCGCATTTTTATAGGTGTGCACCGGGTCTTTTTTCTTGGATGTATTATTGTTTCCGGATTCGGGATCGCCAAAATTCCACAAAAAATCGGACGCATTCAGTGAATTATTTTTAAAAGTAATGGTTGCCGGCCCGATAACATTATTATTCTGGATGGCAAAAAGCGCTTCAGGCGGCTGAGGCAGGTCTTCAATTTTCACCACATCGGAGAAAACATTGGGTTTCTTCATGCCCTGCGACCACACCGAAAGTTGCACTTTATAGCTTCCCGGTTTTTCAAACAGGTGCATCGGGTTTTCATCGGTTGAACTGTTCTTCGCCCCCGAAGAAGCGTCCCCGAAATTCCACTCAAAACGATTGGCAAATGTGGAAGTGTTCTTGAAAGTTACCATTGACGGAGCTGTTTCCGATGTTTTATTATAGATAAATGAAGCGCTGGCAACTTTTTTACTTTCAACAATCACTTCTTTGCTGGTTTCAGCAGTCAATCCGCTGAAATTATTTTTCACCGTGAGCTTAACCGTATATGTTCCGGGGTTTTTATAGGTTATTGAGCCGTTTTCGGCGGTTGAACTGTTTTTCTTTTTGGCGGAAGGATCGCCAAAATCCCATTGAAACTTGTCTGCATTGACAGAAGTGCTTTTGAATTTCACCGTGGCAGGGGCAATCTGATTGTTCCCCTCAATTTCAAATCCGGCTACAACGGAATCATATTCTTTGATCTGAATGCTTTGATAATACACATTTTCAAGCCTGGTCTGCGAATTCCGGGCAATCAGCGAAATGGTATAAACACCGCCCTTTTGGTAAGTATGCCGGGCATCTTTCTCAAACGAAAGGTTTGCCGCCCCTGAGGACTGATCGCCAAAATTCCACTGATACTCATTGGTATAAGTCGATTTATTCACAAAAGTAACTTCGCAGGGCGCATAGCCATTGTTGCTCAGCGTGGCAATTTCAAAAATGGACTGAGGTTCATTCTCCCGGTATGCAAATACCTCAACCTTCACATCCGAAATATTGCCGTCAAAATCGTCTTTAAAATACCAGACAATTGCCTTTTCAGTTCCGGGGCCGATGCCGTTGCCCAAATCACCATAGGCAGAGGTGGTTTTCACCTGTGCGCCTTTGTGGGTGGCAAACAAAACCACCGTGAACAAACGGGCTTCACCGGATGAAACCAGATCGTAGGAAATCAGTAATTTTTCATTATCCGACACATTGGTCACAACATGAGAAGCGAAATTTTCCTGAGCCATCCCCTGGTAAACCACAAAAAACGAAAAGGTGGCAAGAAATGCTGTTATAATGTTCCTTTTCATGATTCACACGTTTAAAGTTTTATGACATTTCTAATACTATTTTTCAATAAATACCCGATAAGGAAGTAAATTGACCGATTCATTTTTCAGCCTGATTTTTAATGTTTCTGTTTTGTAGTGAAGCTCATCTTCAGGGATTGAAACATCCTCCCTGAAAGTCAGATGAATATCTAATGTGCGGCTCAAACCTTTTTCCCGCGCAGCTTCCAATCGCACGCCTTTCTGAACCTCAACTTTATGTAAATCGCTTCCAAACACTTCAAAGCACAACGCTTTTATATCTTCAGAAGTAACAATTCTCCCTCTGGACAACAAAGACCTTCTGAGTTTATTGAGTTTATCTTCGTTCGATAATTTCTGTTTTCCGCCGATGGTCTGGGTAACAAGCGTTACACTTTTGTCGTTCACATCGCTCCCTTTATATACGTTGAGTTTTACGCCTGCCCTGATATTGTTTGCCTGCTCGCCGGAGAGCGACCAGAATTCCACATTGACCTTATCAAAAACTGCCTCCGACTCAATGATAAGGTACGAGCTCAAATCGTTGGTCACCCCCGATAAATTGACCCGTTGCTGCAATCTGCTCAGAATCTGATCCAACTGTTTCAATTCCATGGAAATCAAATCGCCTCCCTTTATGGAAAAGGCCGCGGCTTCGTCGCGCACCAGATCGATAAGCCGCTCAATGGACTGCCTGGCATCATGCGAGTCAAACCTTGCAATTCCGCCCTGCCGGACGAGATAGGATTTCTGCTCTTTTTTACCGCTGCCGGCAGTGCCGCGCAGCAGGTAAAGTGCATTGGAACTGTCGGTTACCCGTGAAATATCAAAGTAATAGTCATCTGTCAGCAGCGGAATAACATTCGTGCCTTTTGAAACGGAGTGGGTGCTCTCATTCAGCTCCCGGTTAAAGACCGGAAAACAGTTGATGGAAACAAATAGTTCATTGACCTCTTCGGCAGTCAGCGGATGAAACATTTCTGCCTCAATCCAGAGGATATCCTTTTCAAAAGGCCCAGGATATTTTTCCGACGAAAAACCAGAAAGAAGCGTGGAAGGTATCTCTTCCGACGAAAAATCTTTCTTCTGGTAGTCATTATTCGCCAGGGTTACAAAACCCTTGCTGTAAAAATCATTAACAAAACGGGCAGTGTCGGAAGAAATTTCCGGCTTGTTTTCCATGAATCTTTTCAGCAATGGCTCCGATTTCGGAAGGCCTGCTTCAAACTTTACACTTTTTCCGTTGATTTTCCATTTTGCCGACTGAATTGCGTGATAAAACCGGTCGTCAGCAGAAATATTTTTTAATGAAAAATAGAAAGAAAGTCCGTCAAGCAGGCCAACCAACTGATCGAACTTAACACCAAAGGCAAGCTTTGAGCGGGAACCTTCCTCAAAAGTACTTTTGGAAGCCACCACATCTTTATAACGACCACTTACTTCATACAGATTTTTCCCATGCAGCATGAATTTAATTTCCGCATTAAATAAGGCGAATGTTCCGGTTGGCGTAAACCAGATATTTTTCCTTTCCGCCTGTTCCCCCCTGCCCTCATCTTTCACAATATCTTTTGTGAAATAGAAACGGTAGAATTCATTGATTAAAACTCTGGGTTGCAACGCTCTTGCACTGGCAATGGCATGGGCCGGAAAATGAGTAAACATATTCTGGCTGAAAAGTACGTCAAGCAACTTTTCAATGATTCTTCCATCTGAATAATAAATCTCCCGCGAAACATTACGGATTTCTTCGGCAAGTGCACCCAAAATCAGATTCAGCACCGGGTCAAATGAATTAATATCCTGAACATCAGAAAAGCCCCATATTTTTGAAGCATTCCTGATCATTCTTCTTTTAATGGAATCTATGGAATCAACCGCCATGTTTGCTCGTTTTAAAATTTAAATATTCCGCAATGAATCATATCGCTTGTTTTCAATAAGAAAACGGACCTATAAAAAACACTTCATCATGCTGAAAAGGTTCATTGGTTTTATCAATCACCCCTTTTATGCTCATCTGAATTTGTGTCTTCACCCCTTTGCCCCGAAGCCGGATATTGAGTTCCACCTGGTCAATCTTCAATTCAACATGTACATTTATGAGTCGCTTCTCATTATTATTGATGGACTGAAGAATAGATTTCCTCAATTTATCTGACAGAATGTTCGTGTTGTATATGTTTTCAAAATCATATTCTGAAATTTCGGTACCGAAAAGCGGATCATGCCGGACTTCATTGTAAGACGTAATAGTGATCAGATGGATCATGTTGTGAATAGAACCTGTCAAATCAATTCGCCGGGCATCTTTTTGATGCATGATTGCATTGCTTGCAAACGGTATGTCAAGATATTCAGCCATCTTTCATTCACTTTTCAGAATATTCTCTAATCAGCTAAAAAACTTCTTCCCGATTTTTGCTCTTTAACAAAAATACTGGTCTCTTTTTTCTTTCCGATAAATGCCAGAGATTCCAGTTTTTCAAACAAGCGGGCAATAATCCGGACAAACTCACCAAACTGCTCAACGCTATATAAAATATCAAAATGACGGTATTCAAAATTGATGCAATAGACCAGAAGTTTTTCAAAATCACCTTGTTTCAGCTCCGACCAGTTGGTGAAGTAATTAAGCAGTTCCTCTTTGTTTGCAGAAGCATCCGAATCAATGGTGTTGCGAATAACCCTTGCTGCATTGGCAATATACATGAACAAAAACACGGGCGGTAAGCCCGGAATTTCAAAACGCAGACGCAGGTGATTTTCCGAAATATAATTCAACAGATTTCCTGACAATGCGCCCACTGATTTTGCCAGCGTGGTATCCTGGTTTTTCTCATTGATTTTCCGGATTATGCTCAGCAGATTGAGTTCAAGCTGACTGAAAAACTTTTCCGTCAGTTCACAGAACTGAATAAGCTGCATGTGGCTCTCCACGGTCATGCAGGAAGGAATAAAATCATCAATCACCTCCGGAACACCCTGCTCAATCTTCAACTTACCGATTACGAGTGAATCCGGCTGAACGTTTTTAGCCAGCAGGTCTTTCTCTGCAACAAGACTGATTTCGTGTCCGGGAACAGCGTAGGGATATCTTGGCGGATCTTCAGCAATATTCAACTCGCCGAAAGGCTGCCGGCTATAGGCATTGACATGGAGAAGAATATAATATACTTCACTGCCGGTGGACTGTTCCAGTTCCAGTGAAATATCAGCTTCCATTTCAGGCAGTTGACGTTTTTCATCGATATCTATGCGGGCGCCGCCAAAAGTTACCGCCTGACAGGAAAAAATCCTGGCTTTCAGAAACCTCTGATTATCTATTTTAATTACGGTTTTCACTGAACTCTCCTCTCCGGGACTGATTGGCAGCAATCCATAACTTATCTTATTCAGAAAAATACTTCTGGCGTCGGTCAATTCATCAGTAAAAGCATTCTCCATTTGAACGAAGTGGTCTTTACTGATATTCATGCCATTCTGCCAGTTCACATGTAAATATTTGGTTCTGGAATCACTCATTTTATTCAATTTTGAATTAAACTTTTCTAAGCATGAGAATTTATATTGCAGTGCTATATCCTAAAACCGAGATTTCGGAACTTTGTTCCGTTTCCGAACTCAAAATAAATCTATTGTTTAGTTCTCCGGGGCTAATCAATTTCATTTCAACATCAAATTCGACCGGGAAAAAGTAGCCATAAAAACAAGCAAGCAGTTTTTTTAAAGCACCATCCTGAAAAAATTCAAGCGGGCTGATTTTCGTCAGCGGCCCGATTTCCACAATAATTTTTCCGATAAAACCCGAAACTTCATTCCCAAGAATCATGTTGTTCCCGAGATTCAAGCGTCCCAGAGAACCTGTCCTGGCAATTTCATTTTGCTCCCCGTTGGTTGTTTCATCCGGTTCCCCGTCCGATAAAGAAATGACTACTTTTTCTTCTAAAATATTTTCCAGACACAATGCGGTGAGTTCGTAATCGCCTGAAATCTTATGCACGACAGGCAGATATTTTAGAAGCCGGGAGGCATAAACTTCCGGAATGGCTTCATCAATTTTCCAGAATCCCGGAATCATTTTGTCAAGAAAACCGGAATAGATGTTTTCAAGGCTCCGGCTTTCACCATCCACAATATCAACACGCTGACGGAAAATTTCATTTTCAAAAACCCGGAAAAATAACCGCGCATTTTTTTCTTCCTGCTTCAATCTCATGGAATCTTTTGCCATTTCATCAGCACTGTTGTGCCGGCTGTCAGGCATCTGATGAAACAATGCTTCAGGAAGTGCATCATAGATGCCCATCCGGTTCAGGTGTAGCGTCAATGCTTCGTCGCCGTCTTCAAAACTTTCTGTTTCACAGCGGTCAATATCAGTTGACCATTTCCGTTTCATCGGGCCTTCAAAAATTGCCTGAATAGCATTTTGGGAAAGCCCTTCACTTTGAAGATAAAAGGCCACATACTCAGCCCTCAAATCGGTCAGCAAATCATTAATATGTCTTGATTTTTCCTCTAAATTCATATCAACAATATTAAGGAAAAATCAGGATATAGAGGTATTTAAATGATTAATTATTTATCAGGAAATGCAAATATTTATCTATTAATACTTTGCGCTCTTTTACCCGATTAACAACAATTGGGTTCACCTCCCCCCATAGAAAAACCCGAAGAGGCGCAGTCAACACTGGCTCTCCGGGTTTTAACTACGAAAAAGTCAGAAAATCTATTTATCCTGATTTATCCTGAATATCATTTATTCTAAATATCGTTTTACTTTTCCGGTTGTTCTGTTACCACACTATGGCATAGTGGTCTATGGCGTGGTGGTAACAAAATTGCTGCCGCCCATATCCAAGATCGTGAATTCGGTCCGGCGGTTCTGGCGGTGCTGCTCTTCACTGCACGGCACATCGTCCGCGCATTCGTTCACTAACTGCCGCTCGCCGTAGCCTTTCGCAACAATCCGATCCGAATCAATCCCCTTGGAGATAATGTAGCCCACGGCAGAATCTGAACGCTTCTGGCTCAGCCGGTCGTTGTATTCATGCGTGCCCCGGCTGTCGGTGTGTGAGCCTAACTCAACTTTCCACTTGGGGTTGTCTTTCATTATCTTCACCAGCTTGTCCAACTCCACTTCCGATTCGGGCAAAATATCCCACTTGTCGAAGTCGTAGTAGATGTTCTCCAGCACAAATACCTGACCCACCTCCACTTTTTCAATGCTGATGGTCTTTTTGATCGTGCCGTAAGGGTAGTCGTCCGTGGCAAAGGCCACCGATTCGTTCATGTAGTCTTCCATGTCCGTGGCGGCGGTGTAGCTTCCGCGCTCCAGGTCGCGCCGGATGATCCCTTCGCTGTCGGTGAACAGGGTCTTGCCGTCGCTGAAATCCACTTTCACATTCGCAATGGGCGCCTGCGTTGCACGGTCAACCACCAGCAGTTCCAGGTCGTAGTTGCCTTCAAACAGCACCTTGTAGATGTCGTCGCTGCCCACGCCGCCTTCGCGCTGTGAGGTAAAGTAGCCAATCTCTTCGTTCGGGTGGATCACCAGCCCGAAGTCATCGGCTGCGGAGTTGACCTGCTCCAGGTTCACCGGAGCACTGAAACCGCTTGCCGTCAGCTCGGAGTAGTAGATGTCCAGTCCGCCCTGACCGCCGGAAATGCCGTCGGAGGCAAAGAAAAGAATCTTCCCTTTGTGCAGGTAGGGGAACATCTCATCGCCTTTGGTGTTGATCGTGGCGCCAAGGTTTTTCATGTCGCTCCACTTGCCGTTCTTTCTGACCGCCATATAGAGGTCGGTGCCGCCGTTGCCCCCGGGTTTATCCGAGGTGAAGATGATCGTGTCGCCCGTAACCGACAAAGCGGGGTGTCCCACCGAGTAGGTCTGGTTGTTGAAGGGAAACTCGCCGGCGGGTACCCAGGCGGCGCCCGCCTCCCGGAGGATGAGAATCCGAAGCGGAAGATTCGCTTCCTGGAAAACAATGTTCTCCACCAGCGGGTCTTCGTAGTTGTTCACCGTAACAAACAGCTCGCGCGTGGTTTCGCTGAACGACACCGGACCGGCATTGTAGCCGGCACGCTGATCGTCAAGCTGCAGGCTCTTGCCGCCTTGCAAAGCGCCCTGACCGTCAACGGGTGAGGCGAACAGCTCGTAGTATTCCACGCCCTTTTTCTTACGCTGCTTCTGATTAGGTTGCAGCGTGTAGGTGGAGTACCACAACTCGCTGCGCACAAAGGCAGGCCCGAAATCGCTCGAAGGGGTGTTGATCCCGGTCTTCTCCACCGTGATCGTGGATTTCTCAAGAAAGTTATATCCGGGCTGCGCCAAAGCAAGCAGCGGCAGCAGACCCAATATAAAAAATAATGTCCGTTTCATAATTACTGATTTTGAATTTCTGTTCTTTTCCATAGCATTAGAAGTATCTGGGTGAAGTGACCAGCTCTTTGAGCGTGCGGAGCTCATACGAGACCATGATCTCGTGGGTTCCGCTGTTGTAGTTGTGCAACCGGGTCGTGGAGTAGTCAAACGAATAGCCCACGCGAAGCGAGTTGCGGTAGATAAACTGAGCGATCAGCCCCACGGCATCCTTCGAGCGCCACATCGCGCCAACCCAGAATTTCTCCAAAAAGAGCATGTTTGCCGACAAGTCAAGCTGCACCGGCGCTCCCTGTGTAACTTTCGTGATGAACGTGGGCTTGAATTTCATGTACTCATTGACATTGAAAACCATCCCGCCCTCCAAAAAGTAGTGGCGCCTTTCGGCCTGCAGCACAAAGTTGTTCGGATTGTTTTCCGTGATGTCGTTGTTCAGCATCTTGGGAACCGACAAACCTACATAGTACATCGGGTTGAAAAGGAAAAAACCAACTCCGAAATTGGGGATGAACTTGTTGACCACATCGCCCTGGAACAGTTGATCGTTCGGATCGATGATCCCGTACTGGGTCAGGTTGTTCGAGTAGTTCGTGAACCCGCCCTTGAGGCCCATCCGGAGATTCGTAACATCGGTCATCTTCACCTTGTAGGAGTAATCTCCCCAGATGCCAAACTGATTGGTCTTGAAAACCTTGTCGCTGATTACGCTAAGCCCCAGCGCAACTTTGTCGTTGCGCATCGGGGCCTGCATCATAAAGGTGTGGGTGCGCGGCGCACCGTCCCAGCCAACCCACTGCTGGCGGGTAAGCGCCATGAAACCCAGGGCATCCCATGTCCCCGCATATGCGGGGTTAATGGTCTGCGTATTGAAAAAGTACTGCGTGTACATGGGGTCCTGTTGTGCGAAGGATGCATGGGTTATAACTACCAGCGCCAGAATCCCCAACCCTCTTTTGATATTTAATTTGAAGCTCATTGTATTATATTTTTCAGATTAAACAACTTATATTATTTGTTAAGGAATACTGAGCCGGTGATTGGCTTGCTTCCGTCATTCAGATGCAGGATATAGAAGTAGGTGCCCATAGGAAGTTTCTCCTTGCCTACCGTCCATTTCCGGTTGGAGGTACCGTCCCACCAGGCGTCGATGGAGTTCCAGCGATCCTGGTTGCCGTAGTTCTCCTGTTCGTAGAGCAGGTTACCCCAGCGGTTATATACCTCAAACTTCGCATTGGGATATTTCTCAAGGCAAAGTACCTTGAAGTAGTCGTTACTGCCGTCGTCGTTCGGCGAGAAGGCATCGGGAATGTAGAGTTCACACTCTTCTTCCGTGATGTCTGCAAGGATGGTTACGCTGCACTGCGTGGTGCATCCTCCGGCATCGGTAACCGTAACGCTGTACTCGCCCGGGGTCAGTCCTGCAATGCTGGCAGAGACCTGTCCGTTGCTCCAGAGGTAGCTGTAGTCGCCCCAGCCGCCATTGGCAAACACTATGGCTTCGCCTTCGCTGCCGCCGATGCTGATTACATGGCTGACCACTTCGGCGGAGCATTCAAGCGCCGTGGAAGGCCCTGAAATCTCAATTTCCTGAGTGGCTTCACATCCCAGAGCATCGGTGACCGTAACGGTGTAGCTTCCGGCTTCGAGCCCGGTGGCTGTGGCCGTGGTCTGTCCGTCGCTCCAGAGGTAGCTGTAGTCACCCCAGCCGCCGGAGGCTTCCGCTGTGGCTTCGCCGTCGGCGCCGCCATAGCAGGTAACCACCTTCAAGGCATCGGCAGTGAGCTGCAAGGCGCTCTCGGGCTGGGTGATGGTTACTTCGCAAACCGTTTGTGCGCCGCTGGCGTCGGTAACGGTTACAACATGGGTTCCGGCATCCAGCTTAGTGGCCGTAGCTCCGGTCTCGCCGTTGTCCCAGGCGTAGGTATAAGGCTCAACGCCGCCAAAGACGGTTACGGTAGCCCTGCCTGATGCATCGCCGTAGCAGATGGCCGCGCGCTCCATTTCCACGGAGCAGGTCAACGCATCCGGTCCGGTGATGGTTACCTCGCAACTGGTTTCGCAACCCTTGCTGTCGGTAACGGTTACTGTATGTTTTCCGGCGGTAAGTTCCGTAGCTGTGGCTCCGGTTTCGCCGTTATCCCAAACGTAGTTGTAGTCGCCGTCGTTGCCGCCAGTTACAGTTACTGTGGCCGAGCCGTCGCTCTTGCCGTAAGCCGATACCGGACGGACCAGTTCAACGGAGCAGGTCAGCGCTTCGGGCTGGCTGATGACAATACCGCCTTCCAGTTCAGCGCTGCACTGGTGTGCATCATAAACCACGACGGTATAAGTTCCGGGCGCAAGGCCGGTGAGGTTGTAGCTGTCTCCGGCAGCAAACGGTTCACCGTCTTTGCTCCAGACAACAACATATTCTTCTGTGCCGCCGCTGACCGCAATGGAAATGGAGCCGTTGGCTGCATCGTAGCAGGTAACATCCTGAGCATCGCCGGCAAGTTTAACCGTCAGCTCATCGGGCTGGGTGATCTCAACCGGCGCTGCAAGTTCTGCGCTGCACTGGTGCTCATCATAAACGGTTACGGCATAAACTCCCGGTG
>LSQX01039402.1_pt1 | contig 11738 bp, 8 predicted proteins | sample 654561 | NCBI WGS metagenome assembly LSQX01 (sample SAMN04489861, study PRJNA283612) | anaerobic digester metagenome | isolation source: 4 biogas reactors fed with cattle manure at either 37C or 55C with and... | place: Denmark: Kongens Lyngby | collected 2014 | reverse complement strand
CCCTTGTCTCACCCTTGTCTCACCCTTGCCTCGGCAAAGGAGGCACAAGGGTGGTTAATGAGCATGAAGGTGCTATCAGACTGACAGACAAGGTGATATAGAGCACATCCTGAGACAGGCATACACAAAAGAAATAAGGCAGACAGACACCTGAACCTTGCAAGAAGTTTGACAAAAAGGGGCTATCCAAATTACTGGCTTTCAAATAAACATTATGAATGAGTGCCAAAATTGTGCGCTCTGATAGCCAAAGGAGAATCATGCGCCAGATTATAATAGATGGAAACAGCCTCAGCCTGCAAAACGTGGAAGCTGTGGCATACCAACAAGCTCAGATCAAACTGAGCCCAGAGTGTATCGAAAAAGTAACCAAATGCAGACAGTATGTGGATAAAGTGATTGCCGAAGAGCGTGTGGTGTATGGACTCACCACCGGTTTTGGCAAATTTAGCACCGTCACCATTCCCAAAGAGAATATAGCGGAGCTGCAGGTAAATCTGATCCGCAGCCATGCCACCAGCCTGGGAGAGCCCTACAGCATCCCCCATACCAGAGCCATTATGCTGCTGAGGATCAACGTGCTGGCAAAGGGACACTCCGGCATCCGTCTCCAAACCCTGCAAACCTTGGTGGAGATGCTCAACCGCAACGTACATCCGATAGTGCCCATGCGCGGTTCTGTGGGCGCCAGCGGAGACCTCTCCCCCCTTTCCCACCTCGTATTACCTTTGTTAGGTGAAGGCGAAGCGGAGTATAACGGCAAAGTGATGTCTGGGGCAGAGGCGATGCAAGCCGCTGGAATCACTCCAGTGGAGTTGGCAGCCAAAGAAGGACTGGCGCTGAATAACGGCACTCAGGTGATGGCAGCCATCGGAGCCTTGGGGCTGCTGGAGGCACAACGCCTGTGCATGCAGGCAGATATCATCGCCGCAGCCAGCATCGACGCCCTCAAAGGCACACCCAACGCCTTTGACCCTCTCATCCATAACCTCAGACCGCATCCCGGGCAAAAAGTAAGCGCTGCCAACCTCTATAAGCTGTTGGGAAACAGCCCCCTCAGAGCCTCTCATCTGGATTGTGAAAACGTACAGGACGCCTATTCCCTGCGCTGCACTCCCCAGGTGCATGGCGCTGTGAGAGACGCCCTTCATTATGTAAAAAGCGTATTGGAAGTGGAAATCAATAGTGCCACGGATAACCCCCTTATCTTCCCAGATGAAGATAAAGTGATCTCCGGCGGAAACTTTCATGGCGAACCCCTGGCTTTGGCGCTGGATACCCTTGCCATTGCCATCAGCGAGCTTGCCTCCATCTCCGAACGCCGCTTGGAGCAAATGCTAAATCCTGCGCTCAGCCGCGGATTGAGCCCCTTTTTGGCACAGCGTCCGGGCTTGGATTCCGGATTGATGATTGCCCAGCTCACTGCCGCAGCCATGGTGAGCGAAAACAAAGTGCTGGCACATCCCGCCTCGGTGGATTCCATCCCCACCTCCGCCAATCAGGAAGACCATGTAAGCATGGGCTCCGTATCGGCAATCAAGTTTCTGCAGGTTGCCCGAAACGTGAGTTCTGCTTTGGCAGTGGAATTGATTGCGGCAATGGCGGCTTTGGATCAACGAGAGTTCAAGTCATCCCCCGGTATTGAAAGTGTGAAAGCATTGGTGCGCACCCGGATAGAGCCTTTGGGCAAAGACCGCATCCTGTATCCAGACCTCAACAGCGCCCTGGATTTGATCTCTCAAGGGAAGCTGATTGATGCTGTGACGGATGCCGGCTCAAAATTGTATTGACAATAATCAAGCGCTTGGCAGCCTTTTCCTTATGACTAAAAAACTGCTTTTTGCCTCCCTTCTGCTCGTCCTGCTCATCACCTCTTGCGGGATAGACAACACTATGTTTAATGCCCGCAAGTATTTTAAGCAGGCTCAGGATCGTCCCCTCACCTCCAGCGGACGCCCCAGTCCTCAGGCGGTGGATGAATACACCAAAACCATTCAAAAATGTGGGGTGATCATCACCGAAAAGAAGGGGAAAAAGACGCTCAGCGAGGCTGTGTATCTATTGGCAAGAGCATTGTATTACAAGGGCAATAGTGCCTTTCAAGCCAAAGATCAGTTTGAAGCACTGATCAATGGCTTTCCGGAAAGCCGTCACGTTCCCGAAGCCCATATCTATCTGGCGCGGGTGTTAAGACAGCTGAACCGCAAGCAGGAAGCGGAGAAGCTGTTGGAAGGCTTTGTGCGCGATACCCGCCATCAAAAATCCCATCCCCGCGCGCTGATGGTGTTGGCAGAATTTGAGATTGAAGATCAGGACTTCCTGAGTGCTCAATATTGGCTGCAGCGCATTATCACGGACTATCCCAAATCATCAGAATTTAAGGAAGCCTCCTTTCTGTTTGGCAAAAACTATTATGAACAGCATGATTACCTCTCATCCTACAAAGAGTTTGAAAAGCTGGTAAACACACGCGGCATCAATAAAGAATTGAAGCTGGAAGGTCGCTATTATATGGCGCTGAACCTCTTTGAATTGGGAGAATATGCAAAGTGTGACAAGCTGGTAAGCCAACTTCTAAAAAGTGAATCCCGCCTGGATAAACTGGCGCTCATCAGAGTGATCAAAGCAAGGCTGCTCCTGCAGGGAAAGGATGAGGAAAAAGGCATCAATGAAGTGGATGAGATTGCCAAATCCCAACCGCGCAGCCTGGCTTCCAGCGCCGCCTATTATTATCTGGCAGATTACTACTTTTATCAAAATGCAGATATCGAATTGGCTGGCACCACATATGGCAAAGTGCGCACAGAATTCCCCACTGCCATCTATGCCGATTTTGCCAAACAAAAGGCAGATGCCGTAAATCAGATCAAACAAAATAAGAATCTATCCGCCAAGGCAAACCTCCAGCAATATGTGGATTATCATATGTTGGCTGCGGAAAACTATCTCAATGCCTTTGCGCTGAATGATTCTGCATTGGTGATGTATCAACGCATCCTGGACGTGGCGGCGCCCTTCAAGGCGGAATTGGATAGCCTGACCGCCGTGGCAGACAGCATCAATGCGCGCGTGGACAGCCTGCAAATCCAGTTAGCAGAATTGGAAGCACTAATCCCGGAGCCCCCTGTCCCAGCGGATAGCCTGGAAAGCCAGGAGCTGATTCCTGATATGGAGACCGAGGCAGTGGCGGACAGTGTGGATGCCATGACTCCTCCTGATGAGGCTGAAGAAGCTGAAGACGAAGATGGGGAGGAGATTACCGAACCCGATCTCATCGATGAGCCGGAGCAGCTGTCTGATGAGCCAGACAGCGGGAAGATTTCTGAAGAAATAGTAAAAGAAGAGACTCCAGAAGAGCCGCCTCTCGACATTCCAGAGATGGAGGAAGAGGAAGAACCTATCTTAGACCTTCCCGAAATTGACGAAGAGGAGGATGAGCCACTGATCAACATCCCAGATGCGGATGAAGAAGAGGCTCCGGAGGATCTCGATCTTGAGGAAATGTTGGAAGTACAATCAGATGAAGGCGAGACGCTTGCCCCCACTCCCATCGAACTATTTGAGGAAAGCGATGATGCGCCAGAAAGCATCGATATGGAGCTGGAACCTTTTGATGAAGAAGAGCCGGAAGTGATTTTGAACCTGGATGAAGAATCCGATGATAATGAGATTGATGATACTCCAGACGATGCTGAGCCTCTGGAAGAGGATGAGGATGCTCCTGAAATAATGCTGGAAGATGAATCCGATGATACAGAAACTGACGAAGCTCAAGACGATGCCGAGCCTCACGAAGCTGATGAGGAAGAAGACGAGGGTGCCTGGCTGCGTGAATTGCAAGCGGAGATAAATGCAAAGCAGGATGAATTGAAGACTCTAAATATCCAACTGTCTTCGCTGGAAACCAAAATAGCAGAGATGCAGGGCAATATCACCCGCTTGGATATGGAAATCCTCCCCCTGGTCTATTTCGCCAAGGGTACCTTGTTACACCGCATGCAGACGCCTGCAGATACGCTTCAGGCATTACAGGCGGAGATGGAAGAGCTGTTCCCAGCCAATAAATACACCAACGCTTTCAACTTGCTGATGGCTGGCAAGCCGGTGCGTCTGGCAGATCCGGAGGAAGACCGCCAGGAAGAGCTGTTGGATATAGCATTGGGCATGTATCCCGATGATCCTGATTCCATGCTGGATATCCTGGAAGACCTCACCCAATCCCCCTATTCTGCCATCAGCCTCAAAGCCAATTTCCGCCTGGGTTGGTTCCATACCTTTGACGAACCTGATACCACAGCCGCCAAGCCTTATCTGGATGAAGTGCTGAACCATCCCTTGGGCGGTGACTATGCGGATTATGCCCGTAAGTTTTATAATGGCAATGTCTTTGATTTCCCCAAACCAAAGCCTGATAGCGTCGCCGTGAGCGATTCTCTGGATATGGAGACGGAAGATGAGACCGGTGATGATGAACCTGAAGACACTCACTTGATCGAGATTGAAGAAGCAAGAGGCGAGGAACAGCCGATCAATCTGGATGACACCCCCAAGCTGCCCCTCATGCCAGAGGATGAAAAAGAGGATATCCCTGGGCTGATGGATGAAGAGGAATCGCTTGTGCCAATAGAAGACACGGATGCCTCTCCCCCACCCGAAGAAGATGAATCTATGGAAGGGGAGCAGGAAGATATAGAGCTTTCTCCCCCAGCGGAGGATGAGGAGGATATTACTCCTGTTGAGGATGCCGCAGAAGAGCAGCCAATGGAGCCCTCCGAGGAGCAGGAAGAAACCCCTTCACCTGAAGTAGAGGAGCCCACAGAGGATGAGGAGGCTGAAGAAGCTTCCATTATCCAAACAGAAGAGGCAGAGCAGCCGCAGCCTGAGCCTGATGGAGAGCCTGAGATTGAATGAAATCCACCTCTCAACCCCTCACAGATCAACATCTCATGTTGCGCCTCCTGATACTACTAATGGCATTGGTGGGCAACTTGGGTGCATCTTTTCGCATGCTGCTGATGCAGATTGCGCTCTTTGGATTGTTTTCCCTATTGGATTTGACAAGCCTTAAAAACCTCAGGCGAGCCCTGCGCCTAATCATCATCTTTTTGGCAGCATACTGGCTGTTTGCAACCATCCTGAACACACCTTTTCTCAGTATGACGCTCTTCAGCCTCAAGCTCATCTTTTTTGCTCAGGTGACGGTATATACATTTTCGCATCTCTCAATGCCGCGGGTGTTGCATGATTGCCGCTGGCTGTTAAAGAGGTCCTGGGGGCGTGGGCTAGTATTCTATCTGGCAGCCACGGTGATGTTTGTAAACAGCCTGCGCAGTGAGTTCCTTAGCCCAAGGCGCAAGGATGTGCCCGCCACACAGAGATTTGTGGATGCCAGCAAAGCCAGCCTGGAGCAAGGGGATCACATCTCCCAAAATCTGGAAGCCATGATGGCAGACCCCACACTCTATCAAGATGCCACACCTGCCCCTGCCTTGATAGGCTTGGCTCTTTTGACCCTGATGACCTTCCTGGGAGCCATCTGATGCCCAGATATCTGATGCGATTCTGTTATGATGGAACCCACTATCATGGCTGGCAAAAGCAGCATAATGGCATCAGCATACAGGCGGTGATGGAGCGTGCACTTGCCCGCATGGAGGCTCCTCAGCCGTTCATAACCGCTGCGGGCAGAACCGATACCGGTGTGCATGCCTTGGCACAGCGTGCCCATTTTGAATACCCATCCCGCATGCAAACCTGGCAGATGGTGAAGGCCTTTAACAGCCTCTTGCCGCCGGATATCAAGGTGTTGGCAATAGATGAAGTTGCACCGTCATTCCATGCCCGCTTTGATGCCTGTGAGCGCGGCTATATCTACCTCCTTGCCAAAGAGCCTCATCCCTTTTACAGGCTCTATATGGGCTTTATCCCTCACAAACCCATCCGCTATGAGGCATTGCAAGGCTATATCCCCTCCCTCTTGGGCTCGCACGACTTTTCGTCTTTAGGGCGTGCCAATCCCAATATCCCCAAGCGTGTGTGTAATCTGAAAGTGCTGACGATATCAGACATGGGCGACTTTCTTGAATTTCGCCTCTTGGCAGATCGTTTTTTACACAATATGGTGCGCCGTATCGTGGGCACCCTGATAAACTTTGCCGCCAAAGAGCTGCCTGCCACAGAACTGGCAGACATCTTGGCAATGGCAGATCCCAAACAAACTTTAGTGGAAACGGCACCCCCGCAAGGGCTGTATCTGAGCCACGTGGGCTATCCTGCCCACAAGTTGGCATTGGAACAGACAGAATTTGCAGATATCTCCCTGCCTTTTCCCCTCCATACAACAATATGAGGTCACAATGAAATACCCCATCCCCCGTGGAACATATGACATTCTACCCGATCAAAGCTATAAATGGCAATACCTTATCCGCCGCTTTCAAGATATAGCCGCATCCTTCGGCTATCATGAAATCAACACCCCCATCTTTGAGGTGAGCGCCCTCTTTGAACGCAGCTCCGGGGAAAGCTCGGACGTGGTGCAAAAAGAGATGTATCGCTTCACAGACCGGCGGGGGCGTGAATTTGCCCTGCGCCCGGAAGGGACAGCGCCCGTGGTGCGCAGCTTTGTGGAAAATTCCATGGATAAAGACGGTGCCAAAACCAAGCTCTTCTATGTGGGACCGATGTTCCGCTACGACCGCCCACAGGCAGGGCGTTATCGCCAGTTTTGGCAATATGGAATAGAGTTTTTTGGCGCCCAGCATCCCTTCTATGATGCGGAGGTGATTGCCCTGCTGTGGCAATATCTAAAGGGATTGGGACTCAGCAAGATAGAGCTGAGAATCAATAGCGTGGGCAGCCCGCAGTGTTGGGAAGCTTACGAGAAGGTATTGAAGGAATATTACCGACCCCATCTGCCTCAGCTGTGCGCTGATTGTCAAACACGCTTTGAGATCAAGCCCAAGCGTCTTTTGGATTGCAAGGTGCCCTCCTGCCGCACCATTGCCCAAGATGCGCCTTCCCAGCTGGATCACTTGGATGAGGAGAGCCGTCAGCACTTTGCAGAGGTGCAAGGGCATCTTAACGCAGCCGGTGTGCCCTATATCATCGATCCCCATATCGTGAGGGGTTTGGACTATTATTCCCACACCGCCTTTGAAGTGGTGTTCGACGGCTTGGGCGCCCAAAACACCTTGGCTGGAGGCGGACGCTATAACTATCTGGTGGAGCAGATCGGGGGTAAAAGCACGCCAGCCATCGGCTTTGCCGGAGGTTTTGAGCGGCTCATCCTGGCGTTGGAATCAGAAGGGATACAGATAGGAAAGCCCTTGATCCCGGATATCTATGCCATCGCCATGGGAGCTGAGGCACAGGAAGCACTCATCCCCTTGATCTATGATCTGAGGCGGGAACTGGTGAGCGTGGAATATGACCCCACCAAGACCTCTTTCAAGGCACAAATGAAGGCTGCCAACCACTCGCAGGCGAGGTTTGCCCTCATCATCGGCGAGGATGAACTGGCTTCCGGCAGTGTGATCCTCAAAGATTTGGAGACTGGTGAGCAGGTATCGCTTTCCAGCAAAGATATTGATGCCATTCGGGGAGCAGTGATATCAAAATAAGTGATTTGCCCGATCTGGCGGCATCGGGGGTTCTGGTAACGGACAAGCATCCCTACCAGGGGTTTATTCCCAAAGATGCCCGAGGAGTCATACTGGGCGGCACTCCCCCTCACCGTTTTTGCGCCAGAACCGGTCTGGTAAAAGGGGATATGGATTTCTATTATGGCAGCAGAGTCAATCTCTTTTGGGATGCCATGGAAGTGGTGTTTGGCGAGGAACTATCCTTTATCCACACCCTCCGAGCGGCTGAAAAGCCCCTGCCCTACAGCGAGGTGCGTCCGCTCTTTGAAAGCTTTTTAGCCTCTCACAACCTGGGTATTGCCGATACCCTGCATACCTATTTTCGTAAGGGGCAAAGCTCCGCCGACCAAGATATCCTGCCTATCCGCTTCAATCCCAGATTGTGGCAATACCTCTCCTCCCGCCCCCAGCTCACCCACCTCTTCTGCTCTTCCCGATACGTGAGCCTCTGGCTGTTGCAGAGTTTGCTAAATAGTAAACGCATCCGCTTTATCGGCACCGATGCCGTCTCCTTCTCTTTTGAAGATGGATACCTGCCACAACGGCAACTGCGCATTATCCACCTGCATTCCCCGTCACGAGCCGCTTCCAAAGACCTCTTGAGGCTGGTGCCACCCGGCAAGGATATCAAAGATAACAGCCCCTTGCAGCAGCAGATCATCGCCCTGGGCACCCTCTACCGCAGGGACTTTGCCGAGGCGGGGATTATTGATTGACAGAATCCCTAGTTTTACCAAATCTGTTTTTTTATAAATATAACTTAGCTGGAAGGAGCGAAGCATGAAAAAGCTGGAACTCAAGTATCCGCACACACCCAAAGAGGATGTGGCTGAGGTGCTGCATGGCACCAGAATCGAGGACCCCTACCGCTGGTTGGAGGATGACAAGAGCCCCCAAACAGCAGAGTGGCTGAAACAGCAGCATAAGGTAACCGAATCCGTATTGAATTTGTATCCTGGGCGCAAGGCGATGTTTGAACGGCTTCAGGAGCTGAACAACTACCCGCGCCAGTCGGTTCCCATCAAGATTGGGGATTGGTATTACTTTAGCAGAAATGAGGGCTTGCAAAACCAATATATCACCTATCGCAAAAAGAAAGACGGCGAGGAAGAGCTCTTCTTTGATCCCAACACGCTTTCCCCGGATGGCACCACGCAGGCATATATCAGCGGCCGCAGCAAAGACAAACGCTATGCCACCTATAATATCGCGGAATCCGGCGCCGATAATTCTGAATATTGGGTGATGGATACCGAAACGAAGACCTTTTTGAAGGATAAGATTACCAACGTGCGGGGCTTTGGCACCCCCTGGTATAAAGACGGCTTTTTTTACAGCAAGAGCGAGGGCGTTCAAGACTATCAGGCACAGGATAAGAACCACCGCATTTTCTATCACAAACTGGGCGAAGACGAAAGCCAGGATACGCTGATTTGGGAAGACCCGGAAAACCCACTCCGCTACCACAGCGCAAGCGTATCCGATGATGAAAAATACCTGTTTCTAATGGGATTTCAGGGCACTGGTGGCACCAGCATCCGCTTTCGCAAGATGGATGAACCCCATGCCCCGTGGATCTGCCTCTTTGAAGGCTACGATTATGACGCCTACATCTTTGATGCCTATGAAGAGGACTGTTTTTATCTGATGACCAATAAGAATGCCAAGAACTTCCGGCTGATGAAGGTGAATCTCCTCAAGCCTGAGGAAGAGAACTGGGTAGAGATTATCCCCCAGCGTGATTACCTGCTACGCGCTGCCGACCTCGTGGGTGGCAAGCTGATCATTACCTTCATCAAAGACGTTTATTCCCATATTGAAGTCTTTGATCCCGATGGCAACTTCCTCTATCCCATCCAGATGCCCTATCTGGGCTCTGCCTCACTCTCTTACCATGAAAAAGAAGACGAGGAGGCATATTTTTATTTCTCATCCTACGTGCGCCCCAACGAGAGCTATCACTATGAGGTGGCGTCAAATAAGCTCACTTTCTACCATCGTGACCCCGTGAAGGCGGATTTTGCAGACCTCATCGTCAATCAGGTGTTCTACCCCTCCAAGGATGGCACGCTGATCCCCATGAGCCTCATCCACAAAAAAGACCTGCCCCAAGACGGCAACAATCCCGTCTATCTCTATGGTTATGGCGGATTCCAAATATCGATGGAGCCATACTTTAGCAGCACGCAAATGGCGCTGCTTGAAAAGGGATTTATCGTGGCAATCGCCAACCTGCGTGGAGGCAATGAATACGGCGAGAGCTGGCATGAAGCGGGGATGCTGTTGAACAAGCAAAACGTGTTTGACGACTTTATCGCCGCTGCGGAGTATCTTATCAAAGAAAACTACACAAACCCTGATAAAATAGCCATCAATGGGGGCTCCAACGGTGGACTATTGGTGGGCGCCTGCCTTACCCAGCGTCCCGACCTCTTCCGCGTGGCAGTGCCCAGCATGGGGGTGTTGGATATGCTCAGATTCCACAAATTCACCCTGGGCTGGGGCTGGATGACGGAATATGGAAATCCTGATAAAGAGGAAGACTTTCATAACCTGCTTTCCTATTCACCCTTGCACAACGTGAAAGACGGCGTGAAATATCCCGCCACAATGATAGCCACGGCAGATCATGATGACAGGGTGGTGCCCGGGCATTCCTTCAAGTTTGCTGCAACCATGCAGGCCAAGGCATCAAATGAGAATCCAGCGCTGCTGTATGTGCAATTCGAATCTTCCCACGGAGCCAGCAACCTCACCAAGAGCCTGGAGATGTGGGCGGATATTTATAGCTTTATGTGCTTGTATTTGGAGTGATTACTGGCTTATAAATAAAGGCTGACGCTCTGAATCACTTCTTGATAAAGGTATCATCCTGCAGCTCACGGAACGCCTGGCGGATTTCATCGCCGGTGTTCATAACGATGGGACCGCGCCAGGAGATGGGCTCGCCCAAGGGTTTGCCGCGCATATACAGGAAATAGAAATCCTGATCTCCGGCTTGGATGGTGATGCCCTCGCCATCTTCAAATAATACCACCTGGCGGTTCACCACCTTTTGTCCGTCTATAATCGCTTCTCCCCCATAGGCATAGATAAAGCAGGTGTGCCCCAAAGGTGCGGGGAAGCTGGCTGTCTTTCCAGCGGGAATCACCACATCCCAATACTGGGGTTCGATCATGATGTCTTCCACGGCGCCTTTCACGCCCATATATTCTCCGCTCAACACCTTCACGCGGGCACCATTATCGTCCGTCACTTCCTGAACCTGATGTTTTTTCACGTCCTGATAGCGCGGCTTCATCATCTTATGGGAGGCAGGCAGATTTGCCCACAACTGAAAGCCGTGCATACTGCCACTCTCATCTGGCTTGGGCATTTCCTGGTGGATAATCCCGCTGCCAGCCGTCATCCATTGCAGATCACCGCTGCCGATCACGCCGCTATTGCCAATGCTATCGCCGTGTTCAGCCGTGCCTTTCAGTATGTAGGTGATGGTCTCTATCCCGCGGTGGGGATGCCAGGGGAAACCTGCCAAATAGTCTTCGGGATTGTCGTTGCGAAAATCATCCATCAATAAAAAGGGATCAAAGAGAGGGACGTCGTAGTATCCAAAAGCCCGGTACAGCTTCACGCCGGCACCCTCGTTCACCCTCTCTGCCGTTTTAAGTAGTTTTATCTTTCTCATGGTTCCAAGTCCTCTTTTTATTAGATAATATAGGGCTTATCCCCTATTTGGACAACACCAGCTTCAAGGTGCTGCCATAATGGATGATGGCTCACAAAAACTCTTGTTGACACAACTTGGCATTTTGTTTTTAATGTAATCGGAGCTTTTGAGAAAGATGGAGCGTGGTCAAACACATCTCTTTACAGAGTATCCCAAAACATTTAAGGAGAACCTTATGTATTGCTCAAACTGTGGCAAGGAAACACCTCCCCAAGCATTTGTTTGCCCAAATTGCGGTGTAAGCCTCAATAACAATCAGCCCGTGCGTCAAGACGATTCCAAGGATTGGCTCACCACCCTGTTGCTTTGCATATTTACAGGAGGATTCGGAGTTCATAGATTCTATACCGGACATACCACAATCGGCA
>LSQX01267598.1_pt1 | contig 11741 bp, 8 predicted proteins | sample 654561 | NCBI WGS metagenome assembly LSQX01 (sample SAMN04489861, study PRJNA283612) | anaerobic digester metagenome | isolation source: 4 biogas reactors fed with cattle manure at either 37C or 55C with and... | place: Denmark: Kongens Lyngby | collected 2014 | reverse complement strand
CCCGAGAGCGCGGGGTAGTTCACTGCATATCCCCTCGATTCAGATAGATGGATCTGTCAGACGTCAATCCACCACGTTTGTGCGTAAAAAGACACTGAAAGCCTAAACAAGGCGCATGCACTTGAGAGCAGTCAGTAAAGTGATCACCTGTACCTTCTCCAGAAGTTTTCCGTCCCTGAAAAGATCCCGTGCATCCTGCGCCAATTCAGGATAACCATCCAGAATGTTTATGTCCTCTTCAAACAGGGCGTTCACTTTCTCACGGAGATTGGAATTTGTCTCCCACCAGTGCTGGGTCGGGCTCATACCGACATGTCTACGGCCAACAAGTTTCTGTATGATACATCGGACGTTATTGTAATGAACGAGCACAGAATGCGGGTACTTTGGAGGCAACCCATAGCGTTCCCAGGAGTATCCAGAAAACTCCGGAAGATACCGATTCATCCATTTGATGTAAATACTACCGTTGTACCGATGTCGCGGGTGTATCCTCATACAGTAATCAACGAAGTCCACATACAGAAAAGGGGATGAAAATTCAGTAAAGTGCTCGATCATACGATTTCCGTTGAGCGCCGCGTTTATTCCCCGATTCAACAGGTTAAACTGCTCATACGTCTCGTATCTTTGCTCATTCAAATCGGCCATGTCGATAAATTTCGCGAGCAATCGATCGGAATACGCAATCGTTCCAAAACTGGTCTGATCGGCCAAAGTGGGTTCAGATCCCCTCAGCAGATCGCCCTTCAATACTTCACCTATCTCACCGGTGTGAATGAGCCCATAACTCTGAAAGGAGAGGGTCCTCAGGGAGTTATAAAGGTGTGCGGCTCCACCATACAACGTCAACCCACCGTTCGCACCAACAATCTCATTGACATATCGGGTCAGATAATTGCCGTTGTCCAGGGAAAAGAAGATGAAATCGAAGTTATGATCAGACGAGATCTTTTTGGCAATGGACTCATCCGCATACCCACTCTCGCTGAAGCAGAAGCATGTGATCGGAGCAAAACGACACTTGTCCGCATATCCGACATTTATCCGTGAATCGAGCCCGCCACTCAATGTTGCAATATGCGAATACTCATACTCCAGATCTTTCTCGTACTCCATCCGAATCGCTTCAACAAACCGTCGATCCAGCTCCTTCAGTATCTCCTCTTCGTCATCATCAACATACGGTGTGCCTGGCATCGAATGGTAGGTATGAAGCACCACTTTACCGTCGCTATATACCAGGACATTCCCTGGTGGGAGCTTTCTAACACCTTCTACCAGCGTCCCATTCTCAAACATATAGCCAAGTGAAAGGAGACTGTATGCCTCTCTAACATCAACAGAGGGAACAAAACCCAGCGCCCGCATGCCTTCGACCACCGCCATCAGATCGGATCCAAAGATCAGCGTGTTCGTCTCGGGGTCGGTAAAGTAATAAACCGGCTTCTGAGCAAGATGATCGGTAAAAACCAGCATCTCGTATGTATCCAGGTCGTAGATATAGCCAGAAAAATTTCCTCTCAGGTGATTGGGAAAAGACCAACCCACCTCATCGTGCAATGCAGAGAGAGTATGTGCACAATCCACAGCACGATACCGACTGGAGAGATGCCGGAGGTTAAATACTACCCCATCTGTGCAGATGAGCTTCCCGCGTACAACATCGAAAACTTTGTCATTTGCGAATTTATCAATAGAATAACGACCTAGCACAGCGTGTCCGATTCTCATGCGATCCCGGAGATACACGGTCGTCGACTCTCTGTGAAAAAAGTCCGAGAGATCGAGATCCTGGCAATGTTTATTGTCCGAGACGATTCCCCATATACCCGGCAAGCATGTCACCTGCTAGACGCGATAGAATGTATCAGATCTTTAAATAGATTCTTATCCTCACTCGATAACAGCTGGCTATAGATGGTGATCGCAAAGATAAGGAGAATGAGAGTCCCAACAAGAGTCGCATCGGCAACCGTGGCGCCTACGGTATATATGACAAAACTCGTGAACGCGAGACTATAGATCTTGCCGAACCATCTGTAGTCTACTTCGAAGTAGAGATATTTGACCAACAATCCTACGTAGAGGACCGCTCCCCCGACAAGGGAAACAAATGTCGCAAGGGCTGCGCCCGTGATGCCGAATTGGGGGATGAACAGTAAATTTAAGCTGCCATTAATAACCAGCATAACAGCATTCACCCACATGGAGAGATCAGGTCGGCCTATCGCTGCAATCGACCCCCCGACTGAGGTTCCGATACCTCCCCGAATTACCATCCCGGCAAGCAAGATCTGCACAGGGAGGATCGCAGCCTGGAACTCGCTTCCAAAGATACCGATAATGATCGGGTGCGCAAAAAATGTGACACAGAGGCCACCAAGAAGAAGGAGTACTGAACAGTACTTCATACTCTTGTCAGTCATCTTGTGCAGAGCAACGTAGTTATTCTCCTGCCAGTGCGAAGAGGTTGCCGCGTATGTAATCTTCTGAACAGAGAGAGGGATTAACCCGAAGAACCGGCTAACCATAACCGCAACCGCATACAGCCCGACATCCGTCGATGTCAGAAAAAAACCGACGAAGAGGACATCCAGTTCATTGTTGATGTCATTTATAGCCCCTGCTGTGAGCATCTGGAAACCAAAACGCATGAGGCTCTTTGCGATGGAGACAAAGCCTTCCAGCGTGAAAGAAAAGAACTGTCGGCTCATCAAGAGGAGATACAATGTACTTGCAACCCAGGATGCGACAATACCAATCACAGCTCCGGCGACCCCCGCTCCAGCAACAATGAGCCCCAGAGTTACGACAGCCATAACCCCACTCTGGATCACAATAGACAACGCATAGTACTTCATCTCCCGTATACCGTTAAAGAGACCAAGCAAGACTCCACCTATTAACGCAAACGGATAGACGGGGGAGAGAACCCGCAGAAGATCGGTAAGCCCGGGCATATCAAACAGACTGCCCACCAGCTCAGGATAGGCTGCCATCAGGAGCGTGAAGCAGATGCCGACACCAAGTGAGAGCAAGATGCCCGTAGAGACATACCGGCTCACCACCGTCCTGTCAGCCTTCTGCTCCGCGATGTACTTCGTGACCGCTGCCGGGAGGCCCATCGATGCACCGAGCATTATGATGCCGTAGACCGTGGACACCATGCGATACAAACCAAGATCGCCGGGACCGAGATACCTCCCCATGACAACGACGATGACGAAACCCACCATCACGCTGACAATCGATGCAAAGAAGAGCATGCCCACGTCAACGGCAAATCTTCGGGACTCCGGCACACTCGTCACCATGCAAAAACCACCATCGGCCAACATCCAGGAGCTGTTCGAATGTAGGAGCAAGTAAGCATGGCGAGGATGTTCATATACATTTCTCACCTGGCGACTGGCAGGGTGCCTCCAGAGAAGGTATCGGAGTCCGGGCTCCGCTGACGAAGATACCCTTTCACGGTCTGGGAGTCGTATACCCGCGAGAACATGGCCTGCGAAAGGTCTGAACCCAGGCTATAATCAAGTCTATAAGCCACAGAGTACAGAGTAAACGGCCCGTCTTCAACGGTGCTCCGTACCAGGATCAGGTTTCGGGAGAGTTTACTATAGTCATGTGAATATATCTCATCGTCAAAGGGGACGGTGGCGTTAAATATCCATTTCAAACTCTCTGCGTAGTATCTGTCGGTTTTTATCGGTGACGGACTGATACCCACAACCGTATGAAATGCACCGATCTCGGACTCGAAAAGGGCGTTACGGGTGCTATTGGGGGAGATAAGTGGATCCCAGTGGTCTGCTATTGGGTTCGTAACGGCCAGGAATGCAAAGATAGTAACGATGAATATGGGAACCACGAGCGATATGATCTCTCCCCGATCTCTCCACAAACCACCCACCAGAAGTATCGCAACAGCTAGCGGTCCACCAAGGAGAATCCCCGTAAAGTAGAACCACCGATCGGGAATAATGGCGATCTTGACAAGAAACGCTGAAAGGGTTATGGCAAAAGGAGCCAGACCGATGAATGCGGCAATGAACTGGCGAGGTGCATTTTTCATCGAGATCATGGAGAAGATACCAATCAACGAGAAGAAGAACGGCAAGTACAATCCTAGATTATTATAGGCCTCCTCAACCGGCAACATGAGGGTGTGGTCAGCAAGTCCAGCCGGAATAATCTGGAAGTAGTGGAAATTGAACGATTCTACCAAGAGATCCACGAGAGTCTCCATAGTGACTGCATCCAGAAGCCACCAGGCAAGCACCGCTACCGTGAAGATGACAGGGATAAAAAACGGAATATAATTCACATCATTTACACCATAAATCTTCCGGTATACGACAGATGCGCCCCAAGCAGCAAAGAGGACGACGATCATACAGAGGGCAGAGATGCTGTGAGTAAGAATCAACGTGCCGAGGACAAGACCGATAAGCATGGCAAACACCCAAGACCCTTCTCTGCGACGGAAGAGGAGATAGAGTGCAATCACGACGAAAATCGCTGCAAATCCATTCGGGATGGACCAATAACTCATATATATGTGATAGGGTGAGAGGACTACCACCAGGGACGCAAGTGCTCCTATCTTCCTGCTCTGGAAGATCACGACCGCAAAGAGATAGACGAAGAGCACATTGCAGGTGATCTGCATCAGGCTCACCGAGATGAGGGTTGCGATATTGTATTCGAACCCGGTTAGAATGGCAGTCTGACCAATGAGCAGGTGGAAGATGGGAAAATGGGCGTAGTTGTAATCCAGTGGGAGATGGTGATACTCGATCAGAAGGTTCGTGAACATCTGGTGAAACCAGGGGTCCATGCCCACCACACCGGGGAAATTTACGATCTGTGACCAGGAAACAGATAGACCAAGCAGAATGATCTGCGGCAGGATACAGTGGATTGTCCGCTGAGAAGAACAAAGCACTTCACCGACCAGCACGCCGGCCATAAGTGCAATACTGATCAGGTAACCCGGGGGCCGCAGGTAGGCATCCGCCTGATTGTAGAGCATCAGAGTGCCGATAATGAAGAGTACCCAGAACCCAATGAAAAAAAACAAGAAAAACGTCCTCCGATAATGGGGGGACCCCGGGATCGACGGATCATGCGATCTCACGAATAACCAGATGGCGCAGGGGATGAGAACGAGAGCTCCAAAGAGGAAAGAGACAATACTCTCATTGGCGACACTTTTGGCCAGCTGAATGGTTGCTGCGACAATTCCAATACCAACAAGGAAGAGATCCAGCCTTTGAAAACGGCCCAACCACCCATCTTGATCCTGAGAAGAGGATTTACTCATTCTTGCCCCTCTGCCCACATATCTCCCTGTCAAACGGAGGCGAAACGTTTTTTGCGCTGCCTGCCAGGACGAGGGCCACATCTGCAGCCACTTTCGCCCAGGTATGGTTCGCCATAACATACGTACACCCGCTACTCCCCATCTTCCCTCGGAGGCTATCGTCCTGGAGCAGATAGAGGATGGCTTCGGCCAGCTCGTGAGGGTTCTCGGGTGCCACGGCGATGCCACCCCCGGATCGGGCCAGTAGTCCAGTTATACCGCTGATTCGGCTCGCCACAACTGGCCTCCCACACGCAAGATATTCATAGATCTTCAGCGGCGAAAGACCGATCCGCTCATTTCTCCGGGCGATGAACGGGGCGACACAAATGTCGCTAGCACTGATATAGAGAGGCACGTCCTCGTAGGGAACCGCACCGGTAAAGAAGATATGCTCAAGGACGCCAAGTGAGTCCGCCAGGCCCATCCACGCCTGTTTCATTGCACCATCCCCCACAAGTATGACACGGGTGCAGGGATACCGGGAAATTATACCCGGTACAGCACAAATGAGAAATTCAACACCCTGCCACGGTGCAAAATTTCCAACAAAACAGATATAATTACCTCCATCCGGGAGGTCAAGGAGACGACGGGCTTCCTGCTGGTTTTTTGAGGTAAAGATATCGACATTCGCACCGTTTGCTATGACCGATACCCGTGTTTCAGGAAGGTCGTACCGGTCGATGACGTACTGTCTAATCCCCTCGGTGACTGCGATGATGTCATCAGCCTTGTTGATGACATAGTACTCAGAAAACCTTGCAAGCTTGCGATTCATACGGTCCCGGACAGAGGGCACCGGAACTTCCCGGCATGAGGTTTCTGGGTCCAGACCTTGCTCCAGGTCGAACTCGTCATCTGCTATTCCGTTGACTTCGCAGACCATCCGCCCCTTCTGGAACGACTTGAAAAAAAACGCACCGATTACACCAAATGGCGTGTTCCGGGTATATATTGCATCAAACTTTTTAAAGAGCGACAGGTGGATGATTGCCAGAAGGTATTGCAGGTACATGAAAAAGACATTCCGCGCCGATAGATGCGAACAGCTGATCCCAGGACCGGGCTGATTGCCTTCCAACCATGTAGAGAAGACATGTACCTGATGCCCTTGTCGGGCGAGATTCCGCACCAGTTCATACACATGGATGGATCTGCCGTTGGCAGTACCCGGGGGGAAAACCGGTTCAAGTGAAAGTATACGCACCGCTGGATACAACCCGTTAGCGGGTAAGTACACACTCCCGTACATAAACTTTTGGGCTGCACTGCTGTGTTGCACAACTCTACTCCATCAACCCAAACAGAGAAAATTTCAGATGCCCCTTCCGTCCCTTTATGCTAAGAAACGAACGTTGGGGACGCCCGGACCCTTCCAACAGAGGAATCTGCCCTGACCCGGATTCATCTGGCAGGGGAGAAGATCCCAAGGATACGCCTGTATCGCGTGACTGCAGCTGGAAACGTGTACTGCTGCTCGATCAGACGACGTGCGTTTTCTGCGATCATCTCACAGTCACGGTGCATGCGGGCCAGGGAGACACCTCTGGCTATCGCTTCAGGGGATCGATCGTCGAGAAGAAAACCGGTGACGCCGTCCTGGATGAGGTCAGGTATACCTCCAACTCCTGTAGCAAGCACCACGCAACCGCATGCCATCGATTCCAGCACGATGTTCGGGAGCCCCTCGAATGCAGAGGGCACCACGACTATCTGGATATCATTCAGGTACCGGGGAAGAGCCTTGTTCTCTACTCGCCCAGTGCAGATAACCCGATGCCGGACCCCCCCCTCTGACAAACACTGAGCCACCTCAGGTGCTAGATGACCATATCCAATGATCACTGCCTCCGCACTGTTGGAACCAAGAATAGTGGAGAGAGATTCAGCAAATGCAAGCACCCCTTTCTCCTCAGAGAGGCGCCCGACAAAACCTACCCGGAATCTCCGATCCTTTATCTTCCTGGAACCGACAAAACGATCCGTATCAACGTACAGACCACCGATATCAATTTTGTGCTGATATCTCTCAAAGTGGTAGCGTGACACCATAATCGGGCTTTCCGGGACGATCTTGCTTGCTGTGGCATAGGTGATCCGCTCGATCAACCGAAACATTCGTTCTTTGAGAGGGGTCGCCCGCGCCTCATCCATCCTGAGGACTGCAGAAGGCCGGCCATCGGTTCTAAGGATGATCTCTTTTCCAGCCATCCTCCCAAAAAGAATAGGGAGAAGGCAGAGATCAGAACCGAAAGCAAAGATCACCGTATCCCCTCCGATCCTGATGAGCAGCGATATTACCCGGATCTGGTGCAGGATGTGATAGAAAAGATTCACATGAAAAGGCTCTTCCACCAACCGATCCGGAACTTCCACAATGTGCACCGTCTCGTCACGGTAGTGGAGACCGCCTTCTCGGGTAACAATCCAGGTGATCGAGCCGGCACAACTCTTTAAGATCGCGATCAGCTTTTCGGCGGGATAAAGGGTCTGATCCCTCTGCCATCGCCCGGTTACCAGCACGATGTTTCGCCGGAACACCATAATCACATCCCGGGTCGAGGGATCACTCCCTGTAGTCGGAATTCGACCCGTTACCTCGTTCAAGGACCTTTCTGTAGACCTGCTCGGTCAGTTCCGCATTTCGCTCCCATGAAAAATCATGATAGCAGTTGGCGATGATCTCTCGCGCACATTCGCCCATCTTACACCGGTAATCAGCATTCTGGATCAGGTAGATGATCTTCTCCGCCAGGTCGTCGCAGTCTCCGGTGTTCACGTACAGGCCGTTGTAGCCGCCCCGGACGGTTGCCCGGAGCGATTCCAGTCTGCTTACCACCAACGGCAGACCGCAGACCGAGGCCTCGAGAAGAACCAGGGCGTACGCCTCCGAGAGAGAGGGAAGTACAAGCATATCGGCTGCATTGAAGTACATTGCCTTCCGCTTACCGTAAACCGGGCCAGTGAATACGACGTTCTCGCCGATCCCGAGCACCGGCACCCGGGCCTGGAGGTCAGCCCTGAACATCCCGTCGCCGACCATGACGAGATATGCTTCGGGGCAGACCTTGAGCACCCGCTGCATGGCTTCCAGCAGAATGTGAGGACCCTTTATCGGCAACAGAGCACCGACGAAGAGGATGATCGTTGCAGCTTCCGGCAATCCGACAGCCCGCCGGCATTCATCTTTCCCGCAGGAGACCTCTAGTTCCCGTACATCGACACCGTTTCTCACAATAGTTACGTTATCAGAGTACCGCGCCAGATGTTCCGACTGCTCCACGTTCTGCTCGGAGAGTCCAATGATCCGGTCACTCCCCGAGAGGATCATGTCATAGAAGTACCGATCGGTCAGGGAAACACAGAACCTGCGTACGGCACTTCCAAAATCACAGACGCAGTCGTTATGGTACGTGGTCACGAGCGGGATACCCTTTGAACGTGCATACCAATACGCCACCAGAGGAGCGGGTAGGTTGCCCAGGTGGGCATGGACGACATCCAATTTCCTCCGGAAGAAGTACGGCTGGAACAGCAGAGATAACGACATCGGAGCCTGTCCGATGGTGAACGCCTTGCGGTAACGCACGATCTCGACCCCACTGTACTCCTCAGAATAACTCCGGCCGTTATCAGAGGACGTAAAGACCACAACCTCATGGCCACGTCGCACCATATGGAGCGCAAGGTTAAGTGCTACGCTTCCGGCGCCACCGTCAAGGTGGATGATCTCACCGGTGACTGGGTCAACATGCGGGAATTCGGTCTTGAAATATCCTATTTTCATCCATCAGCACCCGATACCATCGTTCGACTTCGCCGGCCAGGGTTGCCCAGTCATACTTCCGGATATGCTCATCAACACCCCGTAACGCCTTTTTCCGACTACCCTCATCTTCAAGCATCGCAATCAATTTCTCCGCTAGGTCAGCGGCATCGTTTGGCCTGAAAAGTTGGCCACCCTTCCCCCCCCCGGTTATCTCACGGATAGGGGGGATATCAGATGCTACATAAGGCGTACCCGACGCTAGCGCCTCGATAACAACGATGCCAAACCCTTCCACCGTGCTTGGGAGGGTAAAAACATCGGAAGCAGCCAGTATCTGTTTTACATCGTCGTGGTTCTTGACAAAACCCAGAAACTCGACAGCATCCTGTAGGTCCAGTTTCTGCACGAGGCATCTCAGGTTCGCTTCTTCAGGCCCGGATCCAACTATTTTCAGCACAACATCAGGAATCTGCTCTTTGACCAGGGCTAATGCAGAGATTAAAAGGTCTATCCTCTTGTATTTTACCAATCGGGCTACCGTGCAGATAGTTGGGGCGGTATAACGCCCGGCCTGGATCTGCTGGTAACTCAAGACATCAATACCGTTATAGATCGTGGCGATGTGGTCTGCCTTGAAGTGCTGGTTCTGCAGGTTGTCCCGCGTGTAATTACTTACCGCAACAATCAGATCCCAGACCTTTGCCCGCGTGTATCGCTCAAGCACTTCCCCAAAGATTCCAGAAAATCCGATGTTTTGCATCCATCTGTTTATCCAGACATCATGGTATGTTATGACACAGGGTATCCTCAGAGAAGCTCCAATCTTCCATGTAATCGGGTATGACAGGAAATTGGTTCCTTCGACGAGGTCAAAATCCTGCGTCTTCCCGATCTCGGTGGCATCACGCATGAAATTCAGCCGTTCAAAGAGCGAACCTGCCTGCGTGTATTCTTTACTCTTGCCAACACGGAGGACATGCACCCCCTGAACCTCATCTTCCGCTCCGTTGCCATTTTCACGGGCGGCAATGACGACAACATCATGGGTCCGTGCGAGATTTTTGCTCAAATAGTATGTTCTCGCTTCTATCCCCCCTCGAATCTCAAGATTATCGCTTTGAGGGAAATATTCAGAAATGATGCCTATTTTCATGTTATCACCGTATATATGACCCATATTGTCCTGGCGGGTACGTCCCGTTGCCGCCGGGGTTCCCACAAATCAACCATTTCAGTGCTCGTGTACTCCATGCCGATCCCTCTCACATCCTCATATCAAGAAAAGCAATCAGGCATTTCACTACTAGACCGGAACTTATGAGGAGCAACCCCAGGGCGATAAGAATCATGCTCGCGAAACCGGACAGGAAAAAAAACGAACTATTCAGGAGGTAGTCGGAGATCGAGTAAGCACCCATGGTAAAACCCAGGATGGTGATGATCACACCGGAGATTGATAAAACCAGCAAAGGGCTCCGGAAACTTGCCATCTCAAGAACACTCCTCAGGACAGAAAATCCATGGATCACCGGATTTTGTGTAGATGTCTCCTCGATATCATAGCGGACACTGATCGGTACTTCCGCCACTCGCAAATTGTGCATCTGAGCCTGGATCAAGATCTCAGAGCCTGCACTCATTCCATTGCCGGAGATTCGGATACAGTCTATCGCTCGTTTCCCATATGCGCGAAAACCGCTTTGAGAGTCGGTTGTATCTATGCTTCCAGCTATATTCGTAGCGAGGTCAAGAACTTTCATGCCAAAAACTCTATAAGAAGGGATAGCGTTAGCGACTTTACCCGTAAAACGAGACCCTATGACAATATCTACATCAGCGGTCAGCGGTCCGAGCAGGAGGGGGATCTCTTCCGGGTTGTGTTGGCCGTCGGAATCGATAACGACCAATTGATCGGCTTGCAGATCCCGCGCAGTTTCAAATAACGTCTGAAGGGCGCCCCCATACCCTCGATTTTCAGGGTGTTTTATGACAAGAGCGCCAAGTGCTTCAGCAATCTCACTCGTGGCGTCCGATGAACCGTCATCGACGACAACCACGCGTTCGACATGTTTTTTCATCCTTAAGACGGTCTTCGCGATGGATTTTTCCTCATTATAGGCAGGCATAGCTCCGATTATCATCCATATCCCCTCAAATGGTTCTAGCAGAATCGGGAAATCTATGCACAATACCGGACGAAGACATCCGGAACATGCAGTCACCCCCCCTTATGAACATAGAGGCACATCCTACCAGTGCAATCTATTTAAACGTATTCATGATCCCGAACCGGTGTAAAGATGTTATGTGTTTTCTGGTGAGCACCGCTGGTATGAAAACGTCCTTCTCGGTATCACTAATTCGCTAATTTGAGAACCCGCATATTTTTTGCTGGATTCAGAAACAAACACACAAACAAAAGATTTATAGAGCTTTCAGGCGCCCCCTCACGCTTTTTTTCTAAAGAGGTGATCTCATAATTATAAGCCATCTCAGATAAAACCCGAGGTCATGGCATTCCGGGAAATTGACGATGATATCCGGGCGATTGTTCAAAAATACTTCCCTCCAACCAGGCCCCATATCGGTCGACCCCGGTGT
>LSQX01135013.1_pt1 | contig 11741 bp, 10 predicted proteins | sample 654561 | NCBI WGS metagenome assembly LSQX01 (sample SAMN04489861, study PRJNA283612) | anaerobic digester metagenome | isolation source: 4 biogas reactors fed with cattle manure at either 37C or 55C with and... | place: Denmark: Kongens Lyngby | collected 2014 | reverse complement strand
TCCAGGAGATCATGGGGCAGGTGTGCCCATTTTGCGGTCATGGCATCTTCACTATTGACAGCACGGATGACTATGGGGTGAGCATAAGTGCGTTCTCCATCAGAGACCCCCACACTCCTGACCGGCAGCAAAACAGCAAAATACTGCCAGATCTCTCTACCCAAGCCAGCTTTTTGGATTTCCTCCCTTAAGATATAATCAGCTTCCCGCACCATGGTGAGCTTTTCCTCTGTTACTTCACCCAGGACACGAACCGCCAGGCCAGGTCCAGGGAAGGGTTGGCGCCAAATAACATCTCTGGACAGACCCAATTCCTCACCGATGAGGCGCACCTGATCCTTGTACAACTCACGCAGAGGTTCCAGCAGCTTAAGTTTCATATCCTCAGGGAGGCCACCCACATTATGATGGCTCTTCACTACACCTGCTGCGTTTTTCCCCGATTCGATTACATCAGGGTAGATTGTACCCTGCAGAAGGAATTGAAAATCACCCAGCCGGGCGGCTTCCTCCTGAAACACATTGATAAATTCATTGCCTATAATCTTCCTTTTTCTTTCCGGGTCTGTTACACCCGCTAATTTATTCAGGAACCGCTCCTTGGCATCAACAGTGATGGTATTAACACCCACATGCCGGAGAATCTCTGTCACCTGTTCCCGCTCGCCTTTTCTCAACAGTCCGTGGTCAACAAAAATACAGGTTAACTGATCTCCAATTGCCCGCTGTACCAAAGCTGCAGCAACTGTGGAATCGACTCCTCCGCTCAGCCCTCCCACAACCCTGCTCTTACCGACGGTTTTTCTGATAGAAGAGAGCTGTTCTTCGATAAACTCAGCCGGTGTCCAATTCCTGCCCTTTTGTTTATTCACGAGCCAGTTCCTCCTTAGTTAGGCATTTATCCCCACACTCCTGATGAAGAATGTAGATATTGGGAAGATTGCGATAGCGCTGAGCACAGTCCAACCCATAACCCACAACAAAGTAATCGGGAATAGTAAAACCATTGTAATCAGGGGTAAAATCCACCTTGCGCCTACTGGGTTTGTCTAGAATGGTGCAAACCCTTAGGCTGGCAGGACCCCTGGCCTCAAGGGTTTTACAAAGGTATTTCAGTGTTAATCCAGTGTCGATGATATCCTCCACTAAAAGCACATGCTTGCCGGTGATTGTTTCATCCAGGTCTTTGAGGATTCTGACAACACCGGAGCTGACAGTATCATCCCCATAACTGGATACTGCAACAAAATCTATGATCACCGGCATCTCTAAATTGCGCACCAAATCGGCCATAAAGACAAAAGCACCCCGTAGGATGCCTACCACCAGGAGTTCTTTTCCTTGATAATCCCGGTTGATCTGTTCGGCCAATTCCTTCACTTTTGACCGCAGTTGCTCTTCTGTAAAGAGTATTTCAAGTTTTTCCAAGCACACTCCCACCAATCTGTTATACCTAGTATTTCCTCATTAACAAAAAAGTTATTAAAGAAGCACCTATTTCAAAAAAAATCAAGTCATATTATATCACAAAATGGCTCTCACCACTAATACTACAAAAAAATGCATACTAAGAGCGCCGGGAATCAGGTTCCCTTTTCCCAGGAGGCTAGATATTCCTTCTGTTCCTCGGTTAACTCCTCGATCTCTATTCCATAAGCTGCCAGTTTAAGCCTTGCTACCCGCTCATCGATCTCCTGGGGTACCCGGTAGACAGCAGGCTGAAGTTTTCCCCGGTTAGCCACCAACCAGGCTGCAGATAGGGCCTGATTGGCAAAGCTCAGATCCATCACCTCAACCGGATGCCCTTCTCCACAAGCCAGGTTAACCAACCTGCCCTCAGCCAGTAAATAGATACGACGGCCATCAGCCAGGGTAAATTCCTCAACATCTTTTTTCACAAGCCTGCGCTGAGATGCCAACTCAGCCAGAAACGGAATATCGATCTCTACATTAAAATGACCGGCATTAGCCAGTATAACCCCATCTTTTAAATAGGGTATATGATCCTTGCCCAGCACATGGATGTTTCCGGTCACAGTTACAATAAAATCCGCCCTTTTGGCCGCCTCTTTCATGGTGGTGACCTCATGACCATCCATCACAGCTTCCAGGGCTTTAAAGGGATCCACCTCAACCACAATCACCCTTGCTCCAAGCCCTCGCGCCCGGGAGGCAACACCTCTCCCACACCATCCATAACCCACAACAACAAAGGTAGAGCCTGCAATCAAATAATTGGTCGCCCTTAAGATGCCATCTAGGGTAGATTGTCCTGTTCCATACCGATTGTCAAAAAGGTGTTTGGTTAATGCATCATTAACTGCCACCAAAGGATATCTTAGAGCTCCGTCCCTGGCCATAGCCTTCAGCCTGATCACACCTGTGGTGGTCTCTTCAGTACCCCCAATTACGTCTTTTACCTGCTCCGGCCTTTCTTTATGGAGGGTTGTCACCAGGTCCGCTCCATCATCAATGGTCAGATCAGGCTTTATATCTAATACTGCATTGATTTGGCTGTAATAAGTATCATTATCAACACCCCGTCTGGCAAAGGTGGGAATATCATAGAACACATTGAGAGCTGCGGCAATATCATCCTGAGTGCTCAAAGGATTAGATGCACATAAAGCCAGCTCAGCGCCACCGCTCTTCAGCACTCTGGCAAGGTTGGCTGTTTTTGCAGAAATATGGAGACAGGCAGCGATTTTGATCCCTTTGAGGGGAAGCGACTGCTCCCAGTCTTCCTTGATCTGTTGCAGTACCGGCATCTTTCGCCAGGCCCACTCTATGCGTTCCTTACCAACCCTACTCAGATCGTTGTCAGTCAGACGCAGGCATTCTTTGACCATTTTTTCTCTCCTTTCCATCATTTCTTGTTATCTTCTTCAAATCCTGCTAATTATCCTTTTCCCAGCAGCACCCACTAGCCAACTGCAGACAACATACAATAGGGGTATTCTAATTTAAAGGACAAAAAAGGGCAGCGTTTCAAAAAGCTTCTTCAAAAAACGCTACAATAAGTAATATACACATCTATTTTGTAAAATATATAATATTATTGGACAAAGGGATTTAAATAACAACAGATTCTATAAGCAGGCTGGAGCTTAAAATAGGAGACGAAGCCTACGCGGTGGTTAAAATGCGCTCATGATTATGGAATGACATTCGCCCACCCCTAAAAAGAGGTGGGCTTTCATTTCTATCAAGCCAAAATTTATTGATAATACTGCCTATCAGATCGGTGGTGAAATTTTAATTTTCTTATTAAAATCTCTGAAATTCACGGTCATGGTGAGGGTTGTGTCACTACTGTTTTTGCTTTTGGCTATAGCTTCAGCTTTTAACAACTCATGTTTCCTTCTATCAATCCAGAAGCGATAGGTAAAATCATGCCACCAGGTCTGCATATATTCACTCTCTACATCTGCTTTTGCTTCTAAAACCCAGCACTTCCGACCCTCAACTTTTTCCTTCCCTATCAACCGGGGTTCTTCCATTGTTTTAAAGCGGAAACTGCTCAAAGGGTCAATCTCTGCCATAAAAAGCTGCTGTTGGGTGAGATCTACCCCCTCTAGAACAGTCCACTTCCCGCTGACCGGGTCCTTTGTATAGCTTTTTAAGCCGAGCTGATAGATCTCGACAGGGGTGCCAAGGGTTTCTCCCTTGAAGTGATAACTATCAAAGGCACGCTCTCCCTGCACCTTGATCCAGGTTTTTTTCTTACCACCGATATCCAAATCGGCTTTCAGCTTATATCTGTAGCTCTCTGCCTGATATGCCTTTTTCATTACTTCTTCTAGCAGTGGGGCAGGCTCTACCTTTAAAAACCTGATATAGTAAAATACCGCCCCTGCGGCAAGCAGCATAATAAAGACAACAAACCCTGCCCAGCGGATCCCTGCTTTCCTTTCCACACGATTCCCCCCAAATACACGGAAAAGATCATAACAATTTTATGCAAAGGGAAAATGTTTTATGAGCCATCACAGCAGGGGATGGGAAAAGCAAAAGGCCTGCTTTTGTATAACAGGCCTTCAGTTTCATTTATTTTTTTATTTTTATTTCTCTTTCTCTTCTTTCTCCTCAACCTTATCAGCGATTAAACATTCGGTTGTCAGTAACATGCCAGCAATACTGGCTGCATTCTGCAGAGCTGAACGTGTTACCTTAGCAGGATCAACAATCCCTGCAGCAAATAGATCCTCGTATTTTTCAGTCAGTGCGTTAAAACCATGGCTGCCTTCCATCTTTTTGACCTTTTCCACAACCACTGAGCCCTCAAACCCAGCATTTTCAGCAATCAATCTGAGCGGTTCCTCCAAGGCCTTTTTGACGATCGCTACACCTGTTGCTTCATCGCCCTCAAGCTTTAAGTTTTCCAGGGCTGGTATCGCTCTCACTAGTGCGACTCCCCCACCGGTAACAATCCCTTCCTCAACAGCCGCTCTGGTAGCTGCCAGAGCATCTTCAATACATGTTTTCTTTTCTCTCAGCTCTACTTCTGTTGCGGCCCCAACCTTGATAACCGCAACACCACCTGACAATTTGGCCATCCGCTCCTGTAGTTTCTCCCGGTCGTATTCTGATGTGCTTTCCTCAAACTGATTCCTAATCTGAACAATCCGCTTTTCGATCTCCTTAGTAGAGCCTTTACCCTCTACAATGACCGTTTCTTCTTTCCCAACCTCAACTCGGCCGGCTTGTCCCAGCATGTCAAGGGTTACATTCTCCAGTTTAATACCCTTCTCCTCGGAGATTACAGTTCCCCCGGTCAAAATGGCGATATCCTCCATCATGGCTTTCCTGCGGTCACCATAACCAGGAGCCTTGGTGGCGGCACAATTTAATGTCCCCCTCAATTTGTTGACCACCAGTGTAGCCAGCGCTTCACCTTCAATATCTTCAGCTATGATGAGTACCGGCTTACCTGTACGGGCAATCCTTTCCAGTACAGGAACGATCTCTGCGACCGCTGACAGCTTTTTATCAACAACTAAAATATAGGGCTCCTCCAGTTCAGCCACCATTCTGTTCGGATCTGTCACCATATAAGGGGAAAGATAGCCACGGTCATACTGCATTCCTTCAACAACATCCAGAGAAGTTCCGAAAGTTTTGGACTCCTCAACAGTAATCACACCATCATTGCCCACTTTCTCCATAGCATCGGCTACCCATTTCCCAATCTCTTCATCAGCTGCGGAAATGGAGGCAACCTGTTTGATGGCTTCTTTACTTTCCACCACCTTGGACATTTTTCTGATCTCTTCAACTACAACCTGAGTAGCCTTCTCAATACCCCGTTTAAGCAGTGTCGGGTTAGCACCTGCTGCCACATTTTTTAATCCTTCCCTGATTATAGCCTGTGCCAGTACTGTGGCTGTAGTGGTCCCATCACCTGCTACATCATTGGTCTTTGAGGCTACCTCTTTGACCAGTTGGGCCCCCATGTTCTCCCAGGGATCTTCTAAATCGATATCTTTGGCGATGGTCACTCCATCATTGGTGATTTGTGGTGGGCCAAAGGTTTTCTGCAGTAGCACATTCCGCCCCTTGGGACCTAAAGTCACTTTTACAGTGTTGGCCAAGATATTGACACCTCTTTCCATTGCCTGGCGTGCATCATGATGAAAAGTCAGTTCCTTGGGCATCTTATAACCTCCTTGAGAAGCAATAGGGCTGTCCCTCTTGCTTTCATATTTTTATGTTTTATGGTTTGTTATGCTAATCAATTACTCCTAAAATATCCCGCTCATTGACCAGGAGGTACTTCTCTTCCCCATCCTTTACCTCATCACCAGCATAGCGGGAGAAGATCACTTTATCACCTACTTTAACTTCAATAGGAACCTTTTTTCCATCAGCAAGTACCTTCCCGGTTCCTACAGCTACTACTTCCCCTTTTTGCGGTTTTTCCTGGGCGGTATCAGGTAGAAAAATGCCTCCTTCAGTTTTCTCTTCTGTTTCAAGGATCTTCAATAGCACCCTATCTCCCAGAGGCTTGAGGCTCACAACTGGCACCTCCTTTTAATCATTTTTTATTAGCACTCACTGCCACTGAGTGCCAATAAACTACCTACAATAATAATATATATTTTTAAAATTCTCAATAAAATTTTCCCCCAAAACTACAAATTATACAATAAAACTAAAAGTTGGCCCTCAGATTATCAAAAACTTCAAAAATTATTGAAAAAATGAACTCAATACATCATTTCCCTGCTTTAATAATGCATATTATACTCAACTTCGGCAATAATAATGCTAGGATTCACAGCAGAGTTCTCGCCTATTTCCCAAAGGAATTCCCTGAGGGATTTAGCGAGACTGCGGAAGGGCTGATTCAATTCTGCAGCTTCACCAGGATTTGAATCAGTCCGGAAGCGCTGCTGTGAATCCGTTTATTTATATACCCCCAGGACTAAAAAATGAACTAGAGGCCGGAAAGGACCGGTCTACTGTTCTTTTAAAATAGAGTTAGCAACTAAAGCCTTATATTGGTCTTCTGTCAGTTTGCAGTGATAGAACAATTCATAATATTTAGCTGTTTCCTGATAAAGATCGTAATCAGCCTTGTCCGGATAGAGCAGTTGAGTGATCCAAATCATACCCATGTAGCGGTTGACAGAAGGTGGGAAACCCATCCAGTTATAGGGACCCATGGGCACTTCATAGTATTTGCCCTTTTTAATTGCGGTCAGTTTCTGCCAAGTTTCATCCCCGGCAACACTGCTGTAAACACTGCCCGGGTCAAAAATGATCACATCGGGATTCCATAGAACAAGCTGCTCCATATCAACAGGGTTTCCAGTACCCTTGCTGGAGATATCCTCTACAACTGCCACATTGTTGCTGACCAGATCAAGAATCTCTGCGTGAAAAGAGCCCTTGGCAATCACATTGAGCCCTTCCACACCGGTGATATACACTAAATTGACTTTCCCCTCATCACCTATTTTTTTCATAATCTCCTTGGTTCTATTGTAAACACCTTCACAGTACCCAGCCAGCGCTTCAGCCTTTTCTTCCCGGCCGAGCAGTTTGCCCAGCATTCTGTATGCTTCTCCCATTGTCTCTGTTGTCGCTTCAATATGGACAGCAGGGATCCCCAGTTGTTCGGTAATGGCATCCATATCCTCAACGATAGTAGACTTAGCTTCACCAATATCGATAATGACCTGAGGGTCGACCTTGGCTATCTCCTCCAGGTTCAGTTCCCCCTTACCGTAGAACTGACCCAGCACAGGCAAATTATAATATTCGGTATCTATATACTGCTCAGCAGCGGGATCCCATTCGGTGGAAAGGCCGACCAGCATATCGGGTGCCAGAGCAAACAGAGCGATCTGAGCCATGGGACCGGAGGGAACAATCCTGCTGATCTCGGCGGGAACTTCCACTTGCCGACCTGCAGAGTCAGTAAAGATCACGGTTCTTGGCTCCTCGGTTGTAGATGCTTCATCTGCGCCATTGTTGCTGCAGTCCACTGCCGCCGACATAATTAAACTCAAACAAACCACAAAAACTACAAGAATAATCTTATTTTTGCTCATTTTCTTGACCCCCTTGACAAAAAACTAAGAGCAAACACGATAGACATGTTCCTCTTCCACAATACATTTAGGAACACACACCCTTGCTTTATCATGATAAAGACTCTCCATTTCTACCTTCACTCCATAAAGCTTGTAAATCAAATCTTCTGTATATACCTCAGCAGGTGTACCCCAAGCTAGGACCTTACCATTCTTCATAGCCAGCACTCTGTCTGAAAACAGAAAGGCCTGGTCAGGGTTATGGGTTGATTGGATAATGGTATAGCCCTCTTTTGCCAAAGACTTGATCTCTGTTAGAACGCGAACCTGGTTGCCAAAATCCAGGTTAGAGGTAGGTTCATCCAGCACCAGGATTCTTGCATCCTGTGCCAAAGCCCGTGCCAATAAAACAAGCTGCCGCTCACCACCGCTTATTCTGGTGAATCCCCGGTTTTTCAGATGATAGATCCCCAACCTCTTCAGTGCCGCCTCTGCAAGCTTTTTTTGCTTAATGCCAGGGCTGGATATAGCAGATACCTGAACTGATGTGCCCATAAGCACCATATCAAACACACTGTAATTAAATGAGGGATAGTGAGATTGGGGAATATAGGCGATCAGCTTCGCCATTTCCTCAATTCCCAGACCCCTGATATCAATACCATCCAGCAGTATTTGACCCTCATAGCCTGTAAGTAAACCGAGGATGCACCTAAAGAGAGTTGTCTTCCCCACCCCGTTTGGACCCAAAACAGATAGTAATTGGCTATCTTGTGCCGTAAAATTAATATCATCCAGCACCTGCTGTTCTCCATAGCTGAAACTCAAATTTGTTACCTCAATACTCAAAAAGCATCCACCTCCCTAGTTATTAAATAGATGAAAAAAGGAGCCCCAACAAAGGCAGTGAGTATACCCAACGGTATCTCAGTAGTAAGAAGATTCCTGGAAATGTTATCTACCAGCAGCAGAAAAACAGCCCCAAATAGGATGGAGGCAGGCATCAGATGGTTATAATTGTTCCCTACCAGTTTTCTTGCTAAATGAGGGATAACCAATCCCACCCAGCCGATCATACCGCTGACCGATACACTGGCTGCTGTAGTCAGAGTGGCACAGATAATAACAATGACCCTGATTTGATTGGCGTTTACACCCATGGTCCTGGCCTCATCATCCCCCAGTGTGAGCACATTCAAACGCCAGCGTATTAACAGCAAAGGGACAAGCCCAATGGCCATAGGTACGATAGCAAATTTAATATCAGCCATCTTTGCACCGGCCAGACTGCCCATCAGCCAATAGGTTATTGCAGGAAGCTGATCAGTTGGGTCCGCGACCAATTTGATAAATGATGTACCTGCGGAAAAAAGGGAGCCGACCATGATTCCAGAGAGGATCAATCCTAAAATGCTTTTGCCCTTGACTCTCTTGCTGATCAAATAAACTAAACATACTGTTAACAGGCTGAAGAAAAAAGCGCTGACTGTAATCATATAGCTGCTCCCATAATTCAGAATCGCAAAAGCTGCCCCAAAGGCTGCACCCGCAGAAGCACCCAAAATATCCGGAGCTGCCATGGGGTTTTGAAAAACACCCTGATAAGCCGCCCCTGCCGCGGACAAGGCACAACCGACCAAACAGGCCAAGATGATCCGGGGTAAGCGTATATTGATCAGAACCATTTCCACCCGACCCGTCCAAAATTGCTCGATGGGATAGATTTTAGACAGCAAAATCCCCAAGACTTCTTTGGTAGGGATAGGGTAGCGTCCTAACTGAAAAGAAATAATAATTGTGATCAGCAGCAGAACTCCTAAACCTATAAGGATAAGGTTATTCTCTTTAGACTGTTCCAATATCTTCCCACCTATCAAAAACACAAATCAAAGAAGGTCCGAAAGCACCGCAATACTCACAGTTGGTGATACAACAGAAATAAAAATAACCGGAAACACATACCACAGTATGTGTTATCCGGTCAATCCTTTTTCATCTCAAACCACTCCTTTCCAAACGGGAGGCATAGCAGTTTCCCGCTACACCCTATCGGCAACACACCATGCTTATCCAAAGTTTAGGTGTGAATGCTCGGAGCGTTTTATAAGTACGAGCCTGGCTTTCCAGCCAAACCCCTAACCTTTATTTTCATTTATTGATAATCTACAAATACCAATTCATGTTTAATATTCAACATTTTCGTGTTAAATCCTTCCTGCAAAATTAAATTTTTGTATCCTTTTCAAAAATCAAACAGGCCGCATCCCGCTTCTATCAAGGGATTGCGGCCATTATTTATCGTTTGGTGATCTTACCACTCTGGCGGCAGTTTTTTGAGCTGTGCCAGGCTGAAAACAGGGCCATCTAAACAGATGAACTGGCTGCCGATATTACAGCGCCCGCACTTACCAATACCGCACTTCATACGCATCTCCAGTGTGGTGATCACCTGGTCTTCATTAAAACCAAGTTTCTCTAAGGCCTGTAGCACATATTTGATCATGATGGGAGGACCGCAGGTAATGGCAATTTTCCCTTCTGGTGAGGGTTTAAGCTCCTCCAGGTAGGCGGGAACAAACCCCACCTTACCCTTCCAGTCATCATCACCGCGGTCAACGGTCACATAGACCTCCATATCCCTTACCTTAGGCCAGTTGTCGAAAAGGTCATATTTAAACACCAGGTCCGCCGGAGATCTGGCCCCATAGAGCACTTCCAGTTTACCGAACTCATCCCTGTTGACAACACAGTGATTGATCAGGGATCTGAGCGGTGCCAGTCCGATACCGCCCCCGATAAAGAGCAGATCCTTCCCTTTCATAATCTCCACAGGGAAGCTGTTTCCGTAGGGACCCCGTATACCAACAGTTGTCCCTACATCTGCTTCATGAAGGGCATCGGTCAGCACACCCACCTTTTTGATACTGAACTCCAGGTAGTCATCCCCCTGCCAGGTAATAGAAAACATCGCCTCCCCTACTGGGATCAAAGACAGCATTGCCAACTGCCCGGGCTTGGGAGTGAATGGTTTTCCATTGGGTGTTGTAACATGAAATGTTTTCACATCAGGTGTTTCATCAATGATCTTAGTGATCGTACCGAGCATCGGCACAAGCGGGTTTTTTTCAGAACTAGCCATCTACGGTCACCTCCTCCAACCGGTTGATAAAAGCTGCGATATTCATTCCTACCGGACATTCACGCAGACAGCGCCCACACCCGGTACAGAGGAACATTCCGTAGCGTTCCTGGAAAAACTGCAGTTTATGGAGATACCTATTGCGGATCCTCTCCACTTTAGAAGGCCTGACATCATGGCCACCGGCCATCAGAGCGTAATCATCGAACACACAGGCATCCCAGGTGCGGTATTTAAACCCTTTTGTTGCATCTATATTCTTGCTGTTGATATCAAAACAGTGACAACTGGGACAGAGAAAAGTACAGGTCCCGCAGCAGATGCACTTCTGGGAAACCTCTTCCCAGATGGGGTGATCAAACATTTTCTGCAGTTTTTCAACAATCCCCTCGCTGTTGACTTGTAATGAGAAGGACGGAGCCCCCGGTTTGTTTTTCTTTGTCTCCTTTAACTGTGAAGCTATCTTTATTGCTATTTCCTTTCCCTTATCTGTCTTTTCTTCAAAACCATACTCCCCATCCAGGTCGAAAATAACTATATCTGCGCCTTCGGCCTCCACTGGATTGACACCCATATCTTTGCAAAAGCAGGTGTCCTCAGCAGCAGTGCATCCCAGTGAAATNNCGATCCCTTTTTTCCTGGTAGTAGCTATCAACATAGGTCCTGGTCAAAAAGACCTCATCCAGGCACCTGATAGCCTGTACATCACAGGGCCGCACCCCGAAAAGAATGATCTTATCACTGCCTGGGGAGGGAGGCTCTACAGTGTTCTCCTCCCCAAACTTATAGTTGTATATAACCTCGGTCTGCGGAAAGAGCAGTTCTTTAGGAGACATGGTTGTATTATGCTCCAAATCAAGCTTGACATCGCTCTTCCAGGGAACAAACCTACTCATATCTCCTGCCTGTGAGGGTACATATAAAGCCCCCTCCTTTGACAACTCCTCCAGCAGCGCCGGAAGCTTATCTTTAGGAACAGCTTTCATCTTAAAACCACCTCCTTACACCATATCCTACATAAACTCTTCGGGGTCACCGGTATCGTATTGGGTAAGCGGTGGCCT
>LSQX01359717.1_pt1 | contig 11742 bp, 7 predicted proteins | sample 654561 | NCBI WGS metagenome assembly LSQX01 (sample SAMN04489861, study PRJNA283612) | anaerobic digester metagenome | isolation source: 4 biogas reactors fed with cattle manure at either 37C or 55C with and... | place: Denmark: Kongens Lyngby | collected 2014 | reverse complement strand
GCGGGAACGCCCAACCTACATCATTGAAGGAACCCTGACAGCATTTCTGAAATGGACCACTTAGTTCCTCGCGAGCGAGAGCGATCCCCGCGCCGGCGTTTGTCGAGGCAAGTGCCAATCTGGATTGACACGCGGCGGACCAGCCGCTAGTCTTCCCACCCTGATTTTCCGTCCGGCTCCTCCGCCGGACTGGTCCGTCTGCGCGGCGTTCCAGACGGACACGTGCCAAGCCCCGGCGGCGGCCGCGGGTTTGCCATCGCGCCTCGGATTCCGGTTCTGCCGGGTTGGGAAGTCGTTGCATGTGGAATCTGGCAGTGGGCGGGCGGATGCTCCTGGTGGCCACCCTGGCCGCGGCGATCGGCTGCTCGCCGATTCGTCACCAGAAGGAATCGTCCCCCTTGTCCCCGGCGCGGATGTCGGCCGACAGCGTGATCCTCGACGTGTATTTCGTCCGCTGCCCGTTCGGCGATCCGGTCGTCAACGAACAGTTGTGGCCCGAGGTCGACGAGCAGCAGATTCCCATCGAAACCCGCCGCCGGCTGGCGCAGAACGGATTTCGCGCGGGCGTGGTCGGCGGGCAGATACCGCTGGCCCTCTCGCAGCTCCTTCAGCTCAAGGACCAACCGGCCGAAAGCACCGCCACCCTGACGACCAACGTGGCCGACGTCGGCGACCAGCAGGGACCGATGTGGAGCCATAAGCAGCTCCGCGCCGGCAAGCGGAGCGAGATCGTGACCTCGGAAATCTACGACCAGCTGGCCGTGCTCAAGCGGGAGGACGGCGGGGTGTGCGGGCGGACCTACGAGAAGGCCCAGGGGGTGGTCGCGATCCGCGCCCTGCCAGCCGGCGACGGCCGGGTCCGCCTCGAGCTTCTTCCCGAACTCCATCACGGCGAGGTGCGGCGGAGTTTCTCCGGAAGTGGCGGCGCGTGGCGCGTCGACCTGGCCCGCCCCAAATGCAGCCTGGACGAGATGGCGATCCTGGCCGACCTGGCCGCCGGCCAGATGGTCCTGCTCACCAGCCTGCCGAACCGCCCCGGAAGCCTGGGGCACCACTTCCTCACCACCGAATCCTCCGGCAAATTGGAGCAGAAGCTCCTCATCATCCGCCTCTCGCAGACCCAGCACGACGGGCTCTTCGAACCCTCGACGCTGCCCCTCGACAAAATGCTGTAAGCCGCGCGCTCCTCCCACAGAACCCTCAATGCGAGCCCCCTGCGCCGCGCCGCCAACCCTCCCCCGGGGAGGCTTTGTCGCGGACACATGCGGCGGAAGGGCCCTTCTCTTCAATCTCGATCGGCCCTTGAGGCGATCCCATCCGCCGGCGTGCGGTGCCACAGCAAGCGCCAATAGGCCGCGTCCGTCTCGAACGGGCCGAGGGGGTCCTTGGCCGGATCGAAGCCCTCGGGCAGAATGCCGAACCGCTTCATCCAGCGGACATAATGCTCGTTCGGACGCCAGCCCGGCAAGCCCCAGCGGCCGGCCTCCGCCTGCCGCGCCCCAGCGGCCTGGACGGCTTGGAGGATCGCCAGGTAGTCGGGGTCTTGCGTGTCGCCAAAGACGGCCAGCGGCAGCATAAGGACAACGGCAAGGGAGAACCGCTTGGACATCGCATCGTCTCCTGGCTGATCACGCGTCGCGATAATCGCCGGCAATCCCGGTCACGGCCAGCCCGCGGGCAGAGCGGACAACACGGCCAACCTGCTTTCGCCGCCCTACTCGGCGGTCAGGGGACCGGCGTCCTTGCCAACCACCTCAAACGCAACGATGCCGTTGTCCGAAAGCGGGAACGGCTCCCGCAGATCGGCCAGTTTCACCCAGGCGGACTTCTGTTTCGGAAAGCGGAATTCCTGCGGCTCGGACGTATTCCTCAATTCGATCGCCAGCTTCTGGCCACTGGAGAATTCCAGCGCCGCGCCGCTCCAGGTCTTCTCCTGGCCGCCGTTCTGGTGGAGCACGATCACGACCCGGTCCGTCTCCACCTCGCGCCCGAACTCGACCATCAACCACAAATCGGTGCGGCGGGCGGGCCGCCAGTATTCATCCGCCGTGCGCCTGCCGTCAATCGCATGGTTCGGCGAGAATTCCGGCCGATAGCGATAATGCGAGTTCGACGTCGCCCGCGGATAGGAGCGCAAATGATACGTGTATCCGTCCGGGTTTATGGCCAGGTTGCGCACCGGATTGCCGGCCACGTTCGAGCCGCCGCGGGCATCCTTGCCTTCGGCCAGTCCATAGATCGGCACCGTCGCCGGCAGGTTGTCGTAATCCTCCACGAACTTTTTCTGCACGTCGCGGCCGCCGAAGGCGTACCGGGAAAACTCCGCCGGCCCGAACTCCCTGCCGTCGTGGATGTGCTGGAGGTGTTTATCGATATGCTCCAGTTCCAGTTCGGCGTATTTCAGCCGCTTCGCCTCGAAGTACAGGTAGATCTGCCGCATCTTGTCGCGGTATACGTACCACGGCGTCAAGCCGGAATGCGTCGCATGATTCAGCTTGTCCCAGAAGTTCAATTCCATCCACGAGCCCGCAAAGGGGACATTCAGATCGATCCAGCAGGCAACCGTCTGCTTCTCTTCCGGCGCAAGCTGCACGCCGTAGTGCGACGGCTCCAAGTAATCCATCAGCGGACTCGACGCCGAGCCATAGGCGTACGGGGGCAGCATCGCGCACGCGCTGGAGACGTGCAGCCAGTTGATGATCCCCTTGCCGGCGTATTCATCCGTGGAATAGCCGAACTCGTTGCGGTTCGGAACATTCTCCAACTTGCCGCCGAAGTAGGCCAGGTACGTCCGGTCGACAGTCGCGTCGGACTTGCTGCCGGCCCCTTCGGCCGGGATCTTCGCGTTGTAGCCGAAATCCGTCAGATCGATGTACGATTCGCTGAACGATCGCCCCGGATTCCCTTTCGTGCTTGTCGCATACGTCCGCGGAGTCAACCGCCATTTCGCCCGCCCGTAAATCTCCTCATTCGTGATCGGGCGGTCGTCGCCCAGCAGGCTCAGCGGGACGTGTTTCTTCTCCGGGTTCTTCGCGCCCGCATGGCACGCGATGCAATGCCGATCCCAGATCGGCTGGACTTCGCGGGTGTAGCTAAAGCCGCGTGGAACGTCCATCGCCTGGGGTGCGTTCGCGCCGAGATAGGCCACCGCGCGGAGCTCGGAATCGCTGAGAAACCGCTCCATCTCCTGGACCGGCTCGTCGCCCTCGGCGAAAAACGGCTCGATCTTCTGCGGCGCTTTCTTCAGCGCGATCGTCACGGGATTACGGTCCAGCTGCGTGCTGCTCTTCGGCTCGTGGCAGCCGATGCAGGCGAACATTTCGCCGGGCAGGACCGCCGTCCAGCTCCGCATGTTCTGCACCATCCGGCCCCGCGCGTCGAGCATCTGGAAGTAGACCGGCACGCGCGCCGGGCACTCGAAATAGCAGCTGCCATCCTCCTCCACGTCCACCGTGCCGAGCACGTGCTTCACGTCGTAGCTGCCGTTGTTGATCGCGCAGGGCGAAGTCTGGTGCCCGCCCCACGGATGCAGCCCCAGCGCCACCGTCCCCTTGGCGCGGTAATCCAGGGCGACAATCCGCATCTTCTTGACCGTCCCCGGCGCAACGCCCTCCAGGCCGGGCCCGTGGTAGATGTTCTGCACATAGAAGCGGCCGGTCTTCTGTCGCTCGTCGACCGCCGAGACCTTGTGAAACGCCGGGCGGGGCGCCAGGGCCACGTGCTGGCCCGAGGAGACGACCGGATCGTAGATCAACAGCTCGCGGCGGCCGTCGCGATGCATCCAGTAGATGCCGAACGCCGGGCTGCCCGCCTTGCCCCCCTTGATCCCCTTCAGCCCGCGAATCGGCCCCCCCTCCGGCGAATAGGAGACCACGTAATTGTCCTCATCCAGCGGGTAGGGATACTGGAATTGCTCCCCTTCCGTATCGTGGACGATGTTGCCGCCCGTCCCCATGCTCTCCCGGTAGGGATAGTCCTTCTCCGGCGCGAGGAACTTCACCCCCCCGCCGGCCTGCATCCCCACCTTGCGGTCGATCATGATCAGCTTGCCGCGCTGGTCGATGTGATGCGCGCCGGCGATGGCAATCACTTTCGTCGAGTCGGGAACGCAGCGGGCGTGCAGCACGGCCGCCGGAAACTGCGAGTTGTTCCCGTAATACTCCGTCTGGTTCGTGCCGTCCGCGTTCATCACGAACAGCGTGTGCAGGTAGCCGGCCGTCCGGTCGGAATACTCCCAGCGCGTATAGATGATCCGCCCGTCGTTGGTCATGTGCGGGAAGATCGTATGGCCGTGGTCGAAGCCCAGGCGGCGGATGTAGCGGCCCCGCGCGTCGCAGGTGTAGAGGTTGCAGACGCTCGACCACCAGCAGGGGGCCGAGACAGCGCAGCGCGTCGAGGTGAACACCAGCTCGCCGCTCGGCAGCCATTCCGGCTCCATGTCGGCCGTGCCGGCGCCGAACGTGATCTGCTCGACGCTCCTGTCGCCCAGGTCCATCACATACAGATGGAAATCGTCGTCGCCGTCGTGGCTCGTGCGGCGCATCGAGAACGCCAGCCGCTTGCCGTCGTGGGAGACGCACGGATCGCGGACGACTCCCTCCGGGCAGTCCAGCAGGACCTCCGTGGCGACCGTCCCGTCGTCATTGACCCGCATTTTGCAGAGCTGCGCGTTCATCCGGTAGTCGCTGCCGCACTCGCGAAAGATCGCGTCGGTCAGGTGGTCGGTCATCGCGAACATCGCCTGGCAATCGCCGAACACGAAGTGCTTGGCGTAGACGAACTCCCGCGGGTGGTCCCTGAAGACCTTCAAGCGCTCCCTGCGGCGCGCCTCGCAGGCTTTGAAGTACAGGTCCTTCCAGGCCGGATTCCCGCCCGGCGTCTTGCCCTCGACCAGACCAGCGAGCGTATTGCGCAACGCGCCGGTCGCGGCATCCTGGCCCTCCAACTCGGCAAGCACTTTGCGGACCATCGCCTCTTCGATCTCGTTCTTGTCCGCGGCAACGAAGCACTCGCCGCTCTTCCGGCCGTGATCCTGGTAGATCCAGTCGCGCTCCAAGCGGGAGATCGGATAGGCGGTCGTCTGCCGGTTCTGAATGTCCCTGTCGGTGTATTCCTGGGAAAACACGCACGTGCAGAACAGGGTCAAGATCGCCCACGAAGAGAAGGCCTGTTGGATGGCTTGCATGACGCGCACTCGAATCGGCTACCAGGTCTTGTTGCGGGCTCCGCAGCCGACCGCCGCCCCGTGCGGAGAGCGCGGGTCTCGGTCTGCACGGCCCTGCCCGCATATTCTGGTCAAAACGGCGCGCGGAAACAACCGCGCGATCTCGCCAATCCGCCCGGTCTTCCAGCGCGTGACCGGGGTCGCGCCGGCCGAATTCCGCCGGCGCCAGACAGCGCAAGCCAGGCCGCCTGGCGCACGGCGATCCCAGCGGACGCGGGATGGCGGGAAGACAGGTTGAATCCCCCGCCACCCGACGGTCGACCGCGGCGGGAATTCCCGGCTACTTGCCGAGCGATTTGCGGACCGACTCGAGCTGGCCGGCGGAGCCCAGCTTGCCGTTCTTGTGGGCGATGTACTCGGCGTAGGCGGCCATGAACTTCTTTCCCGGCGGGCGGAGGTCGAAGTTCGCCGGATCGTCGCGGAACGACTCGCGGTGGATCGCGCACCAGACCAGCCGGCCGTCGGTGTCGATGTTGATCTTGCAGACGCCCAGCTTGGCGGCCGGCAGGTACTGGTCTTCGTCGACCCCGCTGGCGTTGGCCAGCTTGCCGCCCGCCGCGTTGATCCGATCGACCCACTCCTTGGGGACGCTGCTCGAGCCGTGCATCACCAGCGGAAAGTCCTTGGGGACCGCCTGCTGGATCTTTTCGAGCACGTCGACCCGCAGGCCCTGGGAGCCGGAGAACTTGTAAGCGCCGTGCGAGGTGCCGATGGCCACGGCCAGCGAATCGCACCCCGATTTCTCGATGAATTCCGCGGCCTGGTCCGGCTCGGTCAGGCAGACGCTGCCGACAACGTCTTCCTCCACCCCGCCAAGCTGGCCCAGCTCGGCCTCGACGACGATCCCCTTGGCATGGGCCCGGTCGACCACGCGCCGGGTGATCTCGATGTTCTTCTCGAACTCGTGGTGCGAGGCGTCGATCATCACCGAGCTGTAAAACCCGCTCTCGATGCAGTCGTAGCAGACCTCTTCCGTGCCGTGGTCCAGGTGGACCGCGAAGATCACCTCCGGAAAGACCTCTTCCGCCGTGCGAATCATCGCCTCCAGAAACCGCTTGTCGGTGTAGTCGCGGGCGCCGCGCGAGATCTGGAGGATGAACGGGGCGGCCTTCGGCGCGTCGACGTTGTCCGCGTTGGAAGCCGCCTTGCCCAGGTTGCCGCGAAACAGGCCGACCGTCTGCTCCAGGTTGTTGATATTGTAAGCGCCGATCGCATAGTTGCCGTACGCGTGTTTGAACAGGTCCTTGGTCGTTACGATCATCTGTCTGGGCTCCTGGGGAACACGAAAGTCAGCCAAACCGGGCGGCCGGTCCCGCCCCCCCTTTCAGAGGGACGGCCGTTGCCCTCGCGCGCCGGCGCGGCGCTATCGGGCGAGACGGTTGGAAAACCTGCCGGCTGATCCGCGCGGCGAACGGCCGACATACGGCCCGATTGCCGCCGCCACGGCGGAGGGGCCACCAACAAGGCCCATTCCCGCCAATTCTACCCGATTGGCAAGACGCCCGCCAGGGTGGCCGCGGCCCGCCTGGCCGTCCGAACCGACCGCACCGCACCGGCGCGGCGGCTCAGAGCGAGCGGACGAACTCGACGAGGTCAGCCATCTCCTCTTCGCTGAGCGAATCGATGTCGCCACCCCCGTACTTGCCATGCTTGCCCTCTTTGAACAGGGATTCCAGGGTCACGTAATGGCCGTCGTGCATGTAGGGCGCTGTCCGCCAGCACTCGATCAGCGTCGGTGTGTCGAAATCGTCGCGGCGGTCGTATTTGCCCCGGCTCTTCACGTCGTGCATCTGCTTGTCCGTATAGAGCGGCTCGGGATGGCACTTGCCGCAGTTGATCCGCTCGCTGAAGAAGATCGCCTTGCCCCGCTTGGCCGACGCGCTCAGCTGGCCGTTGACCAGCGCCGGGCTGGGAACCGGCTTGAGGTTCTTCAGGTACTCGTCGATCGCCTGGGCGTCTCCATCCGGGCGGACCGCGAACTGGATGTGCGTAATGCCGCTGCGAACCGCCGTCTCCGCGTCGGCGCGAATCCCCGAAGCCATCGACGGCGGCGTCTGGTGGGCCAGCAGCATGCTGCGGCTGTTCTTCGGATTGCCCATCCCGTCGTTCATCAGGTCCCAGTTCAGGGCGTCGGCCCGCGCGTCGGGGTGGCAGCTCGCGCAGCTCTGCCAATGCTGGAAACAGAGCGCCGCGTCGTGGAAGTTGATCTCGCCCCGCCGGGCGAGCGTCAATTTCGGCCGCGGACCCAGTTCGATCAGGCTCACGGGGCGCTGGCGGTCCGAATCCAGATCGACCACGGCCACCAGGTCGCTGAAGTAGACGGCCACATACGCCTTGCCGCCGATCAACGCCAACCCGCGGGGACCGTTCACCCGCTCGCTCTCCGGGACAACCGCCCAGGGATCGCTGCTCTCCAGCCCGATCCGGCGGCGGAGGTCGACCAGGAACGCCAGGTCGTTGGGCACGTCGGCCTGGATGATCGACGAATACGTCCCGCGGTTGTCGTAGCGGCCGGCCGCCTTGGCCTCCTCCTTGGTGGCGGGAACCTCGTTGAGCTTCTTGTGCATCCCGGCCAGGTCGATCACGCTCAACTCGTGCGTCGCCGCATGCGTCACGCAGACCCGGCCGCCGTCAGCCGAGACGGCCACGCCCCACGGCATCGCCGCCCCCAGATCGATGTCGTCCAGAAGGACCGTATTGACCAGCTTCTTCGCCGCCACGTCGAGAATGCTCATCGCGTTGGTGTTCATCCAGCCGCGCTCCAGTTGCGTCGTCGGCATCTGGTAGCGGGAGAGAATGTGCACCGCGTAGGCGAACTTGCCGTCGGGCGAAACGCAGATGCCGCGGATGCCCGAACTCCCGTTGGGCAGGCGAATCCGGCTGGCGGCGAGACTGGCCGTATCGATCGCCGTGATTTCCGCCGCCACGTCATAGGAATCGCTCGGATCGTTGGAAAGTTGGTTCGCGATCAACACCGTCTTGCCGTCGGGAGAGACCGCGCTGCCGATCGGCTCGCGGACGCACTCGACCCGTGCCAGCGTCTTGCCCGAGGCAACCTCGATCACCGAGACATCGTTGTCGAACCGGTTGCAGACGTACAGCCTCTTGCCGTCGGGACTGACGACCGGGGCACACGCCGAATGGCCGGCGGCGAACGTCCCTTTCACTTCGCCCGAGGCGACATCGATCACCGCCACGCTCCCCTCCGGCTTGGCGCAGGTCACGTAGAGCAGTTTCCCTTCCGGGCAGAGAGCCAGTCCGGTCGGAGGAGCGGGGCAGGCAAGCCGCCTGCTCACAGCGCCCGAGGCCACGTCGACGACCGCGATCTGCCCGACATCCTGGCACAGGACCAGCAGCGACTTGCCGTCTTTCGAGGCAACCAGGTCGGACGGGCCTTGGTAGGGGGCGGCCCCGGCGGCGAAAACCGCCCCGGCCAGGAGAACAAGACAGGCGCGCGCCATTTCGAGACTCCTCTTCTTCATCAAGATGAACGAGACGACAGGGGACGGGCAACTGCGGCGGACATACACATGTCGACGTGCTGGCGCGGCGCGCAAGGCGCGAAACCGGACCACAGCCCGCCGGCCAAGCCGCCGCAACGCCGCCCAGTAGCGGGCAAATAGCTGAACGGAGCCCCTAGTATACGGACCGCCCACAGCCGTGTCGACGCGCCGAAGACGACGCGCCACGCCGCCGCCCCTCGCTTACGCGCCGGGCCCGTCCCCAGTGGTCCTCGCTGACGCGTCGGGTTAGGATGGCGGACAGCCGCGCCACCCCTGAACCCTCACCCCGGGAGCCTGACGTGACCGAACCATCCCGTCCGAGCCGGCCGCCGGCCTGGGAGAACAGCCTCATGATGCGCGCCGCACGGCGAGAGCCCTGCGAGCGGACGCCGGTCTGGCTGATGCGGCAGGCGGGTCGCTACATGGCGGAGTATCGGGCGGTCCGCGCCCGCACGACCTTCCTCCAACTCTGCAAAAATCCGGCCCTCAGCGCCGAGGTGATGCTCACCGCGGTCGATCGGCTCAAGGTCGACGCGGCGATCATCTTCTCCGACCTGCTGCCGATTCTCGAGCCGATGGGGTTCGACCTGGAATTCTCCGCCGCCGAGGGGCCGGTGATCCACAACCCGGTCCGCACAAGTGCCGACGCCGACCGCGTGCGGGAGCTGGAGGACCTCGATCCGCTCGGCTACGTGATCGAGACGGTTCGCCAGACCCGCCGCGGGCTGGACGAGTCGCTGCCGGTGATCGGGTTTGCCGGCGCGCCGTTCACGCTCGCCAGCTACGCGATCGAGGGGGGCGGCAGCCGCAGCTATCTGCACGCCAAGAGGCTGATGCTCCGCGACCCGGGCGCGTGGAGCAGCCTGCTCGGCAAGCTGGCCCGCGCGGTGACCGCCTATCTCAACGCCCAGATCGACGCCGGGGCCCAGATCGTCCAGCTCTTCGACAGCTGGGTCGGCTGCCTGGGGCCCGACGACTACCGCCGCTACGTGCTCCCCCACGCGCGGACGGTCTTTCAAGGCCTGCGGCCCGGCGTGCCGGCAATCCATTTCGCCACCGGCAATCCGGCCCTCCTGCCGCTGCTCCGCGAGGCCGGAGGCGACGTGATCGGCATCGACTGGCGAGTCCGCCTCGACGACGCCTGGCGGACCGTGGGCCACGACAGGGCGGTCCAGGGAAACCTCGATCCGGCCGTCTTGCTCACCGGCGCGGCGGAAATCCGCCGCCGCGTCCAGGACATCCTCGACCAGGCTGGCGGCCGGCCGGGCCACATCTTCAATCTCGGCCACGGGGTCCACAAGGAAACGCCCGTGGAGAACGCCGTCGCCCTGGTCGAAGCGGTAAAGGAACTCAGCGCCGCCGGCACGCCCTAACCGCGGCCCCGGCGGGCGGCCGGCGGCCGTTCGCTGATCCGCACCGCTCCGTCGCGCTGCCCAACCCCTTCGTCCCACGGAAACGCCCGCGGCCCGGCGATCCGCTCACCCACCGCCGCACCCCCCCGCCGGCAATCCTGGCCCTCGGCCACGGGCGCCGATATGATGGGAGTGCGACGAATTGCCCACCCGAGGAGGAGACGATGTTGTATGCGGCCGAAGGTCGAACCGATGGATTTCTCGACGATTCCGAAACGCTCGCATTGCTCGCCGCGGGGCTCGAACAGGCCCGGCTCGACGGCCAGCGCGTCTTGGTGCTGATCCCCGACGAAACGCGGACCTGCCCCCTGCCGCTGCTCTTCCGCTGCCTGGCCGACCTGATCGGACCCCGCGCGGCAAAGCTCGATTTCCTCATCGCGCTGGGCACCCACCAGCCGCTCCCCGAGGAGCGGATCAACAACCTGCTGGGAATCACCGCCGAGCAGCGCGCCGGCAAGTACGCGACGATCGGCGTCTTCAACCACCAGTGGCAGACCGAGGGAACCTTCCAGTCCCTCGGCCAGATTCCCGCCGAGCGGATCGCCGAGATCACCGGCGGGCTGATGCGGCAGGACGTGCCGATCGGCGTCAACCGGATGATCTTCGACTACGATCAGCTCGTCATCCTCGGCCCGACCTACCCCCACGAAGTCGTCGGCTTCTCCGGCGGGCTGAAGTATTTCTTCCCCGGCATCAGCGATTGGGAGTTCATCAATTTCTTCCATTGGCTCGGGGCGGTGATCACCTGCATCAAGATCATCGGCGCCAAGCAGACGCCCGTCCGCCAGCTGATCGACGAGGCGGCCCGCCTGATCCAGAAACCGATCCTCAACATCAACCTCGTCGTCCGCCAGGGCAAGCTGGCCGGCTGCTTCATCGGCGATCCGCAAGAGGCCTGGTCCGCCGCCGCCGACCTCTCCGACAAGCTGCACATCGTCTACAAGGACCGCCCCTACAAAACGGTCCTGGGCATCGCGCCGCAAATGTACGACGATATCTGGACCGCCGGCAAGGTGATGTACAAGCTCGAGCCGATCGTCGCCGACGGCGGCGAGCTGATCATCTACGCCCCCCACGTGACCGAAATCTCCTACACCCACGGCAAACACCTCGACCGCATCGGCTACCACGTCCGCGACTACTTTCTCAAGCAGATCGACAAGTTCGCCGGCACGCCGGGCGGCGTGATGGCCCACTCGACGCATGTTCGCGGGCTGGGGACCTTCGAAGACGGCGTCGAACGGCCGCGGATCACCGTCACGCTCGCCACCGGCATCCCCCGGCAGCGGACCGAGCAGGTAGCCCTCCATTACCGCGATCCGGCGACGATCGACCCCGACGATTTCCGCGGCCGCGAGGACGAGGGCATCCTCGTCGTCGACCACGCCGGTGAGATCCTCCACCGACTCTCGTAGGGTGGTCCAGAGCGGCCCCTTTGGAGTGCGGCGATTCATCGCCGCTTTCCCCCTTTGGAGTGCGGCGATTCATCGCCGCTTTCCCCCCTTCCGGAAAACCATCGCTCGACGGCCGCCGCGGCCTCGCGTACGCGTCAGGTTACGATCGCGGGCCCCGTAGGGTGGTCCAGAGCGGCCCATCCCTTGGC
>LSQX01275262.1_pt1 | contig 11742 bp, 6 predicted proteins | sample 654561 | NCBI WGS metagenome assembly LSQX01 (sample SAMN04489861, study PRJNA283612) | anaerobic digester metagenome | isolation source: 4 biogas reactors fed with cattle manure at either 37C or 55C with and... | place: Denmark: Kongens Lyngby | collected 2014 | reverse complement strand
TAGTTAACAAATGGGATAAAACAGAAAAAACAATGAAAGAATTTGAAAAAGAAATTAGAAATAATTTTGCTTTTATGCCTTATGCTCAAATAGTTTTCTTATCAGCATTAACTAAAAAAAGGCTTCATACTTTGATGCCAGAAGTTTTAAGAGCTTATGAAAACTGGAATAAAGAAATTCAAACTAGTCCATTAAATAATGTAATACATGATGCGGTATCATTGAATCAACCACCTTCATATAAAAGTAAACGTTTAAAAATATATTATGTTAATCAAATTGGAACACAACCACCTAAGTTTTTATTTCAAGTTAATGATAAAAATCTTATTCATTTTTCTTATGAAAGATATTTAGAAAATAAAATTAGAGAATCATTTGATTTAATTGGAACTCCAATAATACTTGTATTTAAAAATAGAGGAGAAAAATAAAAGAAATATTTAATTTAATATTTCTTTTATTTTATTTTCAAATTCTTTTTGTATTTCTTGCAATCTATTTTCTGTCTTAGCTTCAAATCTTAATGTAATGTTGGGGCCAGTATTTGAAGGCCTTACGAGCGCGAAACCGTCATCAAATATAACTTTGCAACCATCTATGTCTAAATAATTATATTTCTTTTCCTTGCAATATTCTATTAAGTTTCTAATCAAGAATTGCTTTTTATTTTCATTAATTTCCATTTTTATTTCATCTGTAGAATGATATAATTCAATTCCATCTAATAATTCGCTCACTTTTTTGTCGGTATTACTTAATATTTCTATTAATCTTAATGACGCATATATTCCATCATCATATCCTGGGAATCTATCATTAAAGAATACATGACCTGATAATTCTCCTCCAAATTCAATTTTTTCTGTTTCTATCTTTGCTCTTAAATATGAATTTCCTGTTCTTGAACATAATTTTATTCCACCTAATTTGTCTATTTCGTCTTCTAATGCTTTTGAACATTTAACATCATATAATATTCTTTTGTCGTCTAATTTGTTTAGTATATTTCTCAATATTATAATCATATACTTATCTATTGGGATTAATTCCCCTTTTTCATCAACTACACCTATTCTATCAGCATCCCCATCATAAGCAAATCCAACATCTGCTTTTTCTTTAATAACAGTTTCTGATAAATCTTTTGTGTTTTCTCTAACACTTGGATCTGGGTGATGATTTGGGAAATTTGGATCCGATTCAGTAAATAAAGGTATATAGTCTAAATCCATAAGATCAAATATATCTTTAACTACAATTGAAGATGTTCCATTTCCACTATCTATTACTACTTTAAGTTTTCTACTTCCTAATCTAATAGAAGCTAAAGTAAATGATATATATCTCTCTTTAATATTTTGAGTTATTATAGTACCTTTACCGTTTTTAAATTCTCCTTTTTTTACCATTTCTTTAAATTCTTGAATTTGTTCTCCATAAGCATTATATTTGCCATTAAATGATATTTTAAAACCATTATATTCTTTTGGATTGTGACTTGCGGTAATCATTACTCCTGAAGTTGCCTTAAACATATGAAGCGCAAAATAGTACATCGGTGTTGTTACTAAACCAATATTAATAACATCTACTCCACTATCTATTATGCCTTTTGATAGACTATTATATATATCAACAGATGAAGATCTGTTATCATAACCAACAATAGTAATATACTTTTGTTCAAGTATTAATTTCGTTCCAAAAGCTCTTCCTATTTTGTATGCTAAATCTAGATCAATTTCACTTCCGTATATTCCTCTTATGTCATATGCCCTAAATATATGTTCACTCATATTATCACCTACTATAAGTATTATACCATTCTTTTTGAATAATGACTAATTTAGATAATTATGATATAATGTTTCTTGAATAATAGGAGGATTTTTTTAATGCATTTGAAAAAAAGATTTATTAATAAAAATAAAATTATTTTTAATTATTATAAGAAAGCAATAAAATTAACCAAAGATAATAGAAGTGTTGGTAGTACTACAGAATGGCTTATAGATAATTATTATATTATCGATTCACAAAAAAAAGGATTACTATATTATTTGAGTACAGACAATTATAAAAGTATTAAACATAAAGAAAAAACATATGATTTAGTTTATTCTGTTTTAAGAGATAAAAACTTTCAATTAAATTATAAACATTTATTTAATGTTTTAAATAAATATCAAGAAGAAACTAATCATTATTTCTCTTATAAAGAAATTGAATATATTTATAATCTAGTAGGATTAGTTCTTATAGATAGATTGGGAGATCTATGTAATGTATTAGATTTAAAATTAACTCAAAAAAGAGAAATAGAAACTTTATTTGAAGAAATTAACAAGAGAAAAGCTGATGAGAATTTTAATGTTAATGATGTAATTAAGATTGATGAAACAATATTAAATAAACCATATTATATAGAAGAACTTAATTATAAACTTGGAGAACTTGGAGTTTCTGCTGAAAAAGTTCAAATAAAAATGGAAGAAATATTTAAAGAAAAAGGTGTTGAGCTTAATAAAATAATTACTGAACAACAAGAAGCTCTTATCAATGAAAATATATTAATTATGAATATATTTTCTTCGATAAAAAAATCATCAAAGAATCCTATAGATGTTGAAGGTCATGATTTTTATTCTAATATTAGTTTTTCAGAAAAGCTTCTTTTAGAAGAAAAAGCAGGATTTTATAGTAAAATGACTGATGATAGCAAGTATAGATATAGAAAAGAAATAGAGAAGAAAAGTAAATACCATAATGAATATGATTATGTTATAAAACTTATAAATTCCGCAAATAAGGAAAATAAACATGTTGGTTTTTACTTGTTCAATGACAAATGTAATAATTTTAAAGCTTATTTATATATAGCATCAGTAGTTTTATTAGCGATTTTTATGGCTCGTATTATTTATTTATTTACTGATATATGGGCATTTATTTTAATTTTAATTCCGATGATTGGATTATCTGTAGATATTATTACTCAAATATTACTTAGATTTATAGATGCCAAAGCTTTATTTTCATTAAAAGTTGAAGATAATATTAAAAAAGAACATAGTACAATGGTTGTTATTCCTACTATTGTTAAAGATAAAAAAAGAGTAGAAGCCATGTTTGAAAACTTGGAATTGTTTTATTTATCTAACAAGAGTGATAATATATATTTTACTTTATTAGGAGATGCTGCTGCATCTAAAACTGAAGGTACTCCTTATGATGATGAAGTTGTAGAAACTGGTATAAGGATTGTAAAAGAATTAAATGAAAAGTATGGAGATGAAATATTTTATTTTGCTTATAGAAATAGATTTTATAGTGATGACCAAGAATGTTATTTGGGTAGAGAAAGAAAAAGAGGAGCTTTAATTGAATTTAATGATTTGTTATTAGGTCATCTTAGTGAAGAGGAAATAAATACAAGATATAAGGTAAATACTTTTAAAAAATTTAATAAAAAAATCAAATATATAATTACTTTAGATGCTGATACTAAATTAGTGCTTTCTACAGCTTTAAAATTAGTGGGTGTTATGATTCATCCTATGAATAAACCAATTTTAAATAAAGAAGGAACAAGGGTTATTTTAGGGCATGCTATGGTACAACCTAAAGTAAACATAGAAATAGAAGTTACAGATAAATCTGAATATTCTCAATTATATGGTGGTTTGGGTGGTTTAGATGTTTATTCTAGAACTACATTTGATTTATATCAAGATGTGTTTGATGAGGGTAGTTTTGTTGGAAAAGGTATTTATGATTTGGAAATATTTCAAAAGTTATTAAAAAATACTTTTCCAGACAATTTAATATTAAGTCATGATTTATTGGAAGGAAGCTATTTAAGGTCGGGTTTTGCATCTAATATAGAAGTATTTGATGGTTTTCCTTCAAAATATTTAAATGATACTGCAAGACATCACAGATGGACTAGAGGAGATTGGCAAATATTATTTTGGCTAAAAAACAAAACAAAAAATAAAAACAATGAACTCGTTGATAACCCATTAAACTTAATATCAAGATGGAAAATATTTGATAATTTAAGACGAAGTATAAATCATTTGTTTTTCATGTTGTTTTTGTTTTACGGTTTTACAATTGGTAAAGGAAGCCCAACAGCATATCTTTGTTTTGCTTTATTAACAATTTCTATTCCTATAATATTTTATATAATTTCATTATTTAGAAAAAGAAAATATACAATATTTTTAAAATATTATTTAAATTTAATTAGAGGTTTTCTTTCAATTTTAATAAAATCATCGGTTGCAATATCTGTTTTACCATTTGAAACTCATTTATATACTGATGCTGTAGTAAGAACAATCAATAGATTATTTGTAAGTAAAAAACATAGACTTGATTGGGTTACTGCAGATGAAGTTGAAAAAAGATCTAAAGGTGATATAAGAACATACATAAGTAATTTTAATTATTCAACTATTATTACGGTTTCGTTTGTATTTTTATCTTTGCTATTTAAACCAGAGTATTATTATTTAGTATTTCCTTTATCATTTGCATGGTTATTCGCACCAATTTTAATGTATTTATTAAGTAAAGATTTCAAAAGAAAAAAAGATCATTTATCAGAAAACATATTAGATGAATATGAAAAAATTGCGTATAAGACATGGAAATATTTTGAACATTATTTAGTAAAAAAATATAATTATTTAATACCTGATAATTATCAATTAAATAGAAGAAATAAACTTGATTATAGAACCTCGTCTACTAACATAGGTTTTTCGTTATTATCGATTATATGTGCTTATGAATTAAAATTTATTAAATTAGAAGAAGCAATAGACAAAATTTCTAATATAATAAATAGTGTAGAAGGATTAGAGAAATGGCATGGGCACTTATATAATTGGTATAATATTTTAGATTCGAAAAAGATGACTCCATACTTTGTATCTACAGTAGATAGTGGAAATTTTGTAGGATGTTTATTTGTAGTTAAAGAGTTCTTAAAATCAAAAAAAGAATATGATGTTTTAGCAAATAGAATTGAAAAAATAATTAGTGATACTAATTTTGAATATTTATATGATAAAGATTCTGATGTGTTTTCAATAGGATTTGATGTAGGTAATGATGTATTATCTAATTATAATTATGATAAATTTTTATCTGAAAGTAGACTTGTTAGTTATATTGCAATAAGTATGAAACAAGTTCCTTATAGACATTGGTTCTTATTAGATAAAAGTTTAACAAAGCATAAATTTAGAAAAGGACTTATTTCCTGGAATGGAACTTCTTTTGAATATTTCATGCCATTAATATTTATGGAATCATTTCCATATACTTTATTAGATGAAACATATTCATTTGGCCATTATGTTCAAAAAGATTTCATAAAAGAAGTAAATTCTAAGTTACCTTGGGGAATTACTGAATCTGCTTATAATGATTTGGACGATTCGCAAAATTACAAATATAAAGCATTTGGTGTGCCTTATTTAAAATTCGCAGATACTAAAAAACCAAGGGTTGTAATTTCTCCATATGGTTCAATTTTGGCTGCTCCAAAATTCCCATTATCTGTTTATAACAATATAAATAAATTAAAAAAATATGATATGGAAGGTGAGTATGGTTTTTATGAAGCTTATGATGCTGAAGAAGAAGAAGTTGTAAAAACTTATTATGCTCATCATCAAGGTATGATTATATGTAGTATTACAAATTTATTGAAAGAAAATATAATTCAAAAATATTTTAATGAAGATAGAAGAATTAAATCAATGGAGATTTTGCTTAAAGAAAAGACTCAATTAAAACCATATATTGATTTAAAAATAGAAAAGTATAGAAAATATGAATATACTAAAGATAGTAAAGATGTATTAATTAGATTTCAAGAAGGAATTAAAGATATACCGGATTACGGAATAATATCTAATGGACTATATACTACTCTAATAAATGATAGAGGTATAGGTTTTACAAAATATAAAAATCTTCAAATTAATAGATATAGAAATGTACCTGAAGAACCATATGGTTTATTCTTATATATTAAAAATTTATCTAGTAATGTAGTTTGGACCAATACTTATGAACCATTTATGAAAGCTCCCGATAAGTATAATGTAACTTTTGAACCTGGAATAATTAAATATATTAGAGAAGATAATTTAATAATAACTAAAACTGAAATAATAGTATCGAAGGAAGATAGTGTAGAAATAAGAAAAGTAACTATAAATAACTACAACATTGAAGATGTTGATTTAGAGCTAACTTCTTATGGAGAACTTATAATGGCTAGAGCTGAAGAAGATATTGCGCATAGAGCGTTTAATGGGGTATCTATTTCATCTACCTTTGATGAAGAAACTTCATCATTAATTTTTAAAAGACATTCTAGAACTAAAGATTTAAATGAATATTATGTAGCGCATAGAATGCTAATATTAGATGATAATTCTAAAACTGATTATGAAACATCTAGATCAAATTTTATAGGAAGAAATAGAAGTTTAAATAATGCAGAAGTAATAGTGGATAGTAAACGTTTATCTAACGATAAAAATGCTCTATTAGATCCTATAATGAGTATAAGAAAAAATATCACTTTAAAAGCTAATAAACAAAAAACAATATATTTAGTTACTTGTTTTGGGAAATCTAAAGAACAAGTATTAGATATTTTAGATATATATGATAATACAGAAACAATGAAAGCAACTTATAGGGAATCAGAATTATTTGGAGCTATATTAGATGGACATTCAAATTTAAATTCTAATCAAATATTCTTATATAATCATATGTTGAAGAAGTTATATAATTATATGCCATATAATTTTGAAAATGAAAAATTGTTGTTGGAAAATAATATGTCTAAAAACGAAATATGGAAGTTTGGAATTTCTGATAATTGGCCTATTATTACTGTAATGGTAGATGACTTTGAAGGAATTGGGGTTGCAAAACAAATATTAAAAGCTTATGAATATTATAAAAAGAGATCTATATATATTGATATAGTAATTTTAAATAAAGAACAAAATACTATTAAGAAAGAAACTATAAATAAATATGTATATGATATTATTTATAAAATTAATTCGCAAAATAATTTTGAAGAAGAATTTGGAACAGTATTTGTAATAGATAAATTTAATTATGAAGATGAAAAATTGTTTAAATTGGTATCTAAATTATATTTTGAAACTTCATTATTAAAAGCATCAGATAATATATTCAATAAAATTGAAAAAGAGATAGTTAAATATGATCCTCTTAAGTATCCAAGGATGGTTTCAAATAATAAGAAGGTTGAAGTAATAGGAGAATTAATAAACGAAGGAACAGAATATAAAATTAATACAATAAATACTCCTGCACCTTGGTCAAACGTATTAACAAATGGAGAATTCGGAGCAGTTATTACAAATAATATGGGTGGTTTTACTTATAGTGGTAATAGTAGAGAATATAAAATAACATCTTGGAGCAATGATAGTGTTAGTGATCCTAGAAGTGAAGATATTATTATAGATAATAAGAGCATTAGCATTGATGAATGTATTCATGGATTTGGATATACTAAGTTTATTACTAAGAATGATAATTATGAAATTAATACTAAAGTTTTTGTGGGTATGGATAATGTAAAAATATATGAATTAGAAGTAACTAATAAATTTAAAGATAATAAGTCTTTACCTATAAGTTTAATGTTATCACCAGTACTTGGTACATCTAAAGAATATAATTATCCTTATATAGTAGCAGAAGCAAATAATACATTAAATTCTTTGATGTTATATAATAGATATTCTAGTCAAGTTTTTAAAGATAGAGAAGTATTTGTTACATCAACAGAAAAGATAGTAGATTTTGATATTTATAATGATTTTAAATCAATTTCAATTGGATTAAATATCAAAAAAGGTGAAACAAAGAAATTATCATTTATAATTGGTTCTAGTATAGATAATAGTAAATTAATATCTAAGTATTCAAAATTAGAGAATATTGATTTAGAATATCAAAAAGTAGTAGAATTTTGGAAAGAAAAACTATCATTTATAAAAGTAAACACTAAAGATAATACTTTTGATTATGCAATAAATGGATGGTATTTATATCAAGTATATGCTTCTAGATTATATGCTAGATCTGGTTTATATCAAGTTGGGGGAGCTTATGGTTTTAGGGATCAACTTCAAGATTCTATGTCTATTCTATATAGTGATCCTAAATATTCGAAATTTATTATATTAAATTGTGCATCACATCAATTTGAAACAGGAGATGTCCTTCATTGGTGGCATGAAGATTTAAATTTGGGTTCTAGAACAAGATTTTCTGATGATTATTTATGGTTAGTTTATGTTACTTTAGAATACATAAAAATAACTGGAGATTATTCAATATTATATGAAGAAGTTCCATTTATTAAGGGACCAGAATTAAGCCCTACAGAAGGAGAAAAAGGAATAAGCTATTATAAATTGGAAAGAACTTCACCTCTTTATAATCATTTAAAATTATCGATAGATAGATCTTTCTCATTAATTGGAAAGCATGGAATTCCTTTAATGGGAGTAGGTGATTGGAATGATGGAATGAATAGAGTTGGTCATAAAGGAAAAGGTGAAAGTGTTTGGGTAGGAATGTTTTTGTATGACATTACTAATAAATTTGAATCAATAATGAAATATATGAAAGAACCTTTGAAAAATATTGCTAAATATAAAAAAGATAATGAGAAGTTATTGAATTCTATTAATACAAATTGTTGGGATGGAAATTGGTTTTTAAGAGCATTTAATGATGAAGGATATGCAATTGGATCTAAAAATAATCATGAAGGAGAAATAGATTTATTAGTTCAATCTTGGAGTATATTAACGAATGTTGCGGATATATCTAAACAAAAACAAGTTATTCAAGAAGTTGAAGCTAGATTAGTTGATAAAAAAAGTGGAATTATTAAATTATTAACTCCACCTTTCACTTGTGGAGAAAAGAATCCTGGTTATATTAGTTATTATTTAAAAGGTATTAGAGAAAATGGTGGGCAATATACTCATGCAGCATTATGGTATATTAAATCTTTAATTAAATATGGAGAAAAAGATAGAGCATATGAATATTTTTCAATGATTAATCCAATGAATAGGGAAATTGATAAGTATAAAGTAGAACCATATGTTATAGCGGCTGATATTTATTCTAATACAAGCCACAAAGGAAGAGGAGGATGGACTTGGTATACTGGTTCAGCAGGATGGGCTTATAAAATTGCAATTGAAGATATTCTTGGTATGAAAAAAGAAGGGAAACTATTAGATTTTGAGCCTAAGGTTCCATCAAATTGGAATAGTTTTTCAATAAAATATAAATATGAGTCAACATTATATATAATCAATATAACCATTAAAGATAAAGCTAAAAAGACAATATCATTAGATGGTTTAAAAGTAAAAGAATTGGAATTAATTGATGATAAAATTGAACATAATGTAGATATACTAATTGGGAGGGAGAAATGATAAAATTTGATTTCGTAACTTACAATAAGATTGAAGACTATAAAAAGAATGGAGTAAAATTAAAAGGGGTTAAAGAGTTCTTTGAGAAGCATAAAGATATGATGGGTTGGTATGATATCGATAATTTATGTAATGATGATAAAATATTTAAAATAAAAGAAAAAGCCCTTTATATTAAAGAAAATTGTGATTTGTTTTTAGTGGTAGGTATTGGAGGCTCTTATATGGGCTCTCAAGCTTTAATAGATGCTTTAAATCCTTATTATAAAAATGAAACTCAAAAGCCTCAAGTCATGTTTGTAGGTAATTCTTTATCCAATGATTATATAAATTATGTATTAAATTTAATGGATGAAAAAGAAGTAATTATTAATGTTATTTCTAAGTCGGGAAATACTTTGGAAATTCTTACAACATATGATATTTTATTATCAAAAATGAAAGAAAAGTATAAAGAAGATGAATTGAAACAAAGAGTTATTATTACTACTGAAGTGTCTATAAATAATACGTTGTATAAAGAAGCTAAAGAAAAAGAATTTGATGTAATAGATACCTTTAAAAATATTGGTGGAAGATTTTCTGTTTTTACTGAATCTGGTTTATTACCTGTATGTGTATCAGGAATTAATATAGAAAATATAATTAATGGCGCAAAAGAAGCTATGCAAGATATAAATAATCAAGCTAGATATGCTTTGATTAGAGATATTATGATAGATAATGGAAAACAAATTGAAGCTTATACTTCTTATGAACCAAAATTATATTACTTCTTAGAGTGGTTAAAACAATTATATGCAGAATCACTTGGTAAAAATAATAAGGGAATATTGCCTATAAGTATTATTAACACTAGAGATCTTCATTCAATGGGTCAATATATTCAAGAAGGACCTAAAATTATATTTGAAACATTGTTTGTAATAAAGAATAATAGAAATAACATATATATAGAAAGATATAGAAAAAATCTTTCTGAAATAAATGATATTGCTTATAAAGCTGTTTCCAAAGCTCATTATGATGATAATATATTTTCTAACTTATTTGAATTAGATGAATTAAATGAATCAAATATGGGGTATTTAATGCAATTCTTTATGGTATCAGTAGCCATGAGTGGTTTGTTAGAAGACAATGAAGAGGTATTTACTCAAAACGGAGTAGAAAAATATAAAAGCATATTAAATAGTATGTTAAAAGAGTAATTATTTACTCTTTTTGTTTTTTTATATTAAAAAACCTTATAAATATTGATTAAATCCTTTAAATTTAACAAAAACTATTGATTTTTTCAAATAAAAATGGTATTTATATAGATATAAGCATAGCCTATGCTTATAAATAAAGATTATGGGAGGTAATATTTATGAATAGGGCTGAATTAGTAGAATTTATGGCAGAAAAAGCAGGATTAACAAAAGCTGATGCAGGACGTGCATTGGAAGCATTTATGGAAGGAGTTACAAAAGGTTTAAAGAAACATAATAGAGTTGCTTTAGTTGGATTTGGAACATTCAACAATAAGAAAAGAGCAGCTAGAACAGCTCGTAACCCACAAACAGGCGCTGCTGTTAAGATCCCTGCAAGAAATGCTGTATCATTTAAAGTTGGAAGTAAATTAAAAGACGCAGTTAATTAATTATTAACAAAAACTACCTAAAAGGTAGTTTTTTTATGCTATAATTGTTAAGAGGATGGTGTTAATATGTATAAATTATCTAATGAACAAATAATGCACGTTGCGGATTTAGCAAAACTTCATATGAATGATTTAGATATAGAAAAATATAGAAAAGATTTAGATGAAATATTAAATAATATTGAAACAATTGAATCTTTAAATATAAATGAAGAAATAATGATATCTCCTTCAAATAACTTTAATGTGTTTTCTAATAAGGAAGAGGAAGATAAAGTTGATGTTTTATTTAATGTAAAGAATAGAGCAGGAGATTTCATAAAAGTGGAGGTAGAAAATGAGTAACTACTTTGATTTGCCTTTAATTACTATTAATCAAAAGTTAAAAAATAAAGAAATTAAACCTATTGATTTGGTTAATGAGGCTTTTGAAAAGATAGAAAACAATATGGAATATAATGCTTTTATTACATTAAATAAAGAAAAAGCAATAAAAAAAGCAATAGAGCTTGAAAACAAAGAAGTAGATAATATTTTATTTGGTATTCCAATAGC
>LSQX01225335.1_pt1 | contig 11742 bp, 6 predicted proteins | sample 654561 | NCBI WGS metagenome assembly LSQX01 (sample SAMN04489861, study PRJNA283612) | anaerobic digester metagenome | isolation source: 4 biogas reactors fed with cattle manure at either 37C or 55C with and... | place: Denmark: Kongens Lyngby | collected 2014 | reverse complement strand
CGGATTATCCTTTCGGAAACCGCTATTTATCTGGCATCCAGCCCCAAAAGCAATTCAGCCTACCTGGCTATAGAAAAAGCTTCGTCTGCAGTGCGTCAAACAGGCAACGTCAGCGTACCGCTGCATCTGAGAAATGCTCCCACCCAACTTATGCGAGACCTGGATTACGGCAAAGACTACAAATACGCCCACGATTACCGGGACAACTTTGTCGAACAAGACTACCTGCCTCCCGAAATCAAGGGCAAAAGCATATGGGAACCTCAGCAAAATGCCGCGGAAAACAGGCTGAAAGAATTTCTAAAAAGTCTCTGGAAAAACAGGTTTCAATAAAAACCCGGTATTAACGGTAACAGACTTGATGGGGACCAAAGAAATGGATTCCTTGTTAGTGGCACATTTAAAAAAGCACAACCGACAGATAATTAGAATGACAAAAAAGCTTAAAAAAATCATTGCACTGACATTGGTGTTCATTCTTATGACACCTATGACAATTAAGCTTTTAGACGGACTTTTCCACCATCATTACCACTTTCATTGTACTGCAAAGGATGAGAAACATTTTCATGAACAGCACAAAAAATGTCCGATTCTAAATTTTGAACTGTCAATTTTTTCAGTTGAAAAGCATATACAAACTACACAAAAACACTATTACCGTGTAGAACAAAATGATAATTACAATTTTGTATATTGTTGTAATCATTCCAAGTATTCGTTCTTATTACGATCACCACCAATTTTTACAGGTAAAATGATGACATCCAAAATGATGTAATAAACTTATTTGTAAATTTTAAAATCGTAATAAAATGAAGAAAATCGTTTTAATTTTCTTTGTGTTGTTTCTTCATATCATAAAAGTAAACGCTCAAAATCAAATAAAAGGCAAAGTAACAGATGTTAATAATGAACCCTTGATAGGTGCATCCGTTTTTTTGCCTGAACTTAATAAAGGAACAATAACTAATCAGGTAGGAGAATATTTGATTAGTAATATTCCAAACGGAAAAATTAAAATTCAATTTTCATTTGTAGGGTACAATACCGAAATGAAAACAATTGACATTACCCAACCTAAAAATAAAGTAAATACTACATTGACAATAGCGATTATTCAGTCGCAGGAAGTAGTGATTACGGGTGGCTATGTCAGTTCTCAACATGAAAATGCTGTAAAAATTGATGTATTAAAAAACAAGGATATTGCTTTATCAGGCACACCTAATTTCATGGAATCATTAACCAAAGTACCGGGCGTTGATATGATAACCAAAGGACAAGGCATTTCAAAGCCCGTTATACGTGGACTTTCAATGAATGACGTTCTGGTTATGAATAACGGTGTGCGAATTGAAAATTATCAATTCAGTGAAAACCACCCATTAGGTATAGATGACAACGAAGTGGAAAGAGTAGAAATTATTAAGGGACCTGCTTCTTTACTTTATGGTTCAGATGCAATTGGTGGAGTTATAAATTTTATAAAAGAAAAACCTGCACCTGTAGGCAAAATACTTGGAGATTACCGTATGCAATTACATTCTAATACACTTGGGATGAATAATAGCGTCGGATTGAAAGGAACTTCTAAAAATCTTTTTGGCGGATTTCGTTTTGGAAATAAAACCCATGCCGATTATTTACAAGGTGGTGGTGATTGTGTTCCAAATTCTCGGTTCAACGAAATGACATTCAATGCCAATACGGGATATACAGGAAAGATTGGGACTTTTAAACTCTTCTACGACTATTTTAAACAAGATTTAGGAATGACTGTACCTGCCGTAAATCCGTTGATAACAGAGCAAGGACGGAAAAATGAAATCTGGTTTCAGGATTTGGAGCATCAATTACTTTCATCTCAAAACACGCTTTACTTAAGCAAATTTAGATGGAATATTAATGTGGCTTATCAAAAGGCACTAAGAAAACTTCAAACAACCCTTGATGTTCCTTTTGTTGAAATGAATTTGAATACCATTACCTATGAAACTAAATTATATTTGCCTTCCGACGATAAATCGGAATATATTATTGGATTGCAAGGGATGTTGCAAAATAACAGAAATCTTAATGATCGGGCTTCTCAATTTTTACCTGATGCCAATATCAACAACATCGGTTTGTTAGGATTGGTACAATATACTTTTTTTGAAAAACTAAAATTACAGGGTGGTTTGAGATTCGATATGTATAAAACAGAAACCTTTGCATTAGGAATAGAAGGGACAAGTGGTTATCATGCACCGGTAAATAAAGAATTTTCTAGCCTTAATGGGTCAATTGGTGCGACCTATAGTGTGAATAAAAAAACAATGCTTAGAGCTAATTTTGCAAAAGGCTATCGTGTACCCAATTTATCCGAACTTACGTCAAATGGAATGCACGGAAACAGATATGAGATTGGAAATGAAAATTTATCTCCGGAAAATTCATATGAAACAGATTTAAGTATGCATTATCACGGTGAATTTTTATCCTTTGATTTGGCCGGTTTTTATAATCATATTAATGACTATATTTTTATTTCACCAACTACAGATACCACATCAAGTGGCGTGGGTATTTATCGTTTCTCGCAAACAAATGCGACTCTTTACGGTGGTGAAGCCGGAATCCATTTCCATCCTAAATCATTACCATGGTTGCATATTGAGGGAACTTATTCCTCAGTAATTGGTAAACAAGAAAACGGTAATTATTTGCCCTTTATACCTGCTCAAAAGTTTCGTTATGAAATAAGAGCAGAACGTGAAAAAATTGGATTTTTGAAGAAGCCATCAATCAAACTTTCTGCGCTTACTGCATTAAAACAAAGCAATCCATCTCCATATGAGACAGAAACAAATGGATATACGCTTGTTAACTTTAGTATCAATACTGACATTCATGTGTTAAGCCAAATTTTAAATTTTGGAATATCTGTAAACAATATTTTCGACACACAATATTTTGACCATCTTTCGACATTACAACCGTTGAATTATTATAATCAAGGAAGAAATATTAGTGTATCTTTGAAAGTTCCATTTGGTATAAAATAAACAGATGGAAATGACATGATTAGACAAATAAACGTGTCGTAACATCGTGTATAAAACATTGGGGTAGTGGTTATCTGAAAGATTCTACCCCGCTTCAGCATTCGTGCCGGTAGATACTGATAAAACCCGCAATCCCCAACGTTTCATACACGTAACCGTTATCAACAACACTAGTATCAACGGTAACAGGCTCAATGAGGCCCCGGGGCAGAAGCAACCGAACGGAATTCCCTGGGCGTAGTGCCGGTTTTATGCTTGAAAAAGGTAGAAAATTGCCCTGTACTCTCAAAATTGAGTTCGTAAGCAATTTCGGTGATGGATTTATCGCTGTTCATCAGCAAATCTTTGGCATGTTGCAAACGCAGGTTCATCTGAAACTGAGCCGGCGAAATACCTGTGTATTTTTTAAAGGCTTTTCTGAACCAGGAATAACTAACCCCCAGTTGCGAGGCGATTTCTTCGGGAGCCTGAGGCGAAGACACATTTTCACGCATCATTATCCTGGCCTGGTTGATTTTGTCTACTACCGACTTATTACTGACGACGACATTACGCGATTTGTAATACAGCAAACCCAACATATGCCTGACAATTCCGGAAATAATTTGCTGATAGGCCTGATTTTCCTGTTCGGCATAACTGATGATCTGCCGGTAAAGAGAAACAAACTCATCGTTGATGCCTAATTTGAAAATGGGTTCTTCTTTCCGGAAAAAACCTTGATGCACAATAGACCGGGCATGCTCTCCGCTAAAACCTACCCAAAATTCATCCCAGCCTGTTTCTTTACTGAAACTGTAATTATGCCACTCCTGGGGAAAAAGCATAATCATGCTTCCTGTCTCTATATTTGTTTTTGGAACGGAGGCCGATTGAAAAAAACCACTGCCTTTCACTACGAACAAGAGCTGAAATTCATCCAACACCCGACCTTGTTTTGTATTGAAAGCGTAGGAGCTGAGGTGTTTGTTCAAATAAGGATTAATACTGGAATGCGGTTTAATGCTTTGGAATCCGCAAGTGGTCACATAAAGCCCCCACTTTTGATCTGTTTCATTAACCGTCAAGTAATTAAAATGATTATCTTCGCTCAATGCCATCGTATTAAAATTCCAGTTAAGCGCCTAAATGTCAATTTTATAAGAATTTATGTCATTATTTGCAAACAAGTTTTCGTTCAGGTGCTTATTTTTGTTTACTTTGTGACCCTTATATTTAATACCGGAAATGAAGAGACAAATATACGCTTTTAAGATTGAATTTCAAGCTTTAAACTTTAAATTAAGGTTTTTGCTTTTACTGCTCTTCTTCTTTGTTTTAGAAAGCAATGCCCAAAACCCTTTCTTCAAAGCGAGCGAACTTAGTCAAACCTGGGTGTATTATTATCCCGAACACTGGCCCGAAAATCAATGGGAAAGAGATTTCAAGAACATGGCCGGGCTGGGGTTTGAAGCCGTCCATATGGGCGAATTTGCCTGGGCTCAACTGGAACCCGAAGAAGGCCGTTATCACTTTGAATGGCTGGACAGAGCCATCGATCTGGCCGATAAATACCAACTCAAGGTAATTTTATGCACCTCCACAGCCACTCCTCCGGTCTGGATGAGCAGAAAATACCCTGAGATTCTGATCAAGCACGAAAATGGAAATCACTCCGATCACGGTGCCCGGCAACACGCCTCCTTTTCCAGTCCCAAATACCGCGAACTGGCCCTCAGGACCATCGAAGAACTTGCCAAACGTTACGGCAGCGACACCAGAGTGATCGGCTGGCAACTCGACAACGAACCCTCGGTGCAATACGACTACAATCCGGCCGCTGCGGCAGAATTCAGAACTTTTCTGCAGAATAAATACCAGACCATCGACAACCTAAACCAGGCCTGGGGTACGGCCTTTTGGAGCCAACTGTACACCAGTTTCGACCAGATCAACATCCCCCTGATGAAACAACAGTTTATGAACCATCATCAGATCCTGGATTATATGCGTTTTGCCGCTCAACAGACGGCCTCCTTTTTGGACATGCAAAGCCGCTGTCTGAAAAAGCACATCACCGTGGAACAATTTGTAACCACCAATTATATTCCCAATTACGAAGAAGGTCATATTGGCTTGTGCAAGGATTTGGATTTTCATTCCTACACCCGTTATATGGTCTTTGGCGAAAACAAAGGTCTGGGCCGCAAAGGTTTTCGTGTGGGAGAGCCCCTGCGCATTGCCCTTGCTAACGACTTCTTCCGGCCTATCGACAACCTTTACGGCGTAATGGAGCTTCAACCCGGCCAGGTAAACTGGGGCAGTGTCAACAGTCAGCCCTTGCCCGGAGCGGTGCGTTTGTGGTTATGGAGTGTCTTTTCGGGAGGCAGCCGGTTCGTGTGCACTTATCGTTACCGCCAACCTTTGTACGGAACGGAGCAATACCACTACGGCATCGTTGGTACCGATGGCCTGAGCCTGAGCAGCGGAGGAAAAGAATTTTGCACTTATATGAAGGAATTGGAGCTGCTTCGTAAGCAATACGACCGGCCACGCGGAGAGCTCGATTATCTCTCGAAAGCGGCCATACTGTACAATCACGAAAATGCCTGGAGCATCCGCAATCAAAAACAAAATCAACACTGGAACACGGAAAAACATATTTTAAGCTATTACAGTGCCCTGAAATCGTTTGGTTCCAAAGTAGATATCATCACCGAATCGGCCGATTTCGAACACTATCCTCTGATAATAGCTCCGGCATACCAGTTAATTGACGACGAACTTGTGAAACGCTGGAAAAAATATGTAGAAGCCGGCGGTCACCTGGTTCTAACCTGCCGTACCGGACACAAAAACCGCAACGGATCCCTGTTCGAAGCCAAATTCGGTGAAAAAATCAACGAACTGAGCGGAACCGAAATGCTCTTCTACGATTTGCTTCCGCCCGAAGCCGCCGACTCGGTCTGCATGGGGACGAAATCCTATGCCTGGTACACCTGGGGAGAAGTCTTCGAACCTGCTCCGGGAACCGAAGTCTGGGCTCATTACCGGGGTGATTTTTATTCCGGAAAAGCAGCCGTCGTGCACAAAAAACACGGTAAGGGCAGCGTTACCTATGTGGGCGTAGACAGCCGCGATGCCGAACTGGAAAAAGCGGTGTTGATTAAATTATACGAGCGGCTGGGCCTGAGCCGTCTGGATCTGCCCCCGGGAGTTGTAGTGGAATACCGCGACAACTTCGGCATCGCCACCAATTACAGCGATAAAAACTACGAGTTTCCGCTGCCGGCCCGTTCTGAAATACTGATCGGAGAAAAAGAGCTGAAAACGGCCGGTGTATTGATTTGGAAACAAAAAAAATAATAAACAATAAGCACTATGAAAAAACTGATCTTTCTGCTTCTCCTGTTGCCGGCCTTACTGGCCTGTCAAAAAATCGATTCGCAAAATTTGCCCGACAGAAACAAAGTTCTGGCCCTTATGGAATTGGCCAACAGCCATTTTATGCAAAAATGGCCCGATGTAGCCCAGGAGACTTTTGTACGTAACCGCTACCGTCCCAGCCATATCTGGACCAGAGGCGTATACTACGAAGGCCTGATGGCTTTGCACCAGATCTGTCCCCGCGATGAATATTTTCGTTACGCCTACGACTGGGGTGCGGCTCACAATTGGGAACTGCACCGGGGCAACACTACCCGGAATGCCGACAATCATTGCGCCGGCCAGACCTACATTGCTTTATACAATATTTGCGCCGATCCCGCCCTGATCAAAAACATCAAAATCTCTATGGACATGCTGGTCAACACCCCGCAAAACAACGACTGGTCCTGGATAGATGCCATACAAATGGCCATGCCGGTCTTTGCGCAATTGGGGCAGCTCACCGGCGATAAGCGTTACTACGAAAAAGCATACCAAATGTATATGTTCACTCGCAACCGTCACGGCTCTGAGGGTTTGTACAATCCCAAAGAGGGGCTTTGGTGGAGAGATGCCGATTTCTGTCCTCCCTATGCCGAGCCCAACGGGAAAAACTGTTATTGGTCCAGGGGCAACGGCTGGGTGTACGCGGCCCTGGCCAGGTATATGGAAATCGCTCCCGCCGACGAAAAACACAGGGATCAATATCTGAAAGATTTCAAGGCTATGTCCAAAGCTCTGCTGGCATGCCAGCGCGAAGACGGCTACTGGAATATCAGCCTGCACGATCCCGAACATTTCGGAGGCAAAGAGACTTCGGGAACAGCTCTTTTCGTTTTTGGCATGACCTGGGGCATACGCCACGGTATTTTGCCTGCCAAAATCTACCTGCCGGCTGTGCTTAAAGGCTGGAAGGCCCTGGAAGAAGCCGTACATCCCAACGGTTTTTTAGGCTATGTGCAGGGAACGGGTAAAGAACCCAAAGACGGACAACCCGTGGGTTACGACATAGAGCCCGATTTTGACGATTACGGCCTGGGCTGCTTCCTGCTGGCCGGTTCCGAAATCTATAAACTGGATCTGAAATAAGATTAATCAGCAACTTTACATTAACTATTAAGAAGATGAAAAAGTTTCTTCTATTCCTCTGTCTGAGCATGGTTGCTGTGACGTTTTCGTACGGCCAGCGGCTTATGGAAAACCTCGACCGGGGGCTTGTGGCAGTGAAAGTTTCCAATGGTGTTTTTGTTTCCTGGCGCATGTTGGGTTCGGAATGGAACAACACCCAATACAACTTATATCGCAATGGGGTCAAACTGAACACTGAGCCGCTGAGTGTTTCGAACTACTTCGACGAGGGAGGCAGCAACCCTTCGACTTATACCCTCGGGTTGGTCAAAGAAGGTGTTGAAAACCCCGAACCGGGCAATTACACGGTCTGGAACAAACAATACCTGGAAATCCCCATGCGCCAGATCATCAAAAACGGCATCGACTACGGCCCACTCTACGAGCTGAACGATGCCACGGCTGCCGATCTCGACGGCGACGGACAATACGAAATTATTGTAAAACGCATCAACAACGACTTTTCGGTAGCCAACGACAGTGCCTTCAGCTATTTCGAAGCCTATAAACTGGACGGAACCCTGCTTTGGGCCATTGATATCGGCCCCAACCTGTTGAGCAGCGGACACGTTGAAACCAATATCGCTGCCTTCGACTGGGACGAAGACGGCAAAGCCGAAGTTATCATGCGGGCGGCCGACGGAACCATAGACGGCAAAGGCAATGTTATAGGCAGCCCGACAGCCAATTACCGTCCCTACATCAGCCAATCTGCCAATATGCAGTTTATGACACAAGGGCCGGAGTTCTTATGCCTTTTCGACGGAGAAACCGGCGAGCTGCTCGATAAAGTCGATTACATTGCCCGGGGCAACGTCAACGACTGGGGCGACAATTACGGCCATCGCGCCAATAAATTCTTTTTCGGCGCTCCCTATCTGGACGGACGCCGTCCCAGCATACTTACTACCAGAGGCATCTATACCCGCATAGTGATGCGCGCTTACGATGTGGTCGACAAGAAATTACAAAAACGCTGGCTGTCGGACTTTGACACCAACAACAATTTATGGTCGGCTTACGCTTACCAGGGCAATCACAACTACACCATAGCCGACGTTGACGGCGACGGCCGCGATGAAATCGTTTACGGATCGATGACCGTGGACGACAACGGCAGGGGCCTTTACTCTACCGGTTACGGACACGGCGATGCCATGCACGTCAGCGATTTTGATCCTTACCACCGGGGCCTCGAGATTTTTGCCTGCCTGGAAGCCTCTCCCCACTGGGGAGTTGCCTTCCGCGACGGCGCCACCACAGAAACCTTTATCAAACACGTCCGCGGTGCAGACTGCGGCCGTTGTATGGCAGCCAACGTTACGGACGATTATCCCGGAGCGGAACTTTGGGCAGACGGGAAAATGTGGAGTGCAACTACCAGAGAATTGGTAGGCAGCTCCGGCGGAACACAGAACTTTGCCATCTACTGGGACGGAGACCTGCTAAGAGAAACCTTCGATTACACCAATCTAAACGATGTTACCGGCGGCTATGGCTACGGAACGCCGGCAGTGTTTAAATACAATAAGGGCAGTGTGAGCAATATATTCACTGCCACCGGCACAGCCACCAATAACTACACCAAAGGAAATCCTTGCCTGCAGGCGGACCTGTTTGGCGACTGGCGCGAAGAAATGGTCTTGCGCAGCACCGACAACAAATACCTACGCATCTATACCAGCGTGGTTCCATCGCCCTGGCCTATTTATACCCTGATGCACGACCATCAGTACCGTCAGGCCATATGCTGGCAAATGTGCGGCTACAACCAGCCCCCGCACACCAGCTTCTTTTTGGGCGAAAGGGAAGGCATTACCGCTCCCCCTCCCCCTTGGATAAGCAACGGTAAAACGGAAATCGACGGTTTTATCGGCAGTGATCACCAGGGGCAAGAGCTTATGTTGGCCAACACCCAGGGAGCAGAAGTCGAGCTTAGGAGCCAGGTCAGTCCCGCCTCTGTGCAGGTTAATTCCCCCGGAGACTACAGACTCTACGGGACAGGGGAACTGCAAGGCCCCATGACTCTGCACAAACAAGGACTCGGCAACCTCACCATCGAAGGAGCGCAAACCTACAGCGGGAATACCGAAGTCTGGGACGGCTTGCTTACACTCAAAGGCAGCTTAGCCGGTCCTCTGTTGCTGCGTCGCTTCGCAGAGTTGGACGCCTACAACTCCCTAGAAGGAGGCCTGCAAATGGAGTACGGGGCCATTTTGCGTCCGGGAGGTTCCGGCAAACAAAGCGCCCTACGCCTGAAATCTATGAAAATGGACAAGGGAGCCGTGGTGGAATTCAATCTTTCCGACGCTGATTTTGCCTGTGACACTCTGCTTATTCAGGAAAATCTGGAGCTGAGCGACGGCGCCATTTTCCGTTTTGAAAAACCCACACCGGCCTATAAACCACTACCCGGCAATTATTTATTTGCCGTATGTGAAGGAACGGTTTCGGCAGAGCTGAACAAAATCATTATCGAGGGCCTGCCCGGCGTTGCCTGCTCGGTGCTAAACCAAAACGACAGCCTGTTTTTACACGTTGACGAACAACGCGCGGCACAATTGGTCTACTGGCATGGTAAATTTGATCAGGGGATCTGGAATCTGAACAATACCAGAAACTTTTATACCGGGCAAGATACGGTGGAATTTGTCACTAACGACACCGTGGTCTTCGACCAAAATACAAGCTCCAGAGCGGTAAACATTACCGAAGAAGTCATTCCTTCAGAGGTCAGAATTCAAGGCGATTTAAACTATGTACTAACCGGTAATGGCGGCATAGGCGGAAGCTCTTCGCTCATCAAAGAAGGCCAGGGTAAACTCAGCCTGCTCAATACCAATCCCTATACCGGCAAAACCCTTATCAAAGGGGGAACGGTAGAAGTCAGTTCGCTGGCCACCTCGCAGGGAGCCGGCTCGCTGGGCGCCCTGAGTTCGGTGTCGAACAACCTGACCATTCAAAACGGCGCGATACTGAAAACCAGCGGCAACATCAGCATGGAAAGCCCGCTGTATCTGGGGCCCGAAGGCGGTTGTCTGGACATTACCAACACCCTGACCATGAAAGGAGTTATTTCCGGCGGCACCCTGATTAAACGTGGCAACGGCACCCTCGAAGTAACTGCAGTGAACACGCACAAAAAAACCATCCTCGAAGGCGGCACCCTCAAAGTGCTGGAAGAGCCCAATTTAATCAACGGCTATTTTGGCGACACCCTGGTCTTAAACGGCGGAGTGGTGATCTGCCTGGATGGAAACGGTTCCTACAGCCGAGCCAACTGGAATATAGTGGTACCCGCCGGAAAATCGGCCACCATCTACCTGGACGGACGCTGCGAATACCACGGATCCCTGCACGGCAGCGGCACACTGACCTTGAGCGCCCCCTATGTCAGGAATTATCTTTGCGGCAATTGGTCGGCTTTCGAGGGAGTGGTCAAAGCCACCACTAAGGCTAACTCGAGCTACACTCCTTCTTTTGATTTCAAAAACACCTACGGTTTACCCAAGGCCACGCTCGACGTAGCCGCCGGCACCACGGTGACCAACCAAAGCGGAAGCTTTAAGCTCGGAGCCGTCAGCGGCAACGGAACCCTGGGCGGTTCTAACGCTTGGGAAATCGGTTACCTGAACACCACCAATAGTTTCAGCGGCACCATCACCTCTGCTCTGACCAAAGTGGGCACAGGCACCCTGCTTCTTTCCGGAGCCAACAACTATACCGGAGACACCAACATCAACGGAGGCATCCTCAGGGTAAACAATGCCAACAACGCTACCGTCAGTGCCACAGGAACCGGCCGGCTGAACATCAACAACGGAGGCACGCTTACCGGCAGAGGATTTATAGACAACAACATCGTTTACATAAACTCCGGAGGCCTGTTCATACCGGGAGCCTATTACGTGGGCGAACTGAAAGTGGACGGATCCATTTATCAAAACCCGGGAGGAGTGCTGGAATTCCGACTTAACTCGGCTACCTCCCATTCGAGTATAAAAGGTCTGAATGTAATGACTCTGAAAGGTACGCTGCGCATACTGCTCAAAGAGGGTTACACACCTTCTCTGGGCGACAGTTTTGAGCTTTGGTCCTGCAATAGCTTCAGCAGTAGTATTCCCGAACTGGTGTTACCGGAATTGCCGGCCAACCT
>LSQX01106459.1_pt2 | contig 11745 bp, 14 predicted proteins | sample 654561 | NCBI WGS metagenome assembly LSQX01 (sample SAMN04489861, study PRJNA283612) | anaerobic digester metagenome | isolation source: 4 biogas reactors fed with cattle manure at either 37C or 55C with and... | place: Denmark: Kongens Lyngby | collected 2014 | reverse complement strand
TACGACTGAGGCGACGCTGGGAGGGGTCAAGGAGGTCATCTTCGAGGTCAAGGGTCGCAACGCTTATGGTGTGCTCAAGTACGAGTCTGGCGTGCACAGGGTGCAGAGGGTTCCCGTGACCGAATCCACCGGCCGTATCCATACGTCTACCGTCACCGTCGCGGTGCTTCCGGAGGCGGAGGATGTCGAGATCCACATAGAGCCGAACGAAGTCCGGGTGGACGTTTTCCGTTCCACCGGACCGGGCGGCCAGTCGGTCAACACCACCGACTCGGCGGTGCGGCTCACCCACGTCCCCACTGGACTCGTGGTGTCATGCCAGAACGAGAAATCGCAATTGCAGAACAAGGAACAGGCCTTCCGCATCCTGAGGGCCCGTCTCTACGACATCGCGCAGGCTGAGCACGACGCCCAGGTGGCGGCCCAACGCCGCAGCCAGGTGGGCACGGGTGACCGAGCCCAGAAGATCCGCACTTACAACTTCCCGCAAGGACGGGTCACCGATCACCGGGTCGGTCTCACCTCACACCGTCTTGAAGCCATCCTTCAGGGGGAGTTGGAGGAGTTCACGGAAGCCCTGCGCGCGCAGGAGCGCGCGGAACAACTCGCCGCTGCCACGTTCTGAGTCTGGGCTGGGGGCGATGCCCGTGGATCTTTGGACCATCGGCACGTTGCTGGAGACAGCCGCCGGCTATCTGGGCGGCAAAGGGTCGACTTCTCCCCGCTTGGACGCGGAGCTCCTCCTTGCCGAGACGCTCGGTCTCGAGAGGATCCAGCTCTACACAGAGTTCGATCGTCCCCTTGCGACCGGCGAGATCGACCGGTTCCGGGTGCTCGTGGCGCGGCGGGCGGCGCACGAGCCCATGGCTTACATAGTAGGGCGGACGCATTTCCGACATCTAGAGTTGGAGGTGACTCCCGCCGTGCTGATCCCGCGTCCGGAGACCGAGGAGCTGGTGGATGTAGCTCTCGAGTCACTGCGCCGGCGGCCCACGTGGGCGCCGGCGCCACCCAGCGCTGCCCCGCTTGTCGCCGACGTCGGGACGGGCAGCGGGGCCATCGCTCTCAGTCTGGCACAGGAGGCTGGGGTGGCGGTGCTGGCCATCGACAGCAGCGCCGAGGCGTTGGAGGTCGCCGCCCGGAACGCGGCGGCGACCGGTCTCGGAGAGCTGGTGCGGTTCTGCCGGGCCGATCTATTGTCGGACGTGCCGGAGGGTAGCCTACACCTGATCGTCAGTAACCCGCCCTACGTGACCTCTTGTGACATGTCCACGTTGGCGCCGGACATCCGATTGTTCGAACCCCGGGTCGCTTTGGATGCCGGACCGGACGGACTAGACGTGATACGTCGCCTGCTGCCCCAGGCCGCCCGAGCTTTGCGCCCCGGCGGCGCGGTCGTCATGGAGGTCGGTGACCGGCAGGCCGAGCGCGTCGACGCGCTTGCCCGGGAGGCCGGTTTTCCGCTGGTGATCGTCCACAAGGACCTTTCTCAGAAGGACCGCATCGTGGAGGCGGTACTGCCGGGAGTCATGACCATGACTCCGGCCGACCTGGATGCAGCGCGGCGCGATGCGCTTGTCGGCGCGCTCGCGGCCGGCGCCGTGATCGGGGTTCCGACCGATACTGTGTACGGCATCGCGGCTGTGTGGGACTCACAGGCGGGCGTCCGCAGGCTGTTTGCGGCGAAGGGCAGGTCGCCGGGGCAACCGGTGGCCGTGTTGTTCGCCTCCGTCGACGCGATCAAGGAAGCGCTGCCTGACCTGGAGCCCGCCTCCGTGCAGGTGCTGGAGGCCATGCTGCCGGGACCGTTCACCTTCATCGTCTCGACGGACGTTCCCCGTCCCTCTCTCGTGGGCACGGCCGACTCGCTTGGCGTGCGGGTACCGGATCACCCGGTTCTCTTCCGCCTACTAGAATCTCTGGGCGTTCCGCTGGTCGCGACAAGCGCCAATCTGTCCGGAGGGACCGATCCCGCTACGTTCGCCGACGTGGACCCACGCGTGCTCGCCCACTGCTCTTGTGCGTTCGTCGGGGCTGGCGAAGATGCGACGGCCGGAACGGCCTCCACCGTGGTTGATCTGCGGCCGCTCAGCGTCGGCGCCGCCCCCGTGGTCCTCAGGGAGGGCGCGGTGTCCGCGGCTACGGCGTTGGATAGGATCGCGGCTCTGCGATAGCACATCGCGGAAGCGGGATCACGTACCGCATCTGATATCCTTTTCTCCTGTTCGGGGAGGTTTCCCAGCTCGATTCCGGAGGAGGGACGCTGTGCGCTACGGTTTTGGCTGCGACCATGCCGGGTTCGAGTTCAAAACGGAGTTGCTCGAGGAGTTGGTAAGCGCGGGCCATGACGTCGTCGACATGGGCGCCGACAGCGCCGAGCGCACCGATTTCCCCATCTACGCGAACAAGGTCGCCGAAGCGGTCAGTGAAGGCCGTCTAGACAGGGGTGTGCTGGTATGTGGGACAGGGCTGGGCATGGCTCTCGCCGCCGGCAGGTTCCCCGACGTGCGGGCCGTCACAGTGGGCGATTGCTTCTCGGCGCGGATGTCTCGTCGGCATAACGACGCCAACGTTCTTTGCCTGGGAGCTCGGGTGATCGGCGCCGGATCGGCTGTTGAGATACTGCGGGCCTGGATGGCGGAGGATTTCGAGGGCGGACGATACGCCGAGCGGCTTAACATGATGAAGGGTGGTTACAAGGGTGTTCACAGGTAACAGACGGCCTCCGGCCGTGATCTCCGGTGTACGCCTTGGTGCTCCGGCTATGGACAGCCGAGGTCTCAGATCGGCCGAGATACAGGAAATGGGGAGAATAGTCGTGGAAGCGCTGACCACAGAACCGAGCGAGGCCGATCTAGGCCGGCTTCTCAAGTGCAGCCTGGTGGCGGGCGCCGCGTTCTCGCTCTACCCTTCGCTGGAGGCCTGATGACCGGATCGTACGAACGAACCGAACGGCCGCCCCGGCCGAGCTGGGAAGAGTATTTCATGGAGATCGCGCGGGTGGTCGCCACCCGCTCGACCTGCCTGCGTCGGCAAGTGGGCGCCGTATTGGTCAAGAACCGTCAGATCCTTGCCACCGGCTACAATGGGGTGCCTCGCGGCATCGTTCACTGCGAGGAGCGCGGCTGTCTGCGCGACGAGCTGGGCATCCCCTCCGGGGAAAGACAGGAGTTGTGCCGAGGATTGCACGCCGAGCAGAACGCCATCATCCAGGCCGCCTACCATGGTGTGGCCATAAATGGGGCTGAGGTCTATACCACGCTTCGACCCTGCATCAACTGCGCCAAGACGCTCATAAACGCTGGGGTGGCGGCCGTGTACTACTGCGGTGAATACCCGGACGCCCTGGCGATGGAGCTCTTTGAGGAGGCAGGTACGCAGCTAATACGTATGGGCTGACAACAACCTGTGATAAACGCATTTCATTTTCTTGCGGTCCAGAGGGCGGCTGTCTATAATGCGAGCAACGTATCCATGAACAGGTCTTCCCGACGGGAGCCACCGGAGGCGGGGACTCTCGCGTTCATGTTCGTAGCCTTGGTGCTCGTGTTCACGGGGCTGGGCTACGTATTGGACCGGTGGCTGGGAGCAGGACCGTGGTTCATGGTGGGCGGAGTCTTTGTAGGCGCCGGCTTGGGGTTCGTGTACCTGGTGTTCATCCTGTTCGCCGGATCATCGGGAGGCCGAGACCGGAACAGGGAAAGCGGCGGCGAAGGACCGGAATAAGGCTCGCGTTGGCGGGCAGGATCGAAAGACCGGGAGGGTGTTCTGGCCAATGTGTTGATATCCGTGGCCGTCGGGGTCGGGTTCGCCGTCGTCTACCATCTTCTTTCTATGAAGCTGCAGGTCTGGGTCGCCCATCGCAGTTCGGCCATGGTGCCTCTCGTGACGATCCTGGGGTTCATCGTGCGGTTGGCGGTCTTGGCTGCGATCCTTGTCATGTTGGGCCTGTGGACTCCGCTCAACATGCTCGCCGTGTGCTTGGCCTTCGTGGTAGTGTTCACGGGCCTGATGGGCTATACGCTCTATGCTGTCGTATCAAAACGTCACGGCGCGCCGCCTCCGGCGGACGCCGGCGGTGTTCAGTAGGGGAAAGCCGTGCTACTTGCTCTGGCCGAAGAAGCTGCCGAAAGCAAAGTCGTAGGAGCCCTGCACGAGCTCAACGTGCAGACGGTCGTCTCCATCCCAAAACTCGGCCCGATAGATTTTTCCATCACGAACGCGGTCATCTACATGTGGGTCTCCGCGGTGGTGGTGTTCCTGTTCTTCTTCATAGCGGCCAAGAGATCGAAGAGGGAGCCGGAGAAGCTCCAGACCACCGCCGAGATCATGCTGAATTTCGCCACGGGACACCTGACCGGCCAGATAGGCGAGAAGGGCAAGAAGTATTACTACCTCATCCTGACCATCTTCGCCTACATCTTCGTGACCAACATCATCGGGCTGATCCCTAAGCTGGAGGTGCTGAAGCCCTATACGCCGACGGCCAACATCAACGTCACGGCCGGGATGGCCATCGTGGTGTTCTTGGTCACGCAGTACCAGGGTTTCCACCGGCACGGCGTAGGCGGCTACCTCAAGAGTTGGATGACCCCGCCGGGGGTACCGAAGGCGATCGGTATGCCGCTCAACGTCATCTTCTTCCCCGTGCACCTCATGGGCGAGTTCTTCAAGCCCCTATCGCTCTCGGTGCGACTCTTCGGCAACACGATCGCCGGACACCTGATCATCCTGGTCATGGTGGGGCTGATACTGGAGTTCGCGAGCGCCATCGTGATCATCCCCGCTGCGCTGTTCGTCATCATCATGACGGCTTTCGAGGTGTTCGTCGCCTTCATCCAAGCCTACATCTTCTCGCTGCTCTCGGTCGTGTACATCGAATCAGCCATATACGCCGGCCACTAGGAACATCCCGCACCAAGGACATCCCACACCAAGGAGGACAAGACAATGGCATTCGACGCTGACACCGCCGCCAGACTGGCCGCCGGCATCGGCATGGGCTTGGCGACTCTTGGCCCGGGGATCGGCATCGGCTATCTGACCGGCCGCACCTCGGAAGCCATCGCCAGGCAGCCGGAAGCCTCCGGCGACATCCGTACGGCGTTCATCATCGGTATGGCGCTCACCGAGGCGCTGGCGCTCTACGCCTTCGTCATCGCCATCATCCTGATCTTCGTCGCCTGACGGGCGGGCAGGGAGTCCATCACGCGGCGATGTATTCCGAATAGGGGAGCAATAGGTACAGCATGAACATATTCTCTCTTGACCCGGGGCTGTTCTTCTGGTCGATGATCACCTTCCTCATCCTGGTCGCGCTGCTGTACAAGTTCGCCTTCAACCCCCTGATGCGGATGCAGAAGGCGCGTCAGGACCAAATCCACCAATCTATCGTCGAGGCCGAGAAGCTCCGGGACGAAGCCCAGGAGCTGCTGGTCAGCTATAAGCAGCAACTGTCGGCCGCACGCGAGGAGGCGGCGGGTATCGTCGACCGAGCTCGGAAGGCGGGGGAGTCCAGCAAAGCGGAGGTTCTAGAGGAGGCGCGGGTGCAGGCCGAGGCCACTCTGGCCAAGGCCCGCCAGCAGATCGAGCGCGATACCAACCAGGCGCTTCAGAGGATCCGGGAAGAGGCGGCCGATCTGACCATCGCAGCAACCGAGAAGGTGGCCCGCACGAGTCTTTCGGAGGAGGACCAGCTCCGGCTGATCCAGGAAGCTATCAACGAGATCGACCTGAGCAAGATCAGCGAGAACTAGAAGAAGAGGACCGGCAAGAAGCTCATGAGCGAAGGCAAGATCGCACGAGTCTACGCGAACGCGCTCTACGAGGCCGCGGATGAAGAAGGCCGCGTCGAAGAGGTCAGGCGTGATCTAGGCGAGTTCGTGGCCGCCGTGGAGGACTCGGCGGAGCTTCGCCGGTTCCTTGTTGCCGAAGAGATCCCCGACGCGCGGAAGAGCAGAGTCCTTATGGAGCTGACCGAAGGCGGCGATAAGCTGATGCGCAACCTCCTGCGTCTCTTGGTCGACAAGAGCCGGGAGAGCGAGCTGGAAGGGGTCTACAGGGCATTCGTCAAGCTGGTCGAGAAGGCCCAAGGCTTGGTGCATGTGGAAGTGGTCTCGGCAGTGCCTCTCCCGGTGCCTGTGAGTGAGGCGCTGAAGAAGAAGATAGAGTCCTCGCTGGAGAAGACCGTAGAGCTCACTCTGACCGTGGATAGAGAGATCCTTGGCGGGCTCCGGCTGCGGGTCGGCGATAGGGTCGCCGATGCCAGCGTACGTTACCGGCTGGAGCGCCTCCGCGAATCGTTGACTGCCCCTACTGCAAGCTTGGAGGGTTGAGTTGAAGTTGCGTCCTGAGGAGATAACCAGCGTCTTGAAATCCCGCATCCAGCGGTACGAGACGGGCATCGACATCCAGGAGGTGGGCACCGTCGTGCAGGTGGGCGACGGCGTGGCCCGCATCCAGGGCTTGGAGAACGCAGTGGCTTCGGAGATGCTCGAGCTGCCCCACGGCGTCACGGGCTTGGTGCTCAACCTGGAGGAGGATAGCGTGGGCGCGGTGCTCATGGGTGAGGACACGCTCATCAAAGAGGGCGACCAGGTCAAGCGGACCGGCCGGGTCATCCAGGTGCCGGTGGGGGAAGCCCTCGTGGGCCGGGTAGTCAATCCGCTTGGGGTGCCGCTTGACGACAAGGGCCCCATAGAGACGACGGAGTCTCGTCCGGTAGAGTTCAAGGCTCCCGGCGTCATCCGTAGGCAGCCGGTGAAGGAGCCTTTGCAGACGGGCATCAAGGCCATCGACTCCATGATCCCCATCGGTCGCGGACAGCGGGAACTCATCATCGGCGACCGCGGCACGGGTAAGACCGCCATCGCCGTCGACACCATCATCAACCAGAAGGGGCAAGACGTCATCTGCGTCTACGTGGCCATCGGCCAGAAGGCGTCCACAGTGGCCGGTCTTGTCGCCAAGCTGGAAGAGCATGGCGCTATGGATTACACCGTCGTGATCATGGCTCCGGCCTCCACCTCGGCCCCTATGCGATATATCGCTCCCTATGCCGGCGCGGCCATGGGTGAGTACTTCACCTACTCCGGCCGCCACGCGCTCTGCATCTATGACGACCTCACCAAACACGCCGACTCCTACCGGCAGATGTCGCTTCTCCTGCGCCGTCCGCCGGGCCGCGAGGCCTTCCCGGGCGACATCTTCTATCTGCACAGCCGCCTGCTGGAGCGGGCCTGCAAACTCAGCGACAAGGAGGGCGGGGGCTCTCTGACCGCTCTGCCGGTCATCGAGACCCAGGCCGGTGACGTGTCGGCCTATATCCCCACCAACGTCATCTCCATCACCGACGGCCAGATCTTCCTGGAGAGTGACCTGTTCTACTCCGGTATCCGGCCCGCTATCAACGTGGGCATATCGGTATCCCGTGTAGGCGGCAACGCACAGATCAAAGCCATGAAGAAAGTGGCAGGTTCGTTGCGTCTCGATCTCTCCCAGTTCCGGGAGCTGGAGGCCTTCGCCAAGTTCGGTTCGGAGCTCGACCAAGAGACCCAGAGGGCGTTGGCGCGCGGAGAGCGGCTGGTCGCGTCGCTGAATCAACCGCAATACGTCCCCTGGCCGGTGCAGGATCAGGTGATGATCATCTTCGCCGCCACGCAGGGCTGCGCCGACGACATCCCTGTAGCGGACATCTCACGGTTCAACGCTGCGTTACGTGACCATCTGGCCCAGCAGACCCCTGAGATAGGGGCCGACATAGCCGCGACCAAGGACCTGAGCCCGGAGACTGAGGCCAAGCTCCGCACGGCTATCGATGAGTTCCGAGAGATCTGGTCGACGGACGAGAGCATTCTCTAGGGCTCCATGGCATCCCAACGTGACATACGCCGGCGGATCGTCTCGGTCCAGAACACGAGGAAGATCACCAAGGCCATGGAGATGGTGGCGGCCGCTCGTCTGCGCCGCTCGCAACAGCGCATCGAGGCCACGCGCCCCTACGCGCTCAACATGCTGGAGTTCATAGGGCAGCTGGTGCACTACCTTCAGGTCGACCTGAGCCTGCATCCGTTGCTGAAGCCTCGCGAGGAGATCAAGAAGGTGGCTGTGATCGCGTTGACCGCCGACCGAGGTCTGTGCGGGGCGTTCAACTCCAACATCATCAGGCGGGCGCTGGATCTCGTGGATAGCTACACGGCTAAGGGCGTGGACTACGACCTGGTGGTCATGGGGCGTAAGGGTGTGGGCACCGTGCGCTTTCTTAAGAAGTACCGGCTTGACAAGGCGTACATGGATGTCACCGACCGGGCGGCCTTCCTCGAGGCTCAGGCGCTCACCAACGGGGTCGTCCGCCGGTATTCCGCCGGCATCATCGACCGGGTACACCTGGTGTTCAACAGTTTCAAGAGCCCTATGGAACAGTTCGTCACTGAGCAGGTGATACTACCCATACAGGAGGAGATCGCGGACCTCTACACGCCGACCGGCGCTCAGGAGCACATGGACTTCTTGTACGAGCCTTCAGCTGAGGCGATCCTGGCTGATCTGCTTCCCTCGTACGTGGAGATCACCATCTATCGGGCCATCCTGGAAGGCATGGCCAGCGAACATGGAGCCCGCATGACGGCCATGCGCAGCGCTTCGGAGGCGGCCGACGAGATGATCGACGACTTGACCCAAGCCATGAACCGGGCGCGGCAGTGGTCTATCACCCAGGAGATCCTGGAAGTGGTGGCCGGTGCGGACGCGCTCTCCGGATAGCTAGGCATGTTCAGGCGATGATATCCCGCCGACATGTCATGCCGAGACGTGCCAGAGAAGGAGGACCCAGAAGGTCATGAACAAAGGCAAGATCGTGGAGATCATCGGGCCGGTGCTCGATGTGGAATTCACCGAGTCGCTCCCGGCCATATACAACGCCCTCGAGATCGACGTGGAGTCGGGCTCGAACAGGATCCGCCTGACGGCGGAAGTGCAGCAGCACCTAGGCGACAACAAGGTGCGTGCAGTGGCCATGGACTCGACCGACGGTCTTGCCCGTGGCATGGAGGTGACAGACACGGGGCGGTCCATCGCGGTCCCGGTCGGGCAGGCCACTCTCGGCAGGTTGTTCAACCTGCTGGGAGACCCCATCGACGAAGGCGATCCTCTGCCGGCTGATGTAGAAAGATGGCCCATCCACCGTCCGGCCCCCGCTTTTGAAGAGCTCGAGCCGACGACCGAGATCCTCGAGACCGGCATCAAGGTCATCGACTTGCTGGCGCCATACGTCAAGGGAGGTAAGGTCGGCCTGTTCGGCGGCGCCGGCGTGGGCAAGACGGTGGTCATCCTGGAGCTCATCCACAGCATCGCCACTCAACACGGAGGCATCTCGGTCTTCTCCGGTGTGGGCGAGCGCACCCGCGAGGGCAACGACCTCTACCTGGAGATGAGCGAGTCCGGGGTCATCAACAAGACCGCTATGGTCTTCGGTCAGATGAATGAACCCCCGGGCGCGCGCCTGCGCGTCGGTCTCTCGGCCCTCACCATGGCGGAGTACTTCCGCGACGTGATGGGCCAAGACGTGCTCCTCTTCATCGACAACATCTTCCGTTTCGTTCAGGCGGGATCGGAAGTGTCGGCCCTGCTGGGCCGCATGCCTTCAGCAGTGGGTTACCAGCCTACCTTGACCTCCGAGATGGGCGAGCTGCAGGAGCGCATCACCTCCACCAGGCGCGGCTCGGTGACCTCGGTACAGGCCATCTACGTGCCGGCCGACGATCTCACCGACCCGGCTCCGGCCAACACCTTCGCCCACCTCGACGCCACCACGGTGCTCAGCCGGGCCATCTCCGAGATGGGCATCTACCCGGCCGTCGACCCTCTCGACTCCACCAGTCGGGCGCTCAACCGCCAGGTGGTGGGAGACGAACATTACGAGACGGCCACCAAGGTCCAGGAGATCCTCCAGCGCTACAAAGACCTGCGCGACATCATCGCCATCCTGGGTATGGACGAACTGTCCGACGAGGACAAGGTGACGGTGCGTCGGGCCCGCAAGATCCAACAATTCCTGTCACAACCCTTCTTCGTGGCCGAACAATTCACCGGCATGCCGGGTAAGTTCGTCCCGCTCAAGGAGACGGTGCGGAGCTTCAAGGAGATCATCGAGGGCAGGCACGACGACCTACCGGAACAGGTCTTCAAGTACCAGGGCGGCATCGACGAGGTCCTGGCGGCGGCGCGCGCCTTGCAGGCGGCTAAGGCTACGGAAACGGTCGAAGCGGCAGAAGCGGCGGCCGAGACCACGGCCGTCAAGGCGTAGAGCGGGCGCGATGGCGGACCGAGAAGACAGCCTGTGTCTGCGCTTGGAGCTCGTGGCGCCCGCGGGCCTGGTCTTTGAGGGTGACGCGGAGATGGTGGTGCTTCCGGCCGTGACCGGCGAAGTGGGTATCCTGCCCCGTCACGCGCCGCTGGTGGCACAGCTCACCATAGGGCGCTTACGGGCCCTCCTGGTCGGAGGCGATTGGGTGACGTTCGCTGTAGCTGAGGGTTTTGCCAAAGTACAGTTCAACAAGGTCATTGTCCTGGCCGACGCGGCCGAGGAAGCTTCACAGATAGACGTCGACCGGGTCAACAAATCCATCGAGAAGGCCACGAAGCGTCTGGAGATGGTACGCTTGGGCACGGTCCCCGAGGGGGAGGATGTGGATCCCTACCGGGAGCAGCTCGCGCTCAAGCGGGCTCACAACCGACTGAAGGTCGCGGAGAGGCTCGATAAGTGACGGAAGCATCCGGGGAGCCGCGTCTCCTGATACGCGGCGGCCACCGGCTCGAAGGACAGGTGGCCGTTTCGGGCGCGAAGAACTCCGCCCTCAAGCTTATGGCCGCATCGCTTCTGGCGCCCGGTGTCAGTATCCTGCACAACGTGCCTGACATCCAGGATGTCCGCACCATGCAAGAGGTGCTGGAGTACCTGGGGGCGGTGGTGGACTTCGCCGACGGCACCTTGACGGTCGACACCACCGCTGTGCAGTCGCAGGTGGCTCCGTATGAGCTGGTGCAGCGCATGCGGGCTTCCATCCAGATCATGGGTCCTCTGGTGGCGCGCTTCGGGCGGGCCCGCGTGCCCATGCCGGGGGGCTGCAACCTGGGTCCCCGTAAGATCGACATCCACCTGCGCGGCTTGGCCGACATGGGCGGGGTGGTGCGCCTGGACCACGGCTTCGTCGAGGTCACGGCCCCCAAGCTTCATGCCATCGACATGTTCCTCGACTATCCCAGTGTGGGAGCCACCGAGAACCTCTTGATGGCCGCTGTGATGGCGGAGGGAACCACCACTCTCGAGAATGTCGCCCGTGAGCCGGAGATAGTCGATCTCTGCAAGTTCTTGGTGAGCATGGGGGCCGACATAGAAGGGGCGGGGAGCTCCACGATACGGGTGAACGGCGTCGACGAGATGCACCCGGCCGAACACACGGTCCTGGGCGACCGTATCGAGGCCGGGACCTTTCTCGTAGCCGGGGCTGTGACGGGGGGAGAGGTGGAGGTCACCGGCATCAGTCCCCACGTGCTCGACCTGTTCAGCTCGAAGCTCAGATCCATCGGTGTGCAGGTGCACGAGAATACCCGCAGCGTCAAGGCGGGCGGCGATCCTGCCGGCTACACGACCGTCGACGTGTCCACCCTGCCCTATCCCGGTTTTCCCACCGATCTGCAGGCCCAGATGATGGTGCTGCTCTCCATCGCCGAGGGGGTCTCGGTGGT
>LSQX01219646.1_pt1 | contig 11746 bp, 10 predicted proteins | sample 654561 | NCBI WGS metagenome assembly LSQX01 (sample SAMN04489861, study PRJNA283612) | anaerobic digester metagenome | isolation source: 4 biogas reactors fed with cattle manure at either 37C or 55C with and... | place: Denmark: Kongens Lyngby | collected 2014 | reverse complement strand
TTAAAGATTTAATAACGATTGCGCCCGTACCAATAAGTTCACGGAAAAAAGCTAAAATAATTAAAGCTCCAAGAAAGCCAACCCCAGTGCCAAGTGCGTCAAAAAATGAAGCCAGTGGATTATTTTTCATCGCAAAAGCTTCAGCGCGACCTAAAATAATACAATTAACGATAATAAGTGATAAATAAACACCGAGTGTTTGACTTAGATCAAAAAGAAAAGCTTTCATTAACATCTCAACGACCGTCACAATCGTCGCAATGATCACGATTAAAACCGGAATTCTTATTTCATTAGGAATAAAATTACGGAGTAAAGAAATCGCAATGTTTGTTAAAATAATCGTTACTAAAACGGCTAAGCCCATCCCAAAAGCATCAACGACACTTGAAGTCGTCGCAAGAGCTGGACATAAACCAAGAAAGAGCATAAAAACTGCATTATTGGAAAAAATGCCATCAACAATAATTTTAGAATTTTTATTTCTTGCCATTTTAATTTACTCCTTCCATATAATCGTCTGCGCATATACCAAGCGCTGTATTTAGCGCTCGACCGGTAATTGATTTACCTGCCATCAAATCGGTTGGAATCGGCGCATTTTCTGTCGCGGGTTTATCTTTTAAGAAATCGTTTAATTGATCGAGTAAGACTCCGCCGTATTCTTTTGTTTCTTTACTAGTAACAACGTTAAATCCTGCATATTTTTCATTTTTAAAACCAACTTGAAATTGTAAGTCTGAACTATAGGCGCTAATTTCTACATCGTAGACAATACCAATTGAAAGTCCTTCAAGTTTAAATTCTTGTTTAGCTTTCACGCCACCATTAATAAGTTTTTCATTTAGGGCTAGTTCAAGTTTTTCATCAATTTTATTAACACCTAAAATTTTTAAATATCCTTCATTTTCTTTAGCCATTACATTAGTTTGAATAATTGGCTCAGTTAAAACGTTGACAGCACTTATAAGGCCGGCTGAAGCTAAAGTAACTCCTCCTAAAAAGAGTGGCAAAAGTAACATTTTATTCATCTTTTTCATTATAAACCGTACCCTTCTAGAGCATTTTGTGTCGCATTAAATAAGCGATTAGCACTGACACTAGCTCCAACATATAAGTCACTTGCATAAAGTTCTTGATGACTAACAAGCGTTTTAAAATAATCAACATTTAAATCATAATATTTTCGTAAAATCAAAGGGTACATTTTTTCCCATTTGCTTTTCCATTCACTAGTTGAAGCCCCTTCAAGAATATCAACACTTTTAATTAAATCTAATTTTTCATCAACATAAACATTAACTTTCATTAACATTTTATTTTCTTCTTCAAGTGGTAAACCTTCACGAGGATAATCTAAATGTTCGCCTACATAAACGCCAATATCTTCTAAGGCATTATTAATTGCTTCATAAATCGCCACACTACTATAAATACGTGCAGGTATAATATGATCACCTTCTTGATTAGCAAGTGTTGGTCCTACGTAATTAGGACTATCATAATCCTCATCAATTAAAGGAGCAGGTAAAGCTTTAAATTCAGCAACGTTAAGCGAGGAGTAATAATCGATTAATTGCTTAGTTTGAGTTTCATTTAAATACGTTAAAGGAGAAGCGTACTCTTCAAGTTTTAAATTGACGATTTCATAATATTCATTTAAAAAGACGCTCGCCTTAGCTTCAAAACTATTATATTGTGTAGCGTAATATTTTTTTGATTGACCATGATAAACATCAATATTACCCAAGGCATCATTAATAGCATCATAAATAGCCTTCGACGTATAAATGTTATTTTTTAAAATATAAGGCTCTTCACTTTGATTAGATTTAGTAACTCCAGCCTCAATTTCTGGAGGAGTTAGAGCTTTAAATTGTTCAAGCGTAATCGAAGTGTAGTACTTAATGACATTTTCGATATCATCATTTTTAAAACGATCAGGTGTCGAAAAATTAGTAAGTTCTAAAGTGACAATCTCATATTCATTACTTAAACCGACTTTAGCTTCAACTTGAAATTGTTTTTGCGGATTATTTAAAGGATCCATAACTTCACTTTTACCTTCATAAATAACAAAAGGTATAATTTCAGGTTCGACAGGAGGCGGTCCTAACTTGGCTGCACTTACGCCGGTTAAAATGCCCACGCTTGCTAGGGCAAAAGAGCCAGTAACGACGTAATGCCGCCATATTTTAACGTTTGTTCGACCACTATAAAGTTTATCAATCATTGGTGAGAAAACATTAACTAAGGCAATACTAAAAGCTGTGCCTTCTGGAAAACTTCCTCCAAGACGAATAAGAACGTTAAATAACCCACCAATAATTCCGATTAAAGCTTTACCAAAATTACTCGTCGGACTCGTTACCGGATCCGTAAACATAAAAATAGCGCCAAAAACTAAACCACCTAAACCAAATTGTAGTAATAAATATTCACCAACATTTGCTTTAGTTACTAAACTAATAAAAATACTAGAAAGAGCAACTGTCCCAAATAAAAAGACAGGCGTTCGCCAATTAATAACTTTGCGAGCGGCTAAAACGATACCAACAACGATAATTAATAAAGTAAAAGTTTCACCTAAAGCTCCACTATAATTACCTAAATATAAATCAAGCATCGAAACATTAGTATTAGTAAGAGAACTACTTAACCATTTACTAGTTTGAGAAAAATGAGATGTAATCGTTAAACCAGCATTAGCACTTAACCCGCCAATACTTTTATCTGCTTCACTTAAATAACTAACAAGTGTCGGTCCAAAAGCTAGTAAAACAAAAAGTCGACCTAAAGCCGCTGGGTTAAAAATGTTATTACCAAATCCACCAAAAGCGTGTTTAACGATTAAAGTTGCAAATAAATTACCGACAACAACAACATAATAAGGAGTGCCAACCGGAAGTGTTAAAGCTAAAATAACACCCGTCACAACACTAAAGTTATCTTTAATAAAAGAAAGTATGTATTTATCATAAGCCCCGTGCTTACTTTTTTTATAACGTAAACTTCCAGCAATTAGATCACTAACAAGACTTACGACAATTGAAATAAGCATAATTAAAATTGTTTTTAAACCATAATTAACCCCAAGGATAAAATTATAAGTAACCGAAGCAATAAAAATAACACCTAAGCCAATTAGAAGTTCAATCATAATTTGGCTCGTCGTTCTTTTCGGGCGAATAAATGGAGCAGTTCCCGTTACGATATTCATTTTTTAAAAGCCTCTACTTTCTAACGGGCATAACCCGTAATAATGTTTTTGCTTTTTTAACAAAATCAGCTACTTCGATTTTGCTTGGACAAACATAACTACAAAGTCCGCAGTCCATACAACGTGAAGTTTCAAGTTTATCTAACCTCGTATTATCACGGCCTTCAAAAGCTTTCATAATTTCGACTGGTTGTAAGCCTGCTGGGCAATTATTTGTACATTCGCCGCATCTAAGACATTGAACGCTTTTATACGTAACTTTTTCAAGTAAAGTAAGGCCTCCATGAATTGGCTGAATGGCAAAATTAGCATCACGAGATGCGTTCGTCGTCATTGGGCCACCAGGAAGCAAGTTAAATTCGACGTCTTGACGAAGTTTGAATTCATCGAGGATGACACTTGCTAAAACGCCGATTGGGACGATAATATTACTTGGATTTGTCACGATATTACCACTAACTGTAATTCTTCTTTTTGTTAAAACTTTGCCGTGTTTTAAGGCATCATTAACACTAATTGCCGTCATGACATTATTAACAATAACGCCAATTTCTGAAGGTAAACGATTGTATCGTTTTTTAAATATTTGCTTAACTAAAGTTCCCTCCCACCCCATTGGATATTTATCAGGAACTTCAACAATTTTTATACTCGGGTAATTTATCGCAGCATTAATAAGAGCATCACGCGCTTCTTCTTTGCCTTTTTTTATCGCGATAATTACGTTTTGAGCCTCAGCTGCTTTTTGTAAATATATCGAGCCCTCAATAATATCAACTGCATAATCTTTACTCATACAATAATCCGTCGTTAAATAAGGCTCACATTCCACCGCATTTATTAAAACTGTGTGAATATTTTGAGTGTTGTTATATTTAATCCATGTTGGAAAGCCTGCACCACCTAAACCAACAATTCCGGCTTTTTTAATTGCTTGAACAATTTCTTCGCGGCTATCTTCATGACTAACTGTTTTAAGGGGAGTTTCGTGCTCCATTTTAAAATCGTTTTCAATAACTAAATGATCAACAAGACGGTTATTAGCAACATTAATCATTTTTTCAATACCAATAACTGTGCCTGAAACACTACTAAACAAAGGAACACTCATCTCTTCTCGATAAGCAATTAGCGTACCAACTTTAACTTTTTCACCAGCTAAAACTAAAGGAGCGCATGTCGCTGTCGCTGCTTGACCAGCAACTAAAGGAAAATAAACTCGTTTTACTTTTTTTAAGTCTAACTCGTAAATTCCATTTTTTAAACTTTCGTCTTTATGAGCGGGAATTTTTTTATACCCAACTGTTGTAAATATATTCATATTGTCATTTCTCCAACACTAATAGAGTATAGCATAAGCGCGCTTACGTGTTCAAAGTAAATTTGCAAAAAATATTCGTTTTTAAAAAGAAAACGATACGTGATTTAGACATAATGTTTAAGAAGTGATTCACTGTAAAAAATCTAATAAACTTTTAGTACTCATTTTAAAATTAATATGATTAAAAAGAGCCAATCATTTTAAGCTGGCTCTATTTTAAAAATCTAAAAAAAGATAACGAAAAAAATAAGTTATTTTAACTAAAGTTTAGACGGATATAACCATTAGAAGTAAGGGCAGATATTGTTTTTACTTGACCGACATTATAAGTGCCATTACTATATTTTTGATCATCAATTTTGATTGTCCCGTTCGTTGTACTTACCGTTGTTTTAAAGTCAGTAAAAACACCATTAACGCGCAAGATGATATTACCATTTGATGTCGTTGTACTTAAGTCATCTGTTGTGACATCAATAAATTTAATTTGACCATTGTCTGTTTTACTCCTAATAATTGGACTTATTACATAATCACCCTTAATTTCGCCATTTGAAGTTTGGATATTTAAATTCGTACTATTAAATTCATTAAGAATTACTGAGCCATTAGCAGAAGTTAAAGTCGTACTACTTGTTAAAGTATTTTTAACACTAATTGTGCCATTACTCGTCTGTGCATTAAATATATTTGTTGTCAAATCATTAACTTCAATCTTCCCGTTTGCAGTCCGGACTTTAAAATTATCTAAAGCGCCAGTTGGTACATTAATCATAATTTTACTAATTTCTGGATCAAACGATAAATTAAAAATTGTCCGCGAGTAAAGAAGGCCTTGAAACCACGGAGTTTTAATATCTAAACTAACCGTGTCATTATTTGTGTTAAGTGTATATGTATCAATATTACTTACATAAAATGAAAGATTAATTTTTCCTGTTAAACTTGGGCCAATAATAATGTTACGATTATCGACATTAATGTTGAGGACTTTAATTTCATCTGGATCATATTCACCAACTAAAGGTTCATAAGTTAAGTGATTTCTTAAATCATTACGGGCAACAAGACCAAAGACCGTCATACCAATCAAGCTAATAATAGCGATAAGTGCATTAATTTTTAAAACTTTTTTCATCCTTGGTCGTCTCCTTTATTTAATTTACCCGCTAAGAGGATTTGGAGTTTTTCGGCTTGTTGTTTTGAAAATTTAAAAAGATAAACAAAAATAAGAATTCCAAAAACGATTAGACTTAGCTTAAAAATAATTGTGAAAATATAATAAAAAACTGCGCTTATTGTCATCGTATCAACGACAAAACGATAAATACTCGTAAAGATCGTAAATGCACCAGTCGTAATTAATCCAAGGCCAATAGCAAATAAAATAATTGCGCCGAAAATATAAAGAGCGCAACTTAAGACTTTAACAACGACACTAACGCTTTGACGGGCACTAACGTTTTTCTTCGTTTTGATATTGTCCTTAAAACTATCATCACGACTTAGTTTGTACTTTATTTCACTAGGTGTACCTAAGTGGTTAATAAAGTCTTCTTCAAGCTCACCACTACTTAAAGCTTCATTAATGAGTTCTTCATAATAGGCGATAATTTCATCGTGGTCAGGAAGTTTGGCTAATTCTTTTTCTAATTTAGCAAGAAACTCATGTTTTTTCATACGGCCTCCTTAATAATAAACGCATATATTTTCTTTAATTCATCAAGGTCATCTTTAGCTCCTATTAACTCTTTTTGCCCGCGAGTCGTTATTTTATAATACTTCCGCACTCGTGAAAGATGAATAACATTATAAGTCGAAACAAAATCTTGTTGTTCAAGTCTTCGCAAAATTGGATAAAGAGTTGATTCAGATATTTCAATAATAGGCGAAACGTCTTGAATAATCTTGTATCCATAACTATCTTCTTTTGCAAGCGAGGCTAGGACAACAAGTTCTAATAATCCTTTTTTTAATTGTGGGTCCATCTATACATCCTTATACATCATACTATACAATGCATAGTATAGGTTGTCAACAGTTTTTAAAATAAAATTTAAATAATTTTTATTAACAAAAAAGCTTGCGAAAATTCTAAATTTCTTGTGCTTCCTTATTAAATAGTTAAAAATTAAGTTTAAAGGAGTAAGATTAAAACTTATTATGAAAAAATCATTATTTATATTAGCAGCCATCATGCTTCTTCTTGGCGCTTGTAATCCAACCGACGACCCTAGCTTATCAACTAGTACATCACCAACCGATATAACGAGTGATCCAAGTGATTCAAGCGAACCAACAAGTAGCGAACCTAATGATGGTGATGGAGAAGAAAATCCAGGATATTATGAAGGTACTTATGGACATGCATTTAAGCAAACTGATTTCTCTTCTAATGGCGGAGTTACCGAAGTTATAAATGGACTAGCTTGGCAATATTCGCCTTTTAGTTTTCTTGGCGGAAGCGGTAATGGTGTCCAAATTGGATCGAGCAATAATCCTCAAACTTCACCTTGGACTTTATCGGCTTCATTTCCCAGTGAAGTCACAGTTGTTAATGTACAATTTGAAATTGCTAATGCAAGTGGCGGAAGCGGCACTTATGAAGTTTCCTTTGGCTCAACTACTTGGAGCGGAGATTATCAAACCGAAACGCAAACTTTAACGAAATTTGACTATGAAGGCGATGAAACGCTTGCTGAAGGCATATCTTTTACTTTTCAAGCTAACGCTAAAGCTCTTTATCTTTATCAACTAAATTTTTCTTTACATATACCAAGTGATGTTAATTTTCCAATTACTGTCGATATTGAAGCTGAACGAGATCCTGTCATACCGGGGCAAAATGGGATACCATCTACTAGATATGAACCTTCGACGAAGGAAAGTTACTTTGCTTCCGTAGACCTTTCTTCAACCGGTGAAACTTTAAAATCAACTTTGACAGCCCGTTTAGAAAACGATAGTTATCGTAGTAGATACGGAGATGCTAAATCAGTCCTTTTATATGCAGATGAAGATCCTAATAATCCTGGTTATGTTTTAGGAATGTGGGACGGAGATAAGATTCCTGCTATTTGGGATCAAGGTGCTAGTTGGAACCGTGAACACGTGTGGGCGTATTCTCATCTTCAACTTCCAGGAACTCAAAAAAGAGGCGATGATGCTAATGACCACACTGCTGACCTTTTTAATCTTCGCGTCGCCTGTCAATTTTCTAATGGTTTTCACGGAAACAAATTTTTTGATGAAACAAATACTGATGACACAATGTTTCCAAACATTACGTCTGGTCTTAACGGATATCATGCTTATACAGGAGACTGGCGTGGAGATGTCGCACGAATTTGTTTTTATATGTTTGTCCGCTACCCTGGTTTAAAACTTGTAAGTGCAACGACTGGAGATGATGTTTCTATGGGAAACCTTACAGCGTTGTTAGCTTGGAATGAACTTGATCCAGTTGATGCTTTTGAAATTCAAAGAAATAATCGCATTTATGAATATCAAGGTAACCGAAATCCCTTTGTTGATTATCCAGAACTCGCTGGGCAACTCTTTCAATAATTAACTTTTTTAAACTATAGATACTTTTGTTAGTGTTATTTAATTAAATCTGCCATTTTTTTAGCAATTAAATCAGTTGATTTTTGAGGTGCTAAACGATTAAGTTTATTCATTATTTTAGAATCAGTACCAACATAGGCGTGAAGTTTCTTCTTTTGCATTGCCTTAATGATTTCTTTTGCAGCATCAAAAGGTGACATCATTTTATGTTTTGGATCACTAGAATCAACTTCTTTTCCCATATCAACATTTGAGTTTTTAATAATATTAGTATTAATTGCACCCGGAAAGACAAGCGTCACATTAACGTTTGTGCCTTTTAATTCTGCATATAATGCTTCGGTTAATAATTTTACAGCCGCCTTACTAGCACCGTAAACTGCTTGGCCTGGTACTGGTAAAAATCCTCCCATGCTTGATACATTAACTAAATAAGCTTTTTCTCTTTTTAAAAGCGATGGTAAAAATATTTGGTTTAAATAAACTGTTCCATAAAAATTAACGTCAATAACCTTTTTAATCGTTTCTATTTTTAAATCCATTACTTTTACAAATGGTTGAATAATACCTGCGACATGAATAAGTCCATCGATATGGCCAAAATCTTTTGTGATTTGTTGGTGAGTTTCGAGAACTTTTTCTTGATTTGTTATATCAAGTGGATATGTTTTTAATGATGTGTTATCACTTGATAACATAGAAGTTTCTAATAAACCTTTTTCACTAATATCTAAGGCTGCAACTTTAGCGTCACTTTTTAATAATTGCAAAACTACTTCGCGGCCAATTCCGTTACCGCCACCTGTAACGACAAAAACTTTATCTTTTAACATTTTATAAGCCTCCGTTATTTTATATATCTAAGTTTATTTTATCATGTGGTTTTAATAGTAAAACCTTTATTTTTTACTATTTTTCCTGCTTTTATTATCATCTGCCGCTGCATGGATTCATAAGCTTTCACTATTGATGCGATTGTTTTGTTCTTTTTTTCGAGAAAAATTTCACCCTTTTTGGTTATAATTATTTTGAGATAGAAATACTTATGTAGGTACTAATTTAAATGCCATTATTTCATTTAAAAATATGAAAAACTACTTTATAATTGTAATGGTAATAATATGAGAATATTTAATGGTATTAAAAACTTTTTTAAAAAAATTAGTTTAGGAATTAGTAGAACAACAGGTTATTCTTTACCTTTTACTTCATCTAAAAAAAGAGTTGGTAATTATGGTGAACTTGAAGTATATAATGAATTGAGAACTAAACTTCCAGAAGCTATTATTATTAGAAATGTTTGCCTTAATAGTAAGTTAGCAAAAGGCGAAATTGATTTTTTAATTATTTATCAAGCAAAGGTGTTTGTTTTAGAGCTGAAGTCATGGCGAGGCAATATTTATCAAGATGGTGACCAATTCTTTCAAAATAAACAATCAAGCGGCGGTAACTCTTATGTTAATAAACTAGATAATCCATTTAAACAAATAAAAAGAAATTTATATCAAATAAAGCAACAATTTAACAATTTATGGTTTGAACCGATTATTTTGTTTATAGAAACTAATTCAATAAATATTAATAGAGATATCGAATGGTTTACATCTGTTGATAAACTCGTAAATTATATTAATAGTGTTGATATTAAAACAAATAATGAATATCACATAAATTCAATGATGGAAAAAATTCAATCATATGACAAAATTATATCGTCTTCTAGGTTTAATAAAGAGCTTTCCTGTATTATTGATGACAGCTCTTTGCGTTTCATTGCCAATGAAAAAGAAATAATTAAGGACGACATTATATCAATCAAAGTTAATCATCACTTTTCTTATGATGACGTAATCATAACACTTGGAAATAGGGAAGAAGTTTTATTTAGATTAAATAATCACAAAATAACTTTTAGAAAGAACGGAAAGAGTGACATTGTAAATTTATCAAAAATTGATGTAATATTTGTAAATCATAAATAATTTTCAACTTATAAACGAATTAATTTTATTCGTTTGAAAATCCGGTCGAATGTTTTTAATTTATTCAACGACCATTACTTCTCTAAATGAAACTTTAGACATTTTTCTAGCAAAAATAAAGCCAAATAAAGCAAACGCTAATATGACGGCAATCATTGTGACAAAGAAAGCTATTAAACTAAAATTATAAATCGGCATTCCTTCGGTATTTTTAAAAGTGACATTGACGATAAAAGAAAGTAAACCAAATTGATATAACGTTCCAAAAACAAATCCTAAAAAGGCAACTAACAAATATGGGGCAAAAAGTAATAAAGTGCATTTTTTCTCACTATAACCAAAAGACTTAAGTAAGGCTATAGGCTTAGCGTTTCTTTCTGCTAAGGCGTCGATGGGAACTGCGACCGCAATTGTTCCTAAAATTGCGCCAATAACTCCAATCATAGCAACAGAAACTCCTGATACTTCAAGTTCAACCATTGATATTGCCATTTGGATCATCGCAGAAAAAGAAAAACTACCTAACAAAACAAATATTACGAGTGAGATATTACTTCTTAAAGAATTAAACATCATCTCTTTTTCAAATGACGTCGAACTAATACTTTCTTCTTTCTTTTTGAATTTCATATTTTTTGTTTTTCTAATCATTAAAAGTGCAGGTTTTCTTAATGCCATAAATGCATATAAAAATGAAATAATAGGAAATAAAATAGCTGGTCCGATAATCGCGACTAATAAGTTAACTATTTGGAAATTATAAGCAACTTGATAAGGAAAGTCTTCTTGAAACAAATTGTAAAAAGTAGGAAGAAATAAAATTCCAATTATGTAACCTAGCCAACATCCTACTACAGCAACAAGTGCAGGTTTAATGTTAAAGAGGGCAATTTTAAAATTCGAATAACCAATAGCTTTCAATATACCCATTTGTGATTCATTCTTTTTGATGAAATTTCTAATAAAGAAAACAACCATTACTATAGCTATCCCGCTCATTGTTACACCGCCAGTTAAAAGTACGATTAAACATTGATCTTTTTGTGCTTCTAAAAATGCTGTTTCTTGTAGATTTAGTAAACTCATATCCGTATTATTTAAATCAAGAAATAAATTAGAAAACATTAAGGAAACAAAAACAGCACAAACACATATTAAAACGATAGCTAAATTTTTAAAGTTAAAATATTGTTTCATCTTACCATTTAATCTCTTCTAATTTAACGGGAACGTTCTTATTATTACTCACTATATTTCCGCTATTCATTCTAATAATATTAGAAGTTATTCTCGCTAAATTTTCATTATGCGTTACCATAACAATTGTCATGCCTTTTTTATTTAGGTCCAAAAGAATAGACATAACTTGACGGCCTGTTGCTTCATCTAGTGCGCCAGTTGGCTCATCACAAAATAAAATGGTTGGCTCTTTTGCTATGGCGCGTGCTATGGCTACTCTTTGTTGTTCACCACCTGAGAGTAAGGCTGGCATTTTCTTTTCTTTGCCTCGTAAACCTAAAGATTCGATGACATTACGAAAATCCTTGTTTCCATTTAGATTTGCTGCCATTTTGATATTTGAGTATACATTTAAAGTAGGTATTAAATAGTAACTTTGAAAAACAAAGGCGACATTTTTTTTACGAAATTCCACTA
>LSQX01378462.1_pt1 | contig 11747 bp, 9 predicted proteins | sample 654561 | NCBI WGS metagenome assembly LSQX01 (sample SAMN04489861, study PRJNA283612) | anaerobic digester metagenome | isolation source: 4 biogas reactors fed with cattle manure at either 37C or 55C with and... | place: Denmark: Kongens Lyngby | collected 2014 | reverse complement strand
TGCCACCTGCGCCAGCGACTGCAGCACATCCAGCGCTGCCAGGGCCCGCGCCGCTTGCATGACCGCCGGTGCATACCGCGCCGCCTCGGTGCGTATCTCGACGAAAAGCTCATACTCCAGACTCTGGCTCCGCTCCTGCGCTCCCAGGACCCGCGCCTCTTGCTCCTTCAATTCCGGGGTGATGAAGCGCTCGGCGGCGCTGAGCGTCTGCTTGCGCTGGTAGTTCTCCGGTACGAGGGAGAGGTTCGCGCTACTGACCTCCAGGTAATACCCAAAGACTTTGTTATAGCCCACCTTGAGCGACTTGATACCGGTGCGTTCTCGTTCCCGTTCCTGGAGGTTAGCGATCCACTCCCGACCCCCCGCCGCGAGCGCCCGCAACTCATCGAGGTCCGCCGAAAATCCCTCCCGGATTATGCCTCCCTCCGTCAGCACCGCCGCGGGTTCCTCGGCCAGCCCGCGGTCGAGGTACTCGGCGAGCTTTTGCAGAGTGCAGGTGGGCCCCGCTGCCGGGGGAGTGCTAAGCTGGCCCCCGAGTTCGCGGAGCAACTCGCTGTCTATCTCGGCGAGAATTCCCGCCACCTCTGGCAGTCTGGGCAGGGAATCCGCCAGCGCTCGCAGGTCCCTGGCGTTCGCGGTGCCCGTGGCGGCCCGGCTCATCAGGCGTTCGAGATCGGCGATGGCCTTGAGTTCCGCGCGTAGTCGGTCCGCCTCCGCCCGCCGCTGTAGTAACTCCTCCACCGCAGACAGCCGCTGGTTGATCGCTGCCGGTGAGAGCAGCGGCTGCAGCAGCCAGTCTCTCAGGAGCCGTGCGCCCATGGCGGTCAGGGTGCGGTCCATGAGCCAGAGCAGGCTCCCGCGCTGACTGTTGTCGCGTAAGGTTCTGACTAGTTCCAGATTCCTCCGTGTCGTGGCATCCACGACCATGAACTCGGAGCGGTGGTAGGTGGTGAGTCCTTGGAGGTGGGGGAGAGCCTCGAGGTGATTCTGCCGCGCGTAACGCAGAGCGAGGGCGGCTGCCGCCTGCGCTGCGGGGAGCTCCTCGCAGCCGAAGCCGGCCAGGGTCTCCACGCCGAAGAACTCGCGCAACTCATGTGCCGCTCCCCGCCAGTCCGGCTCGGCGTCACTGACCGTCACCGCGCCCTCGTAAGTCTGCTCCAGCGCCCGCCGCAATCCCGCTTCCTCTCCCAGCTCCACCGGCAAGACGACTTCCGCCGGGGAGACGCGGGCGATCTCCTCCAGCAGCGCCGCCAGCGCCGGATCATGGGCGCTGCCCCCCAACTCCGGTTGGACGGCCGGGTGCAGCACCGGTAGCGAAGGCTCGGTGACCAGGAACGCGCCGGTAGACACCTCCAGCAGCGCCACTCCGTATCGCCCCTCCACGCGAGCCACGGCCATCAGGTAGTTGTGCTGCGGACCGCCCAGGAGATTGTCTTCCAGTACGGTTCCGGCACTGACGACGCGCGTCACCTCGCGCCGCACCAGGCCCTTGGCCTGCTTGGGGTCTTCCATCTGGTCCGCCAGGGCTACCCGGAAGCCCTTCTGTACCAGCGTGACCAGGTAGCGCTGCAGGGCGTGGTGGGGCAGTCCACACATGGGGATGCGCCGGCCGGGGCCAGACTCCCGCGAGGTCAGGACCAGTCCCAGCTCGCGGGCGCCGATCTCGGCATCTTCGCCAAACATCTCATAGAAGTCGCCCAGCCGGAAGAGCACCAGCACTTCCGGGTGCTGCTTCTTGAGGCTCTCCCACTGGCGAAATAGAGGGGTGTACTCAGAAGACTTGGGCATAGGTGGAGGGACATTTCCACCCAGAGGGGGCGGGGACCTGTTGGCAGGAGATGATCAGGCAAAGAGTCGTTGTCCAGGCGCGGTCGACGGTATTAACTGCGGCGGTCCGCCCAGAACCACTCTGATCACTCGCGCCCTGTCGGCAGTGACGTGGGATGGACCACGGTTACCCCACCATGATCCCCGCAAAAGCGTCCAGATCGAGCGTCTGTGTCTCTCTGTGGGGCTCTTCACCGCATTGGTGCGCGTAGGTTAAGGTGATCTGCCACTTTCGCACGACGCTTTCTTCGGAGGCGGCAACTAGTGGACCGAAGAACAACTCCATTTTCTGCCCCGGGGCAAGGAAGTCAAGCCCGCTAGAGAATAGAGAACTCCTTTCACGCAGGTCCCAGCCAGGTATTCCAGCACCCAAGGGCTGGTCGCAGTCGAATGAAAGACCCCAAGCCGGAGTGCGGCCCACGTTCTCGATCACGAGCTTGATGTTGCGTGGACTGGAGAAGGGGTCAAGGTAGACGATGACATAGGGTCGCATTTCCTGCGTGCGGGTGGCTCTCATTTCCCCGACGGAAGCTTCCGCGGCATCGGCTGATGCGCTAGCGGCGGAGGCCATTTGCCATGTCTTCCAAACGGTGAGGATTAGAGCGAACACGGTCACTATCTGCAGAATGAGGAGAACGGTGGATACGGGCGACGGCCGCTGGCTATTCTCTATGGCCCACCGTAGCCACTCGGCCCACTGGGGAGGTGTCCCGCTAGGTGGCATGCAGCTTCACCCCGTATCGGTCGGCCTCGTGTGGGGCGAAGCCGATTAGTCGTCGTCCCCTGGCCCACTCGTGCGGTCTGTAGACGAGCAAGTCAAATTTCCGCGGCCCTAGAGCGGCCCTGACGACATCGCACAGTGCTGAGTAGAAGGGGACGCGATCCTCGTAGTCCGTCACCACCAGCAAATCCACGTCGTTCCCGGGCATCGCGGTGCCCTCGGCCCAGGAGCCGACCACGATGACTAGTTCCGGCTGTGCGATCTCCACAATCGCCGCGACCGCCTTATCCGGCGCCTGGGGCAGGTCCTCCGGCAGGTTGAGGGCGGTGTTTGGCGTATCGCTATTCCTGTCCGCCAATGGTCTTTCGTACCCAGGCGATAACCTCGCGGGCTAGGACGAAAGCCGGCTCTACCTCGTCAGGACCGACGCGCCGACGACCCGGATATCGGGCGGTGGCATAGGGTGTCAACTCATCTGCGTCCTCAGGAGGATTCTCTGCTCCCAGAGCGAGAGCCTTGGATCTGAGTAGCGCCATATCGTGGGTTCTCGGTGGATTCTCCTCGCCGTGCCATGCTAGGTAAGCTTTGTACCCCTTTTCTGCAGCCTGCTGGCAGAGAAAGCAAATGACCTGTGGAGGTCCATCGGCCTTGCGCAGCGCCTCGGCGCCCGTAAGATCATCTTCGGCAAATTCGAGCCACGCATCGGCTGAGGCCTTATCCCTTTCACGCTGCATGCAGCCTCACCCCTCGCTGATCGGCCTGGCGCGCGACAAAGCCGCGGATGCGACGGTTCCATTCCCAGTCCTTACGTGTGAACACCAACACGTCCAGAGGAATGTCCGGGAAGAAGGGACGAATTGCTTTGCGAAGGGCCACGGTCAGTTGGTGCGGATTCTCCGTCTCCGCCACCACCAGCAGGTCCACGTCGCTGTCCAGGCGGGCTGTCCCCTCGGCCCAAGAACCGAAGAGGATGATCAGTTCGGGGTGAGCGATCTCGACGATCGCCGCGACCGCCTTATCCAGCGCCTGGCGCAGGTCCTCCGGCAAGTTGAGCGCAGTGGCCTCCATGACGCCCGAAGTATACCACTTTCCCCCAGCCGCTCCAAACCTCGTAGCCTCACCTGGACGCGGACCCCAGAAATTCCTGCACCTTCACTGGCTCTCCTGTCCGGCTGCTCTCAATAGCCGCGAAGACGATCGCCAGAGACTCCAGATTGTCCTCCACCTTGGTCTCCATCGGCTCCCCGCCGTCCAGCCAATGCACGAACTCCTCAATCAGCCAGGTGTGGCCCCACTTGGGCTGCTCCAGCAGGCTCAGGGGCTCTGGCTGGCGCTCACCACCGTCGCCGGACGGGAGGTCGGGGTCGTAAGGGAAGACCCCCAGCTTACGGTGGTCGAGAATCAGCGTACCGCCCTCGCACTCAGCGCGCAGGTACTCCTGGCATGCGCAGTTGAGGCCCCAGGCGTTGGTCTTGGCGCCTTCAAAGAAGGCCCGGGTGCCGTTGTCATAATGCATCGTCACCAGTGCCTGCGAATCCCCGGCGAACTCCCCCCAGGGCGGGTTCCAGGTCTGCGCGTAGACCGTATCGCACTTGGCCCCGGCCATGTCCGCCAGCAGGTCAAAGTAGTGCACGCCAGCCTCGATCATGAGCGGATCGGGGATCTCGTGACGGAACTTCCCCCAGCTCCCGAAACGACGGTTGTTGCACAGGTATTTGGCCACCAGGTAGTCGAGAGGTCCCCAGCGGCCGGAGCGAATCTGCTCTCGCAGGCTGGTCTTGTCCTGGTCATAGCGGTGACTCATGGTGATTCCCATCTTCTTGCCGGACCGGGCCACCTTATCCACAATCCGGCAGGCGGTAGCCAGCGTGTCAGCGATGGGTTTCTCGGAGAGGATGTGCAAGTCGTGGGCGAGCGCCGCGTCTACCACCGCCTCGTGGTGCGCCGGGGGAACGACGACGGTCAGGAAATCGGCCGGGTTCTCGTCCAGGGCCTTTTCCAGACTGGTGTAACACTGGCTTGCGGAGAGCCCCAGGCCCTCCACCGCGTGGACATGAGCCTCCTCCTTCATGTCCACGGCGGCCACGACCTCGATCAGCCCCTCCTTGACGTTGGGGGGCAGGAAGCTGCGACACCAGGCGGCTCCAAAACCTCCGGTGCCCACCTGAACCATGCGATATGCCATGGGGTCATCTCCTTGGTGATTGACGGGGAAACGGGACTACATACCCGTCATCAAACTGTTGGACCGTCCGCAGGAGGTCCCGGCGCCGCCCCCGGCGAAGGCTCAACTCTACCGCAGACGTGCCCGAACTGATCTGTGGCCTTGTCCTTTGCTTGCCGCACCTTATGCCCGCTAGAGGCGTCCAAAGACAGGGAGAACTCGGTTACATCTCACGGGTGCTCCCTCGTGGTTTACCCCTGCATGTTTCTCAACCGGGAGGTTCTCCTCATCGATGCAGTCAACCTACTCAGCCCTTCAGAACTGGTTCAATTCCTTCACTACCGCCGACGTAGCTGGTGTCGCTGTCACGGTCTTTCTAACTCTGTTAGCTATTCTGGTGTTGCGTCTGGGGCTTCCCAGACTCTTGTCCAGGCTTTCTCGTAATCAGGGTTGGGAATTCGACAATCAGACCTGGGTTCGCCTGGTCACTCCCTTGTGGCTTATCGTTCTATTCTTCGGCGTCTGGGCCTTGTTGACTCAGATTCCGGTCCCGGACGACCTCGCAGAGCGTTACCACCGTGGCCTCAATCTCGGCGTAAGCCTCCTTATCATCGTGGTGGTGCTGATGGGGCTCCTGCGAGGCACACGGGCCATCACCGACCACTATCGCAACCGCCTGACTGCTGTCGGGGATCCCCGCTCCACCTATGTGGGGGCCATTCGCAAACTGGTCAATATCGTCATCCTGGTAATCGGTTTTATAGTCCTGGTTGGCCAGTTAGGCTATGAGATCACCCCTCTGTTAGCCAGTCTGGGAGTAGCCGGGCTGGCTGTCGCCTTGGCCTTGCAGGATACCCTCAGCAATCTCTTCGCTGCCTCTACTTGGCCCTCGACCGGCCCATCGCCATCGGTCAGTACGTCCAGTTGGACAGTGGCGAGGAGGGCTTCGTGGAAGAGATCGGTTGGCGCACCACCCGCATCCGACCCTGGAACAACAACCGCATTCTCATCCCCAACGAGAAGCTCTCGCAGACCGTTATCACTAATCTGCACCTTGGCGATCCGGTAATGTCTGTTTACGTTAGCTGCGGCGTTAGCTATGAAAGCGATCTGGCGGAGGTAGAGCGAGTGTGCATTGAGGTGGCGGAGGAGATCATGGCCCAGGTGGAAGGCAGTGATCTGGAGTGGAATCCTGTCGTCCGCTTCAAGGAGTTTGGCGACTCCAACATCAACTTCCTGGTGGTCCTCAGGGTAGTTCAGCCTGAAGCCTCATACTTGTTGCAGCATGAGTTCATCAAGGCTTTGCACAAGCGCTTTGGGGAAGAGGGCATCGAGATTGCCTGGCCGATTCGCAAGGTCGTTTTCGCCTCTCCGCAGCCTGACGAGGAAAGCCACAGCAGACCGAGCTAACGATTACCCTCCCTGTGGAGGTGCTTGGTCCTGAAGCCTGTGTCAATGCCCTGGTAGGACAGGCGTCTCGCCTGTCCCTACCCCTCCGGGGTAGTATCGCCCCCGGCCGTGGCTGTTGCGGTTGCCTCCAGCCACCCCGCAAAAACCGCCTCCCGCGCTCACGGCGCGAGGGTAAACTCCGCCAGCCGGTCCATTTCCGCCAGGCCGCAGTATGAGGCCAGGGTGCTCACGCTGAATCCCGCCCCGGCTTCTTCCTCTTTCAGGTACAGGCCGGGAGGGCTGACCCGCACCACGTTCATGTAGAACACCCCACCCGCCTGCAGGGGCTGTCCGGGCGGCACCAGTTCCTCCAACGGAATCGCCACCCGCATCTCCAGCGTCTCCTCGTCGGGGCAATGGTTGCTGTACCGGATATGGTGCTCGGTGAGCTGTATCCCCATCCGCCAGTTGACCTCCCCCTGCAAGAAGATGCGCAATGGATTCTCCGACCCGGTGTACAAAATGAACTGCCGGAAGGGCAGGGCGCGGGAGTTAGCTGCGAAGATCTCCAGCGTGTCGTTCCAGTGCCCGGGAGCCAGTCTGCCGACCTCACCCACCGGGTCCGTGTACTTCATGTACAGGTACTCGTTGTCGTGTGCCAACAGCAGCTCCATATTTCTCCGCGCGGGATGGTCCGAGTCCTGGCGACAGAAGTGCGGCACCGGGCTGCTGGCCTGCGCCCAATCCACCTTCGTGCAGTCTCCCCCGGCCTCCGGCACGCGCGGGATGGTGGCCGACTGGAGCGGCGCGGTCATCCGGGCGGTATACTTGTCGGCCCCCGCCCGCATATAGCTCCAGTACGCCTTATCGAAGAGCTCCAGGTTCTTCCGCTCCCGCTCGCCCCCCGCTAGCGCCTGCGCCTGCTCAAACAGCTTTTGCCAGCGGGCCATGCGCTCCGGGGAACCGAGATGCTTCCACGAGAGTTCCTGCGTCCCGACGTTGGTCTTGGGCCGGTGGGCGGGATTGCTCCAGGCGTCCTCCATCTCCAGGTACATCTGCTTCATGGGCGCGGCCGCGGGACCGTACATGCCGCGGAAGTACTCGTCAATCAGCGCCTCCACGTCCTGGTTCACGTCGTACATCAGCTTGAAGCCGATGTAGTTCTCTACTTCCTCCCCCCAGCCGCAGTGGTAGATGCCGCGGAACCCCTTCTTGTGAATAAACTTGATCTGTTCGGCAAAAGCGTGGGCAAAGGCGCCGGGAAAACCGTTCACTCCCAGGTTGTCATAGCTCTCCGTGGGGAAGGTGTTGTAGAACCACAGCGACAGGTCCCGTTCGCTCTCCTTCGCCTCCTCCACCCAGGCCTCCAGCATCTTCGTCTGCCGCGCCATCTCCGTGTCTCCGGACGGGAACATGAAACCCGTGCGGTTGGAGGCCCAGCAGAACTGCACGTGAATGGCGGGGTCAAGCCGGACGCGCTCCGGCACCGCCGTGTGCGTCATGTACGCCAGGGTCAGGAAGGGCGCCCCGGGGTTGGTCTTGTGCACCTCCCGCGCCACCGCGTTCACGAACTGGAAGTGATAGTCCGAGTGGATGCCGCTGGCGAACCCGCTGCGCACCTGGCTCTTGTCCACCCACTCCCGGCAGTTCTCGCACTGGCAGAACTGTGCGCTGTCCATCGGCTCGATCACAAAGGGATTGGGCAGTTTCCACCAGTGACCGTAGACTGTCTCCCCCGCGAAGTAGGCGCGGGCGTCCTTGGCCACCTGCTCCACCAGGGCCGGGTTGGTGTAGCAGAGCTGGGTCTCGAACTTGACCGGGTAGCCCTGGGCGAAGAACTCCGGCCGGTCGGCCTCAAAGATCTTGGCCTTGGAGGCCAGGATCGCCTCCCGCTCCTTCTCATCCTGAGCCTTGGCCAGACGTTCCTCCCAGCCCGCCTCGCAGAAACGATAGTAGAAGGCTTCCAGGGAGTGATTGCCCAGGAAGGGCCTGCCCCCGTTGTGCCAGCGCATGCTGTACAGGAGCATGAGGTTGTTCCGGAGGCCGCCATTGGTGCCGGCGCCCGGCCAGACCGCCTCCCACCACTCGTTGCTCTCCGCGCTGCCGCTCTTCCACAGGGAGAACCCCGGCGCATAGAGCAGCCGGCTGACGTTGCGCAGCTCCAGCGAGGCCCGTCGCCGCAGCTCCGGCGGTGTGATAGCCAACGTCCTCCGCTGCGGGATCACATTGCCGGTCGGAGTCGGGTAGAGCCACCTCACCGCGCACGCCTGCTCGAGGAAGTCGTAGACCGCGTCGGCGCTGCCGCGCTCGTCGTTGAGGTCCGGGAGATTGCCCATCTTCTCGGGCGCTTCCGGCTCGTAACGCAGTTCGCGGTAATCGAGCTGGTCCTTCCCCACCAACACCAGCCCCTCCGGCACGCGCCGTATGGCATGTTCCTGCTCGCCGAACTGCTCCTGGCCGAGACCCAGGCGCTGCGCCCGCTTGGTGTCTCCTACATAGAGCCTGGTCTGCCCCGGCTCAAGCTCGGCCTCGTCCAGGATGGGCAATTCCGCCCCGGTCATCTGCCGGAGATGCCACTGCAGCTCCTTCGCGCCCAGTTGGGCGGAGACGGTCGGCCGGATCGGGAGCACAATGACTGCCCTTGGCTGCCCGTCCTCTACCAGCACCATCTCGGCCGCCGCGAGCGCGCAGCTCGCGAGCAGCGACATAGCGGTCATTCCCCCCAGCGCTAGGCAAAGTAGGCAGCGGTTTCGGGCCATGGTGACACTCCTTCTATGGTTTGCATGGGTCTTATATCTGCGTCACGGTGCGGATGGACTCGCGGTACTTGGCGGTGCTCTTCTTGAAGCGCGCGGTTGTGAAAGCCCACGAGGCCTTGTTCCAGAGCTGCAGCTTCTTCTCGAACAACTCCGGCTCTTTCTCCCGCAGCGCCTTGAGGCTACGCTTGGTCTGTTCCAGTAAGTCCCACGCGATCTGGGCCATGAGGTCCGCGTGCACCATCTCAAAGCTGCTTACGGCCTTCGTCAGGCTGGCCAGGTCATTCCGCTCCAGCGCGTCCAGGGCGGTCAACAGAGCCCCCTTGATGACGTGCGCCTCCACGTCGGGGAGGATCCCATAGTTGTTGCGCAGCCACTGCAGATCTCGCCGGTACGCCTCCCGCGCCTCTGTCAGGGCCGCTCGCGCCTCGGTCATGGTCTTCATTGTTGCTCACTCCCTCGTCCTGCGCGTTCCAGACGCACTTCCACGGCAGTCGTTGCCTCCGGGACTACCCGCACTTGCAGCTCCTGGCTCTTGTACCCCTCACGACTGACCCGCAGCGCATAGCGTCCTGGGGAAAGGATCCGCCGGTACGCGCCGTGCCTCCGGTCCGTCAACTGGGGCGAGCAGTGCGGATCCATGTGCCCTTCCACCTCCACCGTGGCTTGTAGGGGTTTCCCCTTGAGGTCCCGGACACGCACGGTAATCCCCGCGCCTCGCACCCGTTGCCCCATCGCCAGGAGCGCCTGGAGGTTCCCCTGCGTCAGTTCCGGGATGGAGTCGCTCCCGTGGACGCAGATCAGCCGCGAGTCATACGGTACTTGCTCGTAGAAGCCTTCCGGCAGCAGATGTGCGCCGTAAAACTCGTGATAGAACCAGGTCTGCGCGACCCCGCCCTTCAGACTAGTCGGCTGGGCTGAGATGGCCGCCACCTCCGAGGTAAACAACGGGGCGGAGAGCAGGGCAAACTCCCGTCCGACCTCGTAATGGAGTTCCCGGTCCACGGGCTCCCTCCCGTCCGCCCAGGTCCCCGGCAGCAAGGGATAGCCGCAGGGCCCATGGAAGTTGGCCGAGATTTGTGGCCGGAAGGCCCGCGCCATGCGTACTACCGCACGGGTTTCCGGTGCCGAGGCGGCCCTGGGGCCGGGATACGTACAACCGCTGGGATCATTAGGCTCCCCGGTATCCTCCCAGCCTGCGTCGAAGTTGCGGTTCGGATCCGTGCCCGGGGTGTTGTCCCACCGCCAGTAGTCCGTGATCTCCAGCGGGTCCAGCGGCGGCGACAAGGGTCGCCCCGCATGGTTCTTGCGTACGCCAAGTGGTGCCCCCCGCTCGCTGGCCTGTCGCCCGTGCGGGTTGTGCACCGGTATGATGCGCACCTGCACGTTCTCGAGCAGGTCCACCACGGTAGCCTCATGTGCGCGATAGCGGCGTACCAGCTCGCGTATAACCCCCATGCACGCATCCCCGCCCTCGACCTCCGACCCATGAGGATTGCCGGCATAGAACACCCCCGGCCGGTCTGGGTAGTCCGAGGTGTCGGTCCCCAGCACCATGCACCAGACGCGCAGCCCCTGGCCCGACGCTGGCCCCGCGTCCACCAGGCGACATATGTCTGGATTAGCCTCCGCCAGCGCCCGCAGCTCCTCCACCATCTCCGCGTATCGCATGAAAGCAAAGCCGTAGACCGCCGCGGGGAAGCTCGCGGGCCCCAGCACCTCCGGGAAGTGCCGGTTCACGGCTCGCACCCGGTATTCATTGATCTGATCCGCGACCGTGGTTTGGTCGCGGAAGGTGCATTCGCGCACCGGCTTCTCCGTAAGCCGCCTCTCTACGGGTGCGACGCCTGGCCACCAGGTCACCCGGTCCACGTGGTACCCGCCCACCGCCTCGGCGTTCTTCTTGGGCGGCTTCCAGCGTAGTTCCGTCGTCAGCTTGGGTCCCCGGCCGGTCAGCTCCACCTTCAATTCCTGCGGTGGCAGCAGGCAAATCCGCCGCTCTGTATCCGGCCGCGCCTTTCTCTTGCGCGTTTGATTCATGTCTTTCCCCTCTCCAGACTGTGGGATCGCTAATGCAATTTTCCGGGCACACACGCTCATCCTTCCCTCCCGCCCGGGGGGGGTTACCATTTCTCGCGTAGGGATGCTATTTGTCGCCCCCGGCGGTGGTTGTCTTGGTGGCCTCCGCCTGTCTAACCTCTTTGCGAGAAATTCGGTCGCCCGGTGCTTTTCCTCACCACTAACTCGACGGGCAGGACCATGGTGCAGTCTTCCTCAATGACTCCCGTGATCCGGTCAATCACCAGTTGCGCCGCCCGGTTGCCTATCGCTGCGAGCGGCACCCGGACCGTCGTGAGCATATTCTCTCCCTGCCGATCCGGCAGCGCCTGGGCATCATCAAACCCGACCAGGCTATAGTCCTCCGGCACGCGNNTTCCCCACTGAGGTTAGCGCCTCATGAATCACGACTGCCCCAGCGTCGTTACTGGCAAAGATGGCTGTAATCTCCGGGTGCTGCTGCAGGTAGAGTGCCAGGTCTGTTCGTGGGTCCTCCAGGTAGTTCCAGTCCAGGAAGTGCAGATGAGCGTCAGGTTCCAGCCCGTATTCCCGGCAGGCCTGGCGGCAACCCGTTTCGCGCTGTCCGTGTGCGGGCTGCAAGCGTGCGCCTCGTTCCCAGGGCAGCAGCACATGCCGGTGCCCCAGCTCCAGCAGATGTGAAAGGGCGTCGTGCGCGCCCTGCGCGTCGTCCGCCACCACGGCCGAGGCTCCCGGTATCGCCTGGATAAGCACCACGATCGGCCGCTGGCCGAAGAGCGGTATGACCCGCAACTGCTCAATCAGAGCGGCGGAATCCGGTGGCTCCCAGTTGGATATGACACCATCTACGTCC
>LSQX01157816.1_pt5 | contig 11749 bp, 12 predicted proteins | sample 654561 | NCBI WGS metagenome assembly LSQX01 (sample SAMN04489861, study PRJNA283612) | anaerobic digester metagenome | isolation source: 4 biogas reactors fed with cattle manure at either 37C or 55C with and... | place: Denmark: Kongens Lyngby | collected 2014 | reverse complement strand
GTATGGGGCGACCAGAGCGCGCGGGAAACCGTCGACATCTGTGCCAAACTGGTCCTGTCGCGGGAAGATCTCCCTCCCGAGGCCGGCACGTCCGACGAGGAGATAGCGGATTGGGTCTCTGCCCGAATCCGCGAGGTCAACCAGAAAATGCCCGCCTACAAGGCGATCAAGTACTTCTTGCTGACCGAGGAGGAGCTGGTAAAAACCACCACCCTCAAGATCCGGCGACCCATCGAACAGCAAAAGACCCACACATGGCTCGAAGCCAACACGTTGACCATGAAGAATGCCAACCGGAGGATGGTCCGCTAGCCGCCTTTCCCGAAGCGGTGCAACCGGATCAGGGGAGATCGGCCGTAGGGCTGATCTCCCCTTTTCAATCCCCTCCGCGCCTGCGTCTCTAGTTTAAAAAAGGGATGATTGGTGGTAACATACGTTTTCAACAGCACCACTGCGGCATGACCGCGGTCTATAGGACCAGGAGGCCCGTATGAACACAAAGAAATCAATCATTTTTCGGATGACAAGCCTGCTGCTGGCACTGGTAGCCGGTACCGCGCTTTTGTCCGGCTGTGTCGGTTCCACACCCGGACCCACGACTCCTCCCACCGCATCGGGAGGGCCCCGGTACGGCGGTACCGTTGTGGTCGGCATCCAGCAGGAACCCGGACACCTCAACCCCTTTCTGGCGCAGGCAGCCGGAGACCGGGAGATCCTCTTCAACGTTTTTGAAGGATTGTACAAAAGCGACGCGTCCGGTACGATGCAGCCCGCGCTTGCGGAATCTTTCAGCATGACCCCGGATGCCATGAGCTATACCTTTGTGCTGCGCGGCGGCGTGCGGTTTCACAACGACAAGGAACTGACTGCCGAAGATGTGGTCTATTCGTTTGAACAGGCGATGGCGGACGACAGCATCGTCACCGGTCTGGAGGGGATCGCCTCCGTAATCGCGTCCGACTCCCGCACGATCGTCGTCCGCCTGACAGCTCCGGATGTCGAGTTGCTGCCCTTTATGGGCTGTCCGATCGTGCCCGCCGGGTCGGAAGATCTGGATACGAACCCGATCGGCACCGGACCGTTCCGCTTTGAATCTTACGAGATCGGACAGCAAGTGGTCCTGACCCGCAACCCGGATTATTGGGTCTCCGGCCGACCCTATCTGGATCGGGTCGAGTTCCGGATTTCGGCCGACACGGACGCCGCGTTTCTCGAGCTCAAAGCGGGTTCGATCGACATCTTCCCCTATCTCTCCTTCGAGCGCGCGGGAGAAATCGCCGACCGTTATGAAGCGCGCGAAGACATCAAAAACATGGTGCAGCTGCTCGCGCTCAACAACAGCCGGGCACCTTACGACGATATCCGAGTCCGCAAGGCCATGAACCTTGCCATCGACCGGCAGGGACTGCTCGATCTGACCAACGAGGGATACGGCACAAAACTGTCCAGTGCGATGTCTCCGGCCATGGGGGTCTATCACAACCCCGATTTGGACGGCCGGTTCGACCAGGACCTCGAGACGGCACGGACGCTGCTGGACGAAGCGGGCTATCCGGACGGATTTGAAACCACCATCACGGTTCCGTCCAACTACGGCTACCACGTCAACACCGCGGTCGTATTGGCCGACCAGCTCAAAGCGGTCGGCATCCGCGCGACCATCGAGCAGGTGGACTGGGGCACCTGGCTGGAAGTGGTGTACAAGGGACGCGACTACGACACAACTGTGATTGCCCTGACCTCTGAATTTACGCCAAAAGACGTCATGTCGCGCTACGTCTCGGACGCCGGAGGCAACTTTCTCAATTATGCCAGCCAAGCCTACGACACCTTGTTCGCGCAGATCCAGCCACTGACCGACCCGCAGGAACGCATCGACGGCTACAAGCAGCTCCAGGCCATTCTGGCGGACGATGCCGCCTCGGTCTTCCTGCAGGATCCAGTCACGATGGTGGCCGTCAGCAAACAGATCGGTGGATACGAAACCTACAAAATCTACGCACAGGATCTCGCCGGCGTCTACCGGCTCGACTGACACCCGTCTGTCTACCCGAGGAGGAGTCATGGCTTTTGCCGGCAAAAAATTCCTGCAGTTGATCACGACACTCTTGCTGGTGTCCGTGATGACCTTTCTTGCCTTCCAGGTGATCCCCGGCGATCCGGCGCGCCTGATCGCAGGGATCAACGCCTCCGATGCACAGGTGGAGGCGTTGCGCTCCCGTATGGGACTCGATCGACCGCCGGCGGAACGGTTCGGCCGGTGGATGTACGGCCTTGTGACCGGCAATCCGGGTGATTCGCTGCGTTATAACCGGCCTATCGTGGACATGATTGCGGAACGTCTCCCGGTCACCTTGGCCCTGGCAGGGGTCGGGTTGCTGTTCACCCTGGCTCTGGGCTTCTTGCTGGGGCTGGTGTCCGCCCGCTGGCGAGGCACTGCCGGTGACCGGATCATCCAGGGATTCTGCCAGATCAATCTGGCCGTCCCGCCCTTTTTCATGGGGATTCTTCTGATTCTGCTCTTCAGCCTTGTCCTGCAGTGGGTCGATGTGCGGGGGTATCGCGATTACCGCGAAGGCTTTTTCCCTTTTCTGTCCAGTCTGATGGTGCCCGGGCTTGCACTCGGGCTGCCGCGGTCGGCGATGGTGGCCGGTTTCTTGCGCAGTTCGCTGGTCTCTCAAACCGGGCTGGATTACGTGCGCACCGCCAAAAGCAAAGGAGCCTCCGATGCGCGTGTCCTCTATCGCCACATGTTTGTGAATGCGCTGGTTCCGGTCCTGTCGACTCTCGGCATCGTCGCGGCGGAATTGCTGGGTGGCAGTCTCATTGTCGAGCAGGTTTTTGGTCTGCCCGGACTGGGCAGCCTGCTGATTCTGGCAATCGGAGCCCGCGACTTTCCCCTGATCCAGACGATGGTGGTCTATATCGCGGCGGTGGTGGTTTTGGTCAATCTGGCGATTGACCTGCTGTACCGGGCCGCGGATCCGAGGATCCGTCTGTGAGCGCCGGGCCGCGCCGCCGGACGGGCGGATGGTATTCCGATCCCAGCGCGGTGTTCGGGATTGTCGTCACGTTGCTGGTACTGCTGCTCGCGGCGGCCGGCGCATTGGGAATCGCCGGGGATCCGGAAGCCATGGATGCTTCTTCGCGGTTCTCCCCTCCTTCCCTCCGCCACCTGTTCGGCACGGACAATTTCGGGCGAGACGTCGCAAGCCGGGTCCTGGCGGGAACGGCCGCGACAGTATCGATTTCGCTGGGCACCATCCTCATCGCCGGAACGGCCGGCACCCTGCTGGGCGCGCTGGCGGGTTACGCAGGAGGACGGACGGACCAGGTGATCATGCGGCTGTCCGATGCAGTATTCGCTTTCCCGGGCATTCTGCTCGCTCTCATGATCGTATCCATATTCGGGCCCGGGTCCGGACATGTCGTGATCGCGCTGGGTATTCTGTTCACTCCCAGTTTTGCGCGCGTCGTGCGCGGAGGGATGATCCAGCAAAAGTCCGAGAAGTACGTAGAACTGGCGCGTGTCTTCGGGGCGTCTCCCGCACGGATCATCCTTGTCCACATCCTGCCGAACCTGTCTTCCACCCTGTTGACGGCCTTTTCGGTGGGGTTCGCAAACGCAATCCTGGCGGAAGCCGGCATGAGTTATCTCGGGCTGGGCGTCCAGCCGCCCGACGCGAGTTGGGGTGCGATGCTCAAGGACAGTGTCGGCGATCTGTTCCGCGCCCCCTGGATGGCAGTGTTCCCCGGACTTGCGATCGTGCTCGCGGTCATGGGATTCCACGCGCTGGGCGAAGCCGCCCGCAACGCGGGAGGGGGAAACGGCCATGCGTGACCCCGTACTGGAAATCCGCGATCTGCAAATCGGCATCGAGCGGGAAGACGCGGCCGTCGACGGGGCGGTTCGAGGCGTCTCCCTGACCATCGGCAAAGGCGAAATCTACGGTTTGGTCGGCGAGTCCGGCTGCGGCAAGACCCTCACCGCGCTTGCTGTGGCGGGGTTGCTGCCTCCGTCCGTCCGGGTGACCGGCGGAGAGATCCTGTTCGAAGGGGATAATCTCCTCGAAATGGACCCCGCACAGCGCAGAAAGCACAACGGCCGACAGATCGGAATGGTGTTTCAGGAACCGCTGACCGCACTCAATCCGCTGATGAAGATCGGGGCACAAATCGGCGAGCCGCTCCGGATTCATACAGATCTCAATGCGCGCCAAATACGTACGAGAGTCTTGGAAATGATGGCACGTGTGGGGCTGCAGGACCCCGAAATCCTCGCGGACCGCTGGCCGCACCAGCTTTCGGGCGGCATGCTGCAGCGCGTGGGGATTGCCTTGTCCCTGCTCCTCCGCCCTTCTCTCCTGATCGCAGACGAGCCCACCACCGCACTGGACGTCACGACGCAGGAGCAGATCCTGGAACTGCTTCGGGAACTGTGCAGGGATTCCGGGACGGCGATGCTGTTCATCTCCCACGACACGGATGTGGTCAACCGGTTGTGTGACCGGATCGGGATATTGTATGCGGGACGTATCGTCGAGCAGGGCAGTGTCCGTCAGGTGATGGACAATCCGCTTCACCCCTATACCAACGGGCTGATGGCTTCGATTCCCGGCGTGCTGGCGGGCGAACGGCTCTTTGCGATGCACGGGAGTGTACCCGGTATCGGGGACGTGCTCCCGGGTTGCGCGTTTGCACCGCGCTGCCCCCACGCAATGCCGCAGTGTTTAAAGATCTTTCCCGACGTTTCCCTACAGCCCGACCTCAACGACCCCGGCATCGAGCACACGGTCTACTGCCACTTGTTCCTGCGGGAGAGCCGGACATGAACACCGGGCGGGACACTCCGCTGCTTCGGGTCGAAGGTCTCGCGGCCTGGTATGACAACGCGCGCGACACCCGCGCACGACGGCAGCCCCGTCTGGTTTTGGACGGGATCGATCTGACCATCGGACAAGGTGAGGTGCTTGGGCTGGTCGGTGAGTCCGGTTGCGGCAAGACCACACTCGCACGGACACTGCTCGGATTGTCGCCCTCCTGGCGCGGCACGATCGAAATGGACGGCCGGCCGCTTCACGCGTGCCGCCGAACCACCGGAGCCGGACGAGGGGTGCAAGCGGTCTTCCAGGATCCCTACGGATCGCTGAATCCCCGCAAACAGGTCGGATGGCTGTTGGAAGAGCCGCTCCGCGTTCTCGGCGTTGAAAACCGCCGCACACGTGCTGCGCATGTGGACGAGATGCTCACGAAAGTCGGACTGGACCCCTCCTACCGGACACGGTACCCGGCAGCATTGTCGGGGGGACAGCGCCAGCGGATTGCGATCGGCATGGGACTCATCACGCGTCCCCGCCTGCTGATCGCGGACGAGCCGGTTTCTTCCCTCGATGTCTCGGTCCAGGCGCAAATTCTCAACCTGATGAAAGACCTGCAACGTGAATACGGGTTTTCCTGTCTGTTTATCACACACAATTTGCGGGTGGTCCGCTTCATGGCAGACCGCATCGCGGTGATGCGGGAAGGCAGTATCATCGAGACCGCCCCGACCCGCTCGCTGTTCGAGTCGCCCGCGCACCCCTACACCCGCTCGTTTTTGAATGGGTCGGGATTCCGCGCGAAAACCCCGGTCGGAACAAGAGACTCGACCCCCTGATTGAGACCGCCACAGACACCTGCAGAGAAGGTGCGTTATTGGCTGGAGATGACGATGTCGGCGTCGTAAGACGGCTCGATATGCCGCCCGGGCGGTACCACCAGAAAGCGGGATTCGTCCCAGTGTCCGTCCATCATGGCTTGCAGCAGACTCATATCCGCGGGTTCCCGCACATACTCCCATCCAAGATACGTGGCGGCATCGCGGGTTTCCTCCCCATAATCGGGAAAACCATCTTCTTCGTTGCCGATATAGACGGCCGCTTTGTATTCCTTGTACCACTTCTGCTCGGTTTCCATCAAAAACTGGGCGTTGTCCTCGCCGTATTTTTCGAGGTAGTGATTGTACTCGAGTTCCGTGCGTTTGCGCCCCGGCATCATGACGTTTTCGCACCAGCCGGCGGTGTACCAGTAGGTGCCGCCGGACCGCGCGTCGAACAGCGACCTGTACCGCTCCTTGGATCCCAGAAAAAACGTGATACAGTCGTGCCCGCGCGGAACAATCAGCGGATATCGTTTGGATTGCAGCCCCACAATCCCGTTGCTGCACAAGCCGTACCCCAGTAAAATGGCGTCGAAGTCCCCGATTTCGTTGTTGCAGGAACAAGGGTCGTCCCCCGCGTCGATCCGGTCAATCTGTTCCTGTACGGTCGAGCGGAGCAAGTCGGGTGTCCGATGGTAGCCCTGGCGCATCCAGGTGATATCGACGAAATTGTCGCAACGGGCGGCCAACATGGAAATTTCCCGGAACAGCACTTTGCAGGCGATCAGCTTGAGTCTCATATACACACAATCCGTCCTTTATTGTTGATAGATCAGGTCGACCTCCAGCGTTTCCGTCTGAGATGCGTCGGCGGTCGCTTCGGTCGTCACGGACACCGTAACATCACTCACTCCGGACGGAAATTCCCCGTAAATCCATCCGGACAGGCGTTCGCCCGGCAGGATCTCCCCGTCCAGTGTGGAACCATCGGGGTCTACTTCGGAGATGCGCAAGAGCGCTTCCACAAGATCCGGCACATCGGCCTTCTCCTCCGTCACGTTGTCCGTCATCCCGATCGACAGCAGCGAACTGACCGTCAGGGAGCGGTCCCCCGTATTCTCGATCTGGACCCAGGCGATCAGCAGATCCGTATCTTCTCCGCTTTCGGTCAAGCGCATGGTTTCCCCCGTCCGGAGAATCCACTCGTCCGAAACGGCACGGGGGCCGTCCAGCGGACGAACGGCCGGCCGGGCGGGCGTCGTAGTTGCCGCGGTTTCAGATGTCATTTCCGGGGGCAGAGTGGTCGTGGAAGCGGTCGTCGCCCCTGTGGTCGTGACTGCCGGTGTGGTGGGATTGGTCCCGCACCCGGTCAGCAACCCCGCCACCACCAGAGCGACGATCCAGACGGACCCTTTCCTGTTGCTTCGACGTGTCGTGCTTCTATCCATTCGCGTTTGTTCCTCCATATGGCCGCGCCTCAAAGCCGCGGATGATCCGCTCCGCCATTTCGCCGGAGCGTGTGATAAAACCTTCGATGTCCCGTACTGCGGGGATCCGTTCGACCCGGGATCCGGTGACGCGCTTGGTCATGGCGCCGCTTCCCAGTCCGATCACGGTGTGACGGTCTCCCATCATGCAGACATTATAAACACATTCGGCACCGGGAACGGCGTAACCGGTGTTTTCGTGCCCGCCGACCGTATCTTTCTGACGATACAGATAATACGGGTACATACCACTCTCCCGCAAGCGTACCCTCGCGGTGCGGTGCATCGCGTCCAGGTCCGGATCCGATGTATGCAAAGCCCCGATTCCTACCTCCCCCCGGCCTTCCCGGACAAGCCGGCCCGTTAGCGCGGATTTCCGTTTCATGGACAGGGTGTGAACCGTCACGTTGCCGGGTTTCAGATCGAGCACCTGCTCCAGCGACGACGCGAACATGTCCGGTGTCTCTCCGGGCAGGCCGGCGATCAGATCCATGTTGAGTACGGGGATCCCGGATGCTTGCGCGAGATGGACGGCCTCCACGGACTGCCGCACCGTATGGGCTCTCCCGATTCGGCGCAGCGTGTCGTCGTGCATCGTCTGCGGATTCACACAGACCCTCCCGACCCCGAGAGCGCGCATGGTTTCGAGTTTGATCCGGTCGATGGTGTCCGGGCGCCCAGCTTCCACCGTGATCTCCGCGCCGGCAGCGAGCGGGAGGGTGTGCATGACGCCGGTCAGCATGCGGTCAAACAAAGCGGGATCCAGTGCGGTGGGCGTCCCGCCCCCCACATACAGACAGGAGACCGGGCCCTCCAGTGCCTGGAAAACGGTTCGGGTCTCCTGGATCAGTGCTTCGACATACGCCTCCGCCCGGTTCATTTTGGTCGCACATTCCGGTAAGGTGAACGAACAATAGGAACACCGGCTGGGACAGAACGGAATTCCTACATAGACACAAAAAGAAGCGGGGTCGACCGATTGTCTGAGGGTCGATTCCAGAAGACAGGTTTCCACAGCCAGACAGGCTTTCTCCCGAGACACATCGTACCGGTCTGTCATCTCCCGCGCCGCGGCCCGGGTGTCCCCACCCGCGGCCGTAACACACTCCTGGGCAATCAATGTCGGGCGGATCCCGGTCAGCGAGCCCCACGGAAACGACACACCGGTAAGCTGGGACAAAAACCGATACATCTGCCGTTTCAGTTCCCGCTTGAGAGAAGCGGTGTCCACGATTCCGACGATCGGGTCGGGATGCGAAGGCGCGTCTTCGGAGGGTATAAAACCCGTACGGACACAAAAGGCCGTGGAACCGTCCGAAGCGACGGAACTGACCAGGGTCGTCTCCTCCCCGTCCGGACCGCCACAGGTTTCCAGCATCCGGTCACCGACCGACCGGACGGGACCGAAAAACTGCCGCAGTACATCTGCGACAGGATAAGCGTGAAGATGGCCTTCCAGAACGACCCGGATCATCCGGCTCCCCCCTGTGCGGGATCCTTCAGTTCCGGCACCGTCTGGAAAAGGTGCGCGAGGATCAAGTCGGCGTTGCGCCCGTAGCTGCGGACGCCGTCGGTCTGGAGATTGGCCTGGAGATAAGTGTTGTTGACCTGCTCGGACACTTCCCGGACCGGCCCCTCGAATTGTTTCCAATAGTCGGACTGATAAGCCAGATCCCGATGGATGGCCTCGGAAATGTGGTCCCAACTGGCCGCCCAGGCTTCTTCGTCATAGGCGTACAACTGGTTGGACAGGCTCAGATAGGCATGCAGAAAGGCACTGTAGCGGAAATCCGGCGACGTGCTGCCGGTGCCTGCCAGATACGCGAGAAATCCCGCTTCGTCTTCCCGCGCGAATCCGCGCGTATGGGCGATTTCGTGCAACATCGTATTCGGCAGCGAGCTGTGAGGCGCATCCACATTGACATTGGCCTCGACCAGAAACGGGAAATACATTCCGGTGATCCCGGTGTAGGACCAGTACCGGGAGAGAAGCACCCCTTTGGGACGGACCGGAGGACCTGCCAGCAATGGCATTTGCTTTGCCGCATCGTCAAACACGGTGCCGGACTCCGCCAGTGTTGCCCGGATGTCGCCGGTCAGGACCATCACCCCGTCGGCATTCTCCCGGACCTGCGTCCGCGCCTCTGAAGCCCGGTCCGCAAGCCAGACCGCCGCCCGCGCAAGATCGTCCGAGGAGCGTTCCCGGACTTCCCACTGCATAGATTCCGACAACGGCAGCCGGGTGTAATTCCAGCCGTGCAGCACCATAAAAAACAAAAACAGGATGGACAGCGTCCACAACAGCCGGCGCAGAGCGCGTCCTGCCACCGCTCCCCGCTGCCCGGGGTCGGCACGACGGAGATGCCGGTTCAGCCGGATACATAACACCACAGCCACTGGCAACGCTGCCACGGCCAGCAGTTCCGTCACGGAAAATGGAATCCACGAAGTCAGGCGCATGATCGGAGTGGAAACAACACGAAACAGCCCGCGCGACAGCACACGCTCAGCAACCCGGGGCGTCCCCGCCACCAGTCTCTGGACAACAAACCCGGTCAGCGCCGGGAGGATCCAACCCGTCCAGCGCAGGACAGCAGATCCGCCTCTGTACTTACGATCCACTCCAACACGATCCATCTATCTATCTCCGAGCCGATCAGGCAAACACCTTATCCAGTTCATCCGGACACGCGGACAACGTACGCGCCCCCGCGTCGAGCAGTTCCTCCCGCTCCCGATATCCCCACAATACGCCGACCGGCATCATCCCGGCGCGGCATGCAGTCGTCATGTCGGACCCGGAATCGCCGATGCAGACGATGCGTTCCGGATCGATGCCCATCTCTGCGGCGATTTCCAGCGCGGAAGCCGGATCGGGTTTGGCCGGAAACCCGGGCCGCAGTCCCAGCACTTCCTCGAACCGGATGTCCGGGAAAAAGCGGGCGACCAGCGCTTTGGTGCACTCGTCCGACTTGTTCGACAGCACCGCCAGACGAATGCCGCGGGCAGAGAGTGTGGCCAGCAGTTCCGGGATTCCATCATAGGGGCGTGTGTGACGATCCAGGGTCTGCTGATATCGCTCTGTAAAGGCAGCAAGTACCGATTCGACGGTCTCCGCCGACACCGATGCCTGCGAGACGCCTCCGCCGACCGCCCGTTCGACCAGGCGGCGCGCTCCCGATCCGATCAGGGTGCGGTACACGTGGGGCGGGTGCGTCGGAAAGCCGTAGCGGGTCAGTGCTTCGTTAAAGCTGTCCGTCAGATCCTGCAGGGTGTCCAGCAGCGTACCGTCCAGATCGAAGATCGCCGCATGCAACACGGCTTCCCTCTTCTCGCTGTCATTGCGTTCCGATCCGAATCCCATCATATCACACGAAAATGCCGCAGCAGATACAGCGCGCCGAGCAGAACCGGCTGGTGCAGCAGATAGAAGACCAACGCATGTCGTCCCATAAAAGACAGGGGCGACAACACCCCGGACAACCGGGCGGCTGCACGCGGGAACAAGGTCCCCCGATCCTTGTAGAGGGCCAGGCCTACGGCGGCTCCCACAAAGAAAAATCCCAGCCAGGGCAGAACGGGCATGTAGTCCGCCATGATTTCCGCGGTTTGCGGAGTCACCCTTCCGAGCGGCAACAGCCAGTCGGTCCGCGGGGTTCCAAACGCCGGCAGCGCGCCACCCAGATAGAGGAAGACGGCGGACAGCAGGATAGACAGTGAGAGGCGGAGCGGACGGGTTTCCGGGCGTTTCCGGTCCAGCCATTCCAACAGCGCGAACAGAAATGTTCCGACTGTGATCAGATGGATCACGTTAAAGTAGATATACAGGTCGACGCCGAGCAGCCGGGATCCCGCGAAGGACACAACCGTCAGGACAATCGAGGCGACGAGCATACGGACACCCCGCTTTCTGTTGTCGCGTGAAAACGAACAGCAGACCCCGGAAATACCCAAAAAAACCGCAACAAAAAACGGACGGAGCAAGGAGCCGAACCAAGTGCTCTCCTGAAAACCGAACCAAGGAATTCCCAGCATGTAGCGGACGTCAAACGCAAAATGGTGCAGCATCATCATCAACACCGCAAAGCCGCGAAGCGCGTCCAGCTCGAACGCGCGCGGACGTCGGCTGGCTTCGCGCTGCACCGGGAACGTGTCAGGCAGTTTCAATCGAAGCAGCCTCCTCCAAATGAAGATGTTCGATCGCCCACTCCCGAATCTTGAACTTTTGAATCTTGCCACTTGCGGTCATGGGAAACTCTTCGACAAACACCACGTATTTCGGGGTTTTATGTTTGGCCATGTGCTCCCGGACAAACGTTTTGAGCTCTTCCTCGGTGGCGGGACTTCCCTCTTTGCGGATGACAGCGGCCAACACCGCCTCTCCGTACGTTTTGTCCGGAACCCCAACCACCTGGACGTCTTTGACGGCCGGATGAGTATAGAGGAACTCCTCGATCTCCTTGGGATAGATGTTTTCGCCGCCGCGGATGATCATGTCTTTGATCCGGCCGGTGATCTTGTAGTACCCGTTTGCGTCGCGTACCGCCAGATCGCCCGTGTGCAGCCATCCTTCGGCGTCGATCGCGGCAGCAGTCGCCTCCGGCATGTTGTAGTAGCCCTTCAT
>LSQX01181506.1_pt1 | contig 11750 bp, 11 predicted proteins | sample 654561 | NCBI WGS metagenome assembly LSQX01 (sample SAMN04489861, study PRJNA283612) | anaerobic digester metagenome | isolation source: 4 biogas reactors fed with cattle manure at either 37C or 55C with and... | place: Denmark: Kongens Lyngby | collected 2014 | reverse complement strand
TTTTTAAAAACATAAAACATTTAAGGTACCATGAAAACTGCCATTATTATAGTCACATACAATAAATTTGATTTGACCAACGCGTGCTTATGGTGTATCATGCCTTTGCTCCAAAGAGGTTTTGAAATTGCCGTTGTAGATAATGGAAGCACTGACCAAACAGCTCAAAAAATAAGGGAAAACTTTCCTCAAGTTCATCTTTTGGAATTGCAAAAAAATATGGGCTACGCCACTGCTACCAATATGGCTATTCAAAACTTAGCAAAAAAAGGTGTTGACTTCGATGCGATATGCCTTTTGCACAACGATGTGCTTCCAAAATTACAAAGTTTGCCACTTTTAAAAAACAGCTTAATAAAATATAAAAACACTCATCAAAAAGAAGCAATTGTAGCCCCCTTTGTGAAGGCATCCAATGGTTCCATACAAAAGAATTATTATGCTAAAATCACTCCATTTCAGTTTTTTTTAACCGCATTTAAAAGCAAAGAAACTGCATCCAAAAAAATACATGGTGTTTTAAGTCCTTCATCGGATCCAAGTCTATTTGAAACATACAGGACTAACTCCATATGTTTGATGATGTCTCGTCCATTATGGGAAATGTTGGGCGGATTCGATCAAGACATCTTTTTGTATCATGAAGATTTAGATTTTGCAATGCGAGCTAAAAAACTCAATATCCCTTATTTTATGGAGCGGCAAGCTATTATCACCCATTTAGGTGGAGAATCTCCTCTCCTCACTTTGACTAATGCTATAAAATACGATAATTCTCAAGAATATGTGTTTCAAAAACATTTTGGCTTAAAAGGGAAGCTTTTTTCTAAACTCTATCGATTTTCTCGTAGTTTTACTAAACTTTTATTTAGTTTTCCTTTTATTGCTTTTTCTCCATCTTTGAAAAAAAAATCTAATATTCACCTTCAACTTCTAAAAAACATTTTTAGCACTCCATAATATTATGAAAATATTCAAAACGATTATTTTATCTCTTTTCCTTTTCCATATCGCTTTTGCTTACAACGACATTTCTATGAGCGATAGACAAGGCCATTTTTATTTTGCAGACTCTTCTAAAGACAAGGAGCTTTTTATTCGTTTTTCTGCAGTGGATTCTATGCGAGCCTCTTTTATGACTCCTAAAATTTACTTCCATAGCTTTATCTTAAAGGGTCGTTTAGAGGGACACTTGTATGATAATTTGTTTTTTAATTCAGCGGTTAGCCTATTTATGGATAGAAGCAATGCTCCCATTATTGAAGGTTCTTATGATCCTGCCGATGGAATCCCTTTTACTAAAGAATCAGAGAACACCTACAATTGGGCCCAAGTGCAAACCAACTTGAAGTACGAGACAAAATACGGTAACTTCTTGGCTGGTATGGATCGCCTCCAATGGGGAACTGCCAAAAGGAATCCATTGATTTTAAGAGGTGAGACGCAATTTTATAGGCCTTGGAGTGATTCTACTACTTTTATTTTTGAACCAGCTTCTACACCATATTTTGGATATGAATTGAATTTTGGACCTCTTCAATACACTCAATATGCTGCCAAATTATCACAAAAAAAGAATAAACTAAAGTACCTCAACGCCCACAGGCTTCAAATGAATTTACCTTTCAATGTTGAGATTGGTGTTTCTGAGATGACTGTTTATGGAAGTACTACTGAAAAAGCCAATACAAATCCCAATTTAGACGCCGATAGTGCTGATCGACATTTTGAATGGATTTATGCTATCCCTTTATTGCCTTATATGTTTGCAGAACCTTTTTTGGGTGATTTAGACAATAATGCCCTTGCTTTTGATTTTAAGGTGAATGCCTTCAAAAACTGGGAGCTATACGGAGAGATTTTTTTAGATGATTTACTAAATCCTCTTTCTGCTTTTAATAGTGATTGGTGGGGAGACAAATGGGCTGCTTCTATTGGTGTTACCAAAAGTGGACTTTGTCTTTCTTCTGTTTGTTTTACATTTAACGCCGAATACACTCGCATAGAGCCTTGGGTTTATACACACCATAAAGGAGATGGTTATACCTATCAAAACTATGGAAGTTCTTTGGGGAGTGATTTGGGGCCCAATGCTCAAGAAATATACACCAGTCTTTCTGCTGATTACAAAAAATTTGGCTTCAAACTAGAAGCAAGCCGAGTGGATAAAGACACCGCATTTGGTGGTAAAATAAACGATATACATGGTCCTTTAAGTTCAAACAAAAAAAGATTTTTAGATCCAAAATCAACAATACATTACAAAGAACTCAAAGCGGCTGTGTTTTATTCACCTTATGATTTCTTATGGGGATCTTTTAGATACTCTTATTATTTCAAAGATTATAAAGGATATCGTCTAGAGTCATCTCTGGGCTTAACATGGTAATAATATGAATTCTATTGAACAATACGGAGACTCACTCGCTCAAAACGCCAAAAAAGCATCGACCGAGATTAGGAGTCTTTCTATAGATAAAAGAAATGCAGTTTTAGTGAGTCTCGCTCAAAAGTTAAAATCAAGAAGCTTAGAAATAATTAAAGCCAATCAAAAGGATGTTGAAGCGTCTAAAAACACACTTTCTTCTGCAATGATCGATCGCCTTACTTTAAATGAAGCAAGGATTTTGGATATGGCCTCTAGCGTAGAGCAAATTGCAGCCTTTCAAGACCCTTTGAACAGAACTTTAGAAAAAAAACTCCTTCCTAATGGTATGGAATTGTCTCGAATTTCTGTGCCTATAGGTTCTGTGTTTTTCATATACGAAAGCAGACCCAATGTGACGATTGATGGGGCTTCTTTGTGTTTTAAATCTGGAAATGCTGTTGTTTTAAGAGGTGGTAAAGAATCTTTGGAAAGCTCTACATTGCTTGCTCAAATTTTTAGAGAAAGTCTGGAAGAACACCAAATCAACCCCAATGCAGTCCAGCTGGTCCAAACACCTAATCGTGAATTGATGAGTTATTTGTTAAAACAAAATCAGTATATAGACTTAGTGATCCCCAGAGGTGGCGTAAATCTAATTCGCACGGTAGTAGAACAAAGTCAAATTCCAGTGATCAAACATTTCAATGGGATATGCCATATTTTTGTGGATAAATCAGCCGATATCGAAGCTGCCAAAAACATCCTCGTCAATGCTAAAACTCAAAGACCTGGTGTTTGTAATGCCATGGAAACCCTACTCTTGCACCAAGACTTGAGTGATAAAAATCTACAAGACCTGGTCCAAGCTCTTTTAGAAAAAGAAGTCTCTATTTATGGTGACTCTGTGGCTAGAGCTAGAATTCATGGCTTAAAAATTTTAGAAAATGATTCTTACTTTGAAAAAGAGTACTTGAGCTTGCAGATGAACTTAAAAATAGTCAAAGATGTTAAAGAAGCGGCAGAGCACATAGAAGTGTATGGAAGTGGGCACACTGAAGCAGTGCTTGCCAAAGATTTAGAGGTTCAAAATTACTTTATCAATCATGTGGACTCCTCTAGTGTGATGGTCAATGCAAGTACACGCTTTGCAGACGGTGGCGAATACGGTTTGGGAGCAGAAGTTGGCATTTCCACAGACAAACTCCATGCTAGAGGCCCTATGGGAGTCGAAAGTTTATGCACCTATAAGTGGGTTCTTGTAGGAGACGGACACATTAGAGGTTAATATGTCTGCATTAGACTTATTCTTGATCAAACTCAAATGGAACTCCCAAGGTCTTATTCCCGTGATAGTGCAAGATTTTGAGAAACTAGATGTTTTAATGATGGCTTGGATGGATAAAGAGGCCTTGAGGCGTACTTTAAAGCAAAAAGAAATGGTTTTTTGGAGCCGTAGCCGTAAAGAATATTGGCACAAGGGAGCTACTAGTGGCAATGTGATGAGCGTTGTTGATTTTAGTTTGGATTGTGATGGAGATGCCTTGCTGTTCAAAGTAAAAATGTCTGGCAGTCAAGTGGCTTGTCATACTGGAGTTCGTTCTTGCTTCTTCCAAAAGATGTAAAAACATTCCAAGATAAAAGACTTTTGCTCGCCATTTCTGGTGGCTTAGACTCTATGGTTCTTTTAGATTATTTTCTAAAGAGAAAAAAACATATTGGATATTCCAGTATTCATGTGTGTCATGTGAACCACGGTGTACGAGGCCTAGAGTCAGAAAAAGATGCCAACTTTGTGGCTGCTTATTGTAAAAAAAACAACATTTCTTTTCAAATCAAAAACTTAAAAACCAAAGACTTTGATAGCAAACAATCTTTTGAAGCAAAAGCTAGAGAACTCCGCTACAAAGAACTTTTTAATCTACAAAAAACTCAAGGCTTTGACCTTATATTAACAGCCCACCATGCCGATGATCAAGCAGAAACAGTGTATATGCGAATGCATAGGGGGACTTCTATAAAAGGTTTGCAAGGGATACTAGAACAAAGAAAAGATCTAATTTATAGACCTTTTTTACACCTAAGTAAAACCGATTTGTTGGATTATGCAAAGGATCATTCACTCACTTGGAGAGAAGATGCTAGCAATAAAAGCACTGTTTTTTGGCGTAATCAGATTCGAATAAAAACTTTGCCTTATTTAGAAAGAATAGAATCTGGAAGTATTCAAAAGCTTGCTAAAATAGCTCAAATCACTTATAGTGTTTACCCTAAAATTCTGCAAGCAGCAAAGCATTATTTTACCCCCTTTATAATCCCTCCTGAAAAATGGAATTTCCCTGCGAAATACTCTCCATATTCCAAGGTGATTTGCTTTTCACTCCCCCCTCTGCATGCAAGTTCAATGAATACAAACAAAGGTTTGCAAGAGATTTTTAGATTGTATTTGGATTTCAAAACTTTTTATTTTCCTATCGAAATTTTCTCTAAATTCTTGGAAGGAAATGCAAGTACTTTTCGATACAAAAACGCATGCATCGAAAGAAACAAGTTATTTCTATGGATTTATGACACTAAAAGTGTTCAAAAGCAAGATAATTTGTATCTTTTCAATGGAAACACAGGAAATACAAGTTTTTTAGAAAAATGGCGATACCGACAAAATGGAGATACTTTTACTCCTTTGGGTACTCAATACAAAAAACGAAAGCTCAACCAATGGTTTCAAGAACACTCTATCCCTTTATGGATTCGTGATTTTTTACCTTTATTGGCCAAAGACTCTGAAGTTTTATGGATACCTGGAATCGCTACTTCTGAAAATCTAGACAAAATCTATTTCCCAACAGAAGGAACTCATGACAAAAGCTAGAACAGCCTCTCCATTTAAAAACAAAAACTTCTTTGTTATTATTGCCATGTTTCTCATCATACTTTTTATGATGCAACTCTATACAGAAGAAAACAATTTAGAACTTTCTAGGACTGAATTTTTGGCTATGATGTCTGATTCAAATACAGAAATCACTGAACTTTCTTTACAAAAAGTAGTCGATGGTGTTTTGATAGAAGGTCGTCGTAAAATGACTGAAAGCGAAATTGAAAAATCAAAATCCAAGCAAAATGCTTTTTCTAGACTCACTTCTATGAGAGACTCTAGCCCCCCTACTCTATCTTTTTTGAGTCACATGCTAGAAGCCTCTAACGAGCAAATCACTGAATGGGAAAATCATAAAAATGTTAAAGTGAAAGTGATCCATAAAAAAACATCTTGGTTAGAACACCTTGTGGCCTTTTTGCCTATTATTATATTGATTGCTTTTTTTTGGTTTATTATGTCTCGTCAAGCAGGCGGAGCCAAAGGCATGTTTTCTTTTGGAAAAAGTCAAGCCAAGCAGTTGGTACAAACTGGGAAAAGAAAAACCACTTTTAGAGATGTGGCGGGCTGCGACGAAGCGAAGCAAGACTTGGAAGAATTGGTTTTATTTTTGAAAAACCCCAAAAAGTTCGATTTATTGGGCGGTCGTATCCCTAAAGGGGCTCTTTTAGTGGGTCCTCCTGGTACAGGAAAAACTTTACTTGCTCGTGCTGTTGCTGGAGAAGCAGGAGTGCCATTCTTTAGTATGTCTGGATCTGATTTTGTGGAAATGTTTGTGGGNNCCATTTACAGGCGGTGATAAAAAGGGAGACAATAAAAATCCGAAGAAATCAAAATACAATGTATTTTGGATTTACGGAATTATTGCTCTTGTTTTCTTAGCAGTTCAGTATTACATGAGCTACAGCAGCAGTCCGGCAGAGACCAACTGGAGCGAAGTGAAATCGGTCATGCTTGCAAACAATGACATTGAACGCATTGTGGTTGTTAATGAAAAAAAAGCCAATATCTACCTCAAAAAGAGCAGCATTTCAAAATATGAGCAGCAGTTTAGCGAAGCTTTTACGAAACCTGCGGAAGAGGGTCCTCATTTTACGTTCATCATCGGATCGGTTGAAACATTTGAACGCAACCTCCGCGAGGCGCAGGAGGATTTGCCGGAGGAAATTTTGCCGGAATACAAGGAAGAACGCAATTGGGCAGGTGAAATCCTCTGGACTATCGGTCCTTTTGCACTGATTATCTTACTGTGGCTCTGGATTTTCAGAAGAATGAACCGCGGCGGTGGCGGTGCAGGAGGAATTTTCAACGTTGGCAAATCACAGGCAAAAATATTCGATAAAGATCAGAAAGTTACCACTTCATTTAAGGATGTTGCCGGTTTGGCGGAAGCCAAACAGGAAGTGGAAGAGATTGTGGAGTTTCTGAAAAGTCCGGAAAAATACACGAAACTTGGCGGGAAAATCCCCAAAGGAGCTTTGCTTGTAGGTCCTCCGGGAACCGGAAAAACGCTGTTGGCGCGCGCAGTAGCGGGCGAAGCCAGCGTTCCCTTTTTCTCCATGTCGGGTTCCGATTTTGTGGAAATGTTTGTGGGTGTGGGTGCTTCTCGAGTTCGCGATTTATTTGAAACAGGAAAAAAGAACGCTCCTTGTATATTATTTATTGATGAAATCGATGCTGTGGGTCGCCAAAGAGGGGCCGGACTGGGTGGAGGCCACGATGAAAGAGAACAAACTCTAAATCAACTACTCGTAGAAATGGATGGCTTTACTTCTAATGAAGGCGTTATTTTATTGGCTGCCACAAACCGTCCTGATGTCTTAGATAAAGCTTTACTCAGACCGGGTCGTTTTGATAGACAAATCATGGTAGGTCTTCCTGATTTGAAAGGTAGAGAGGCTATTTTACGAGTCCATTTACGAAAAAGAAAAGTCCCTTTAGAAAACGACATCGATATCAAGGCTATAGCCAAAAGTACTCCTGGCCTTGCAGGAGCCGACTTAGAAAACTTAGTGAACGAAGCCGCTCTATTAGCTGCTCGCTACGACAACTCCAAAGTATCTATGCTCGATTTTGAAGAAGCAAGAGATAAGCTGGCAATGGGTTCAGAGCGACGCACACTTTTAATGAGCGAAGAAGAAAAAAGAAACACAGCCTATCACGAAGCTGGTCATGCTGTGATGAATCTTTTGTGCAAAAATGTAGAACCACTCCATAAAATCACTATTATTCCTAGAGGTAACGCCCTTGGCGTCACCATGTCTCTGCCAGAACGAGATCAAGTCTCTTATAGTAAAGAATATGTTGAAGAAAAAATCATGCTCTTGCTCTCTGGTCGTCTCACTGAATTATTGTTTTTTAATCATCAGAGTACAGGGGCATCTAACGATATTATGCGTGCAACCGAACTGGCTAAAAAGATGATCACCGAATGGGGTTTTGATGATGATATTGGACCCATTTCTTATGCTCGAAGCGATGGTGAAATTTTTCTTGGAAGAGAAATGAACAAAGGAAAAGAAAACTCTGAAATGATGGCAAAAAAAATAGATGAGGCCATACACTCTCTTATTTTTAGACTCAATCAAAAAGCAAAAGAATTGCTAGAAGAAAACAAAGACAAAATTCAAGCTTTAGCAGAATCCTTGATAGAACACGAAGTCTTGGATAGAGAAGAAGTCGATCGAGTCATGGAAGGTGAAGTCTTAGAGAGCACTAAAAAAAGCCGACAGTATCAAATGATCACCCAGAAACTAGAGCAAGAGAAAAAAGACAACACTCCTCCCCCTGTTCCTGAAAATTTAGACGAAGAACCTTCTTCAAAAGAGTCTTTAGATGAGTCTTCAAAAGCTGATTCGACAGAAACCTAAAACTCAGAGTTTTAGAGTCGCTAACACTTTATTTACAGGCATTCCCATTCCTGCAGTAATGGGAATTGTCAATATTACTCAAGACAGTTTTTTTGATGGAGGTGAATACTATTCTTTCTCCAAAGCAACATCTCGTGCACTAAAACTGGTTCAAGAAGGTGCAAAAATCATTGATGTGGGTGGAGAAAGCTCAAGGCCAGGAGCCTCCAAAATCTCAGAAGAAGAAGAACTTCGTAGGGTGATCCCAATTATAGAAGAACTTCAAAAACACAAAAAAGAAAAAAACTTCTATATATCTATAGACACTGTAAAAAGTGAAGTCGCTGAACAAGCAGTTTTAGCTGGTGCAGATATCATTAATGACATTAGTGCTCTAAGCATAGATCCTAATATGGCCACTGTAATCCATAAAACAAAAGCCTCTTGCATCCTCAATCATCTCAGAGGCTCTTTTGGAAAAATGCAACAAGATTACACCCCTTATGATGATGTGTTTACCGATGTTTCTACAGAACTTTTGGCTGCAGCCAATAAACTCGCTATACTGGGAGTGCCTAAAGAAAAAATCTGTTTGGACCCTGGCATAGGCTTTGGAAAATCCTTAGAAGACAATTTAGAATTAATTTCTTCTGCTGAAAAGCTTTCAAAAATGGATTATCCCACTTTATGGGGACTTTCCAGAAAATCTTTTATCGGTAAAATTTCTACATTAAAAAATAGCGATCGATTTATCCCTTCTATTGTTTCTGCTTTCCTCGTTGCCCTTAGCGGTACCAATATCCTTAGAGTGCACGATGTTTCTGCAACTATAGAAGCCTTGCATCTTTTAGAGGCCTTACGAACTTATGATACTTTTTAAGTTATTTGGAGTCATTGATGTCCGAATGGCAGACATCCTCGATATTCTTTTAATATCGATCATCCTTTATTACTTTATATTATTGTTTCGTGGTTCTCGAGCAGTTCAAATGTTTTTTGGTGGGGCACTCCTTTTGTTGACATGGTTTTTAGCTCAATGGTGGGAATTGCACACCTTGGTTTGGTTATTGAGTAATGTGGCAACTCTTGGTGTTATTGCCGTTGTCATTTTATTCCAACCTGAAATAAGAGGAGCTTTGACTCGTATCGGTCAAGGGGTCAGTCAGGCTAACCTTCGTAATATATTTTTTCACTCTAGTGGATTGAATGAAACCACAGAATCCATAATAAATGCTGTTCAAGATTTAGCAAAAAACCGTTTTGGAGCTTTGATTGTGCTTCAAAAAAGAGTGGGACTTCGAAGCTATTCTGATACAGGAGAAGCTTTAAACGCCAATATCAGTTCCAGATTACTCCGCTCCATATTTTTTCCTAATTCTGCTTTACACGACGGTGCCGTTATACTGGACCATAAAAAACTCATTGCAGCAGGCTGTATTTTACCACTCCCTTCTTCTTCTTCTGAACAAGACGCTAGTTTAGGGATGAGACACAGAGCAGCAAAAGCTTTAGCCGCCGAAAGTGACGCCTTAGTGATCATTATATCCGAAGAAACAGGTTTTATATCTATCGCCTATAGAAGCACACTTCGTCGTAAATTAAGTTTGTTAGAATTAGAAGAGGAAATCAAACGACACTGGCGTATTTTATTTGAAGATACTAAAATACAAGCAAACAATAAGGTTAAAAATGACCCATTCAGCTCCAAAAAACCGACCTAAAAAGAAAAAAAATCTCATTTTGATTTTAATGTTATTGCTACTAATCACTTTATTTGTAGTGCAATGCCAACTTGATAAAATGAAAAACGCAGAAATAGAAATTCAAAAAGAAAAAGAAAAGCTCTTAGAATGGCAACAAAGACGCAACGACAGCCTCCAGCATATTACAGATAGTTTGCAACAAATCCAAGACAGTTTGCTTCTATTAGAAACTATGATAGATAGCTTAAAAAAAGACACTGTAGCAATACAAAAAGAGATTCCTAAAACACCTCTTTTAACACAAGCTCAAAAAGATTCTACACGAGCTTATCAAGATTCTATTCAAGCCTATCAAGACTCATTAAAGGCCTTAGAGCTTCAAAAACAAATCCAAGACAGCCTTAGAAAATTAGACACCATTCCTCCCGAAGCTTTTTTAAGCCCTCCTCCTGGACGCTATTACCATCCTATCAAGCTCCAAGTCAAGTGTCAAGAAGCCGACTGTACAACATGGATAGCCATTGGAGATACCACTCAAACTCAAAAAGAAAACACCCCTATTGAATACAACAAAACGGGAAGAGTTTTTTTTAGAGCCGAAGATTCTCTTGGGAACTCCACCGCCTGGACCCCTGCTGATTACGACATGGCAAGCGACAATCAATGCGAGAAAAACGCCTATCCAGTTCCAGTGGAAGGCAAGATCGTCTGTGTGGACGCTTACGAATACCCCAACAAGCCCGATGAACTCCCTCGCGACATGGTTTCTCACGAACAAGCAGCCTCACTATGCAGCCAAGCAGGTAAACGACTCTGCAGCCTTAAGGAATGGCAAGCCGCCTGTAAAGGCAAAGACTCTTACACTTATTCTTATGGAAACCGATACCATCCATTCAAATGCAACACCAACTCTACCAAAGCCCTTCGCTCAGGAAGAAAAGACCAGTGCAGAAGCTGGTGGGGTATGTACGATATGAATGGAAATCTTTGGGAATGGACAAGCACTCCTAGCCCCCAAAAAGAAGGCTCTTATTTAGTCGTTGGCGGTTCTTGGGATGGCCAAAACACCACCCAATGCACAGAAAACAAATTTAGTTTTTATCCTCAAAACCAATACCCTTTCGTGGGCTTTCGCTGTTGCCAATAAAACCTTATCTCTTTTTTAAAGCTTACTATGAACTTCAACGCTGCTATGGTAGGGGAAAGCCTTCCCCTGTCTGCGACCCCTTTGGGTTCTTCGCCACCCCTTCGTAACGCAAAAAAAATCTTGCATTTTACAGACTACAGCCCGTAGCAAGCCATCGAAAAGCATAGACTACACAAGTTCTTTTCTTCTATCCACTCAAAATACTCACCAATCTCTAAATACTTTCTAGTCAGCACTAAAGACTTAGGTCTTCGAGTATTCGTATCGTTTGCTGCTAAAAGAAAATGGCTTTCAGTTCACTCAAGAACAGAAGTAACTCTCTATTCGCTACAGTTGCCTATTTTTTCTAATAGGCTCCCTTTATATTCGTCTTCAAATTGAAACGTAATTCTTTTTGTGGATGGCAGCCTACAGTTTTCTGGGCCTGCCATCTCTACATCTACAGTAACCGTCTCTGATTGTAAGCCATTATAAAAAGCCCAAACTTGGTATTCGCCAGCTTGAAAACCTACAATGTTATCAAAATTATCTTCTGAAGATAAAACAATCGTTTCGATTTCACCATTGTTGAAGATGTATTGAATTGAATCCAATGAAATAGTAGTACTATCTTTTCCAATAGCATTTACTTCTAATGCTATGGACATGCAATTACATCCTGCGGTTATTTTTTCTTCTGAACATGAAAGAATGAAAATGATTCCTACTGCAAATAATAAGTTCAAGATAATGCTCTTCATATGGACTCCTTAAAATTACTCCTTCCACAATTTACTTTTATTACTCTGAGATGCCCCCAAGTGATGGA
>LSQX01229530.1_pt3 | contig 11751 bp, 12 predicted proteins | sample 654561 | NCBI WGS metagenome assembly LSQX01 (sample SAMN04489861, study PRJNA283612) | anaerobic digester metagenome | isolation source: 4 biogas reactors fed with cattle manure at either 37C or 55C with and... | place: Denmark: Kongens Lyngby | collected 2014 | reverse complement strand
CCCGCCGCCATATTGGAAATCATCATGGGGATGAAGCGGGGGGATACCGCCCGCACCCCGCGCTCCAGCAGCCGGCCAGTTTCATTTGTCAAAGTGATGATGCCGCCCACGCCCGAACCGACGATGCAGCCGATCCGGTCTTTGTCGTACGGCAGTGCGCCCGCTTCGCGGATCGCTTCGTCGCCTGCGATGATCGCAAATTGCGTGAAACGGTCTGACTGATTCGTCTCTTTACGTGTAAAGTAATCCTCGCCGTTGTATTGTTTAACTTCTGCACCGATTTTTACGGGCAGATTTGCCGTGTCAATCGATTCAAGCGCCGCGATGCCTGACTCGGCAGCAACCATGGCGCGAAACGTTTCCTGTGACGTTTTTCCGAGCGGCGTAATGGCACCGATGCCGGTCACCGCCACGCGTCTGCCCTTCAAGCCGCTGTAATTCACCAAATGTGTCATCGTCTTCTCCATTAAAGGGATATCCCGCCCGACACTTCGATCACCTGTGCCGTTACGTAGGACGCGGCATCCGACGCGAGAAAACAGATCACTTCGGCGACTTCTTCGGGCCGGCCAAGCCGTCCGAGAGCAATGCGGCCTTTCACGTGCCTGATCTGCTCTTCGTTCAGGGCAGCCGACATATCCGTTTGAATCAGTCCCGGTGCGACGGCGTTGACCGTGATATTGCGCGAGCCGACTTCCTTGGCGAGGCTCTTCGTAAACCCGATCAGGCCGGCCTTTGCAGCTGCATAATTGACCTGCCCGGCGTTACCGTAGAGACCTGCCACGGATGACAGATTGATGATGCGTCCTTGTTTTTTCTTCAGCATGCCGGGCAAAACGAGCCTCGCCAGCCGGAAAGCGGCCACCAGATTCGTCTCCAGCACCTGCACAAACTGATCGTCCGACATGCGCAGCATCAGGCCATCCTCGGTCACGCCGGCATTGTTGACCAGTGTGTCGATGACGCCCAGTTCGCGCGTCGTTTCGGCTACAATCCGCGCGGCATCCTGCGGCGACGAGACGTCGCCTTGCACCAGCACTGCCTTTTGTCCGCAGCTCCGGATCTTTTTTTCGACCGCGCGTGCTGCCGCTTCCGAATGCCTGAAATTGACGGCTACATCAAATCCCTGCGCGGCCAGACGGACGGCCGTTTCAGCACCGATCCCGCGCGAAGCCCCTGTCACCAATGCAATCATGTGTTGTCCTCTTTCTTTCTGAACGAGACGGGATGGCGCCAGTCCATCGGGCTATTGAACCGTTCGTCCGCTTCCCGAAACATCTCTTCGATGATGGCTTTGACCGGCTGACGTTTCGTCACGAGGCCGGCTGACTGTCCGGACATAAACGAGCCTTCCTTTTCGTTGCCGTCAACGACAGCCTTGCGCAAAGATTGCGCGGCCAGTGCCTCCAGCTGTTCGGCAGAGGCCGCTGCGCCCTCCCGCTCAATTTTGGCGATGGTGCGGGTAAGCGGCGATTTCAGACTGCGCACAGGATGTCCGTGAATGCCGGTGATGATCGTGCCGATATCACCGGCCTTGATTATTTTGTCTTTAAAATGGTCGTGCGCCATGCTCTCGTCAGCCACAATGAACCGGGTTCCGACCTGAACGGCGGATGCACCCAGCATAAACGCCGCTGCGATACCGCGGCCGTCCGCGATGCCGCCGGCCGCGATAATCGGCAGATTGACCGCATCCGCGATCTGCGGAATCAGAACCATCGTTGTGAGTTCTCCGATATGGCCGCCGGCTTCCATGCCTTCACAGACGAGCGCGTCAACGCCGAGTTTTTCCATGCGCTTAGCATAAGCGGTTGACGCGACGACGGGAATCACTTTCATGCCGTGCGCCTTCCAGCTGTCGATGTATTTTCCGGGTGATCCGGCACCGGTCGTAACAACCTTGACGTCTTCTTCAATCACGAGTCTGGCCAGTTCATCGACATACGGACTCATCAGCATGATGTTCACGCCAAACGGCTTATCGGTCATGCTCCGGCAGCGCCGGATCTGTTCGCGCAGCAAATCGGGCGGCATGGCCCCAGCCCCGATCAGGCCGAGACCGCCTGCGTTGCTGACGGCAGCGGCCAGATTCGCTTCCGCGACCCAGGCCATCCCGCCTTGAATAATCGGATACGCGATACCGAGCAGAGACATAATTGGATTCGTGTTGTTCACAGGCTTACCTTCCAAACTAATGAAGTTGAACTAGCGATTGCATCAGTAGACAAACGCGACAGCACCGTAGCAGAGGCCGCCGCCAAATCCGCAGAGCACCACCCGCATGCCGCGCTGCAGGCGTCCTTCACGAACGAGCCGATGCAGCACAATGGGAATCGTGGCGGATGACGTGTTCGCAATATCTGCAATCTGTTCGACCATGACATCTTCAGCCACGCCGAGCCGTTTCGCCGCGCCCTGGATAATTCTCGCGTTTGCCTGATGCGGCACGATCAGATCGACATCATCTATGGCCCACCCGGCTTCGGCCACAGCGCGCATGACAGTTTCGGGCAGAATCTGAACGGCAAACTTGTAGATTTCTCGCCCGCGCATGGAAAACGTGCGGCCCGCCTCGTGATCGGGAAAACGCTTGGGCCACGGCGGTGCCTGCAAAAACGGATGATTGACTTCGTACGCTTCTCCAACGAGATGCTCCGCCCCCTCACCCGTGCCGCCCATAAAGCGTCCGCAGATTCCGGACGGATCGTTTGCATCGGTCTTTTTCAGCAGAACGGCACCCGCACCGTCACCGAAAAGCACACACGTTTTGCGGTCATTGAAATTCGTCAGTTTGGTGAGCGTTTCAGTACTGACGATGAGAGCCCGTTCAAACGGCATCGCGGCCAGATAGGCCGCCGCCAGATCGAAGGCATAAACGAACCCCGTGCAGCCGGCGTTCAAATCGAAAGCGAGCGCATGTGTCGCGCCGATCTCAGCCTGGATGATGCTGGCGGTTGCCGGCGTTGCATAATCCGGGGTAACCGTCGTCACCACAATCAGGCCGATCGTTTCCGGGTCTGTGGATTCGAGCGCTTCTTTGGCGGCTTCGGCGCCCATGAACCAGGTTGGTTCGCCTGACGTATAGTGTCTCGACTCAATGCCGGAGCGTGTCCGGATCCAGTCGTCATTTGTCTCTACAATGGTGGCCATATCGTCGTTCGCAATCACAAGCGACGGCAGATACGAACCGGTTTTTTCAATTTGGATTTTCATGGATGTGACTCCTTTGAGGCTTGACTGCCGTTGCTTGTCAGCCAAAGTCGCCAGATGCTATGCTGGCTAAAAACTTGGCTCAGCGTAAATTATCTTAATTCCGGTGTCAAGGCGGCAAACGTCGGCTGGATCGAGATTTGAGCTGAGTTTCCGCTCACTTTGGAGGTACCCGTGCGCGCGTTTTTATTCAGCGGTCAGGGCAGTCAGAAAGCCGGCATGGCCGATCCGCTTATCGCAATGAGCTGCGACGCAGCCAGGATTTACGAACAGGCAGAATCCTTCAGCAAAATCAACATCCGGTCCCTGCAGGCAGAGGAGCTGACAAAGACGGTGAACACGCAGCTGGCTGTCTCCGTTTACAGCGCGGCCCTCTGGTCCGCCTTGCCCGAAAGCGAGCGCCGAAGCTTTGTTCTGGCCGGATTTTCCCTGGGTGAATACAGTGCGCTCTATGCCGCAGGCGTAATCAGTCTCGACGCTCTGGTGCAGCTGATACTCTGGCGGAGCCGTTTCATGCAGGCGGTCATCGACCGTTCGGATGCACTCGGCATGGCCGCTGTCATCGGACTTGACGCGGCTGCCGTTGAACGGGTGCTGAAGGAAGCCGATGCGTCCGCCAATCCGGCGGAGGCCGTGTACGCCGTCAACTTCAACAGCCCGGTACAAACAGTCATCTCCGGTGCAACCGCCATGATCGAGCGTCTCAAACCGCCGCTCAAGGCAGCCGGTGCCGGACGCATCGTCACGCTGCGCGTGGCCGGTGCTTTTCACTCCCCGTACTTTCAGGAGGCTGCGGACCGCTTGTGCGAGCAGGCTGCCACGCTGACTTTCAGATCGCCGTCGCACACGCTGTACAGCAATCTGACGGCCGCGCCGCTCCCCGTCGATACGAACTGGCCCGAGTATCTGAAGAAGACGCTCGTATCCCCTGTCTATTTCACGGATGAACTGAGACGGCTGCAGGCTGACGGTGTGACTGGCATGGTTGAAGTCGGCCCCGGCAAAACCTTGATCGGCTTCGCGGATCAGACGCTGACCGGCATGCCGGTACAGCACGCTAGTGCGCTTTTGGTCTGATCTGATCAACACCGGAGCGGATTGCCATTGCTCGGATCGGCCGGGTCGCCAGCATGGACGCCTTGACACGCCTGACCGCGTGTTTGGAAAGAAGCGAACCGAGCGACAGGCGGTAGGCGGCACCGCGGCGTGCCCTCCCCGACAGACAGGCAGTCGCCGCCGCATAGCCGCTTTCCAGCGCGAATGAAATACCCTCAAAGGAGCTGGGACTGATCAGGCCGGCGGATTCACCGACCAGCAAAACGTGATCGTCGCCGAGAAAGAGATCTTGCTGCCGGCGCGACCAGACGACGGAACAGGCTTCAGTCAGGATGCGCGGCGGCACCGGCCGGCCGGCATGCGAAAAGACGGATCGTTCAAATGAAGCAAACGCCTGGCCGGAGCCTTTGCGCAAAAAGGCTCCGCCGACGATGAAATGCTCGTCTTTGACAAGCGACCAGCCGAAAGCCGGCGTGTCCCGCTGGTCATAATAGCAGGCGTATTCGACCGGCAGATCCCCCACCGCATAGTGCGCCTGGAGCGCGGTCAGCGTGTTCGCCGGCCGTTCAGGAAAAAGAGTCCGCCGCACAAGCGATCCGCCGCCGTCGGCCGCGATCAGAAAGCGGCAGGTTACCGCGGCATCGCCTGCACTCGTTCTCAGCTGGATCCGAAAGCGCTCACCGTCACGTTCGATGCCGCTCACGCGTGCCGTCAGCCGTTTGACTTTTGGCGGGAGCAAAAAACGCAGATAATCATCAAAACGACGCCGGTCCAGATTCGTATAGGTGCGCGGGTAAAGCCCCTGCAGACGCTGTTCCAGATCGACTGTACGCACGGCAAAGCACTGGGGCGAAACGAGCACATCGGACGGTACCTGAATATTCAGTGATGCAAGCGTGCGCTGAGCGGCCTCAGACAGCAGACCGCCGCACGGTTTCGTCGGCGCTTCGCCAAATACGGGATCAATGACCGTCACATCAAACCGCTCTGCCAAAACGCGTGCCGCCGAAAATCCGGCAGGTCCCGCTCCGATGACGGCATATTCCACATCTGTCTCAACCATGCTGCCATTATAGCCGCTGCCGCACGTTTAAAAAATGTTTGTTAAAATAAGTATTCAGACTGGAGTCTCGCGCAGATGGCTGAACTCAGGCGTCCAAAAATTGCCGTGCGACCGACGCGCACGATTCACGCTCCCGACGGTCGCTACACAGGCGTGGTTCACAACGGTTGCTGCACATTTCGCGGCATACGCTTCGCTGAAGCGCGCCGATTCCATGCCCCTCAGGCGGTTCAGAACCGGCAAACCCCCGACGCCGTGTGCGCCTGTCCTCAGACAGGTCTGCCCTTTCGCCAGATGAGCGAGGACTGTCTCAGCCTGAATGTCTATGCAGGGGACAGTGATACCGTCAAACCGGTGCTCGTTTACATTCACGGCGGATCGTTCCTGAGGGGCAGCAATCTGGACAGCCTGACGCAGGGGCACCGGCTGGCTGCCCAGCTTGACGTGATTGTCGTGACCGTCAATTACCGTCTCGGTATTTTCGGTTTCGTTGATTTTACCTCGCTCGACCCGTCGTTTTGTCCCAATCCGGCGATTCTCGATCTCACGCTGGCACTCTCCTTTGTCAAGCGAAACATTGCCGCCTTCGGCGGTGATCCGCAAAATATCACTGTGATGGGGGAATCAGCCGGCGGGACGCTGGCAGCCCTGATGTCCGTCATGGTCGACAGCAGCTGCTTTCAGAAGGTGATTCTCTCCAGTCCCGTACCGACCGTTTTTCTCTCCGCTGCGGAAGGGCATGAGCGAATGAGGGATCTGCTCGCGTTTCTCGACATTTCCGATGCCGGTGCCCTGCTCGCAAAGCCGGCCGATTGGCTGGCTTCGCGCGCGATGGAGTTTGGTCGCCAGGAAGGGCGCGGAGCGGCGACATTCGCTCCGGCTGTCGATGGGGTGATCGTGACCGAAGCACCGATCCGCCTGCAGCATGACGGCGAGATTACGCCGCGGCCGACCTGGATCGGCGTCACAGCGGACGAAATGTCCATTCTCACCTTGCCGCCGTTTGCCGAACGCTGGAAGATCGACCGTTTTCTGCCGCGGGAAATCGCACTGGAGCGGGATGGCTTTGAAGACGATCTGCGTCAGCTGTATGCATCCGTTTACCCCGAACAGGACGTCAATACGCAGATCTACTCCGACATGATCATTCGCATCTCAACCGCCTGGTACGCCATGGAAGCGGCGAAAAACCAGCCGGTCTGGTGCTACTTCTTCGATTATTCCGGGGCAATGCTGACAAAAACCCGCCTGAAAGCCTTCCACACTATCGATCTTTATTACCTGTTCGATACACTGCCGGCACCGCTCCGCATCGCGCAAAATCAGGATGTGGTCCAAAGCATACAGCGTGACCTGAAAGCCTTTTTGACCGACGGCTGCCTGCCGTGGCGGACTGTCTCCGGCGATCAGCTGCCGGCCAGGCATTACGCCGCCAGGACGGGCATGACTGAACTTCTGCCCGCCCCCATTCAGTCCTTCTGGGAAAAATCCAATCACTACAAAAACCGGCTTTACCCAGACTTCTCGCCCGACGTGCCGCCCCTGTTCGATATCTGATCCGTTTTCCGGCCGCGGCAGGCGTTTCGGCAAATGGTGTACTATTACGGGCAGAAAACGCGCCAGCGGCAAGGAGTATTGCATGTCCCACAATCTGACGCATCTTAACGAACAGGGCGACGCCGTCATGGTTGACGTCTCGGCTAAAAAAGAATCGGTACGTACCGCTCGGGCCGAAGGCAATATCCGCCTCAATGAAGCGGCCTTTACGGCGCTTGTCTCCGGCAGCGTGACGAAGGGCGACGCACTGGCAGCCGCTCGCATCGCAGGCATCATGGCCGTGAAAAAGACAGCCGATCTGATCCCGCTTTGTCATCGCATCCCGATCGAGAAGGCGGCGATCGACTTCGACTTATCCGCCGCTGGTGTGGTGCGTGCCTGCTGCGACGTCACCGCCACTGCCAAAACCGGCGTCGAAATGGAAGCGCTCTGCGGTGTCTCCGCCGCGCTGCTCACCATCTATGACATGACAAAAGCACTGGACCGCGGCATGGAGATAGACGGCATCCGGCTCGTCAGAAAAACAGGCGGCCGTCATGGTGACTATGCACGATAGCAGCGGCCGTCATATTCATTATTTGCGCATATCCGTAACGGACCGCTGCAACTTGCGCTGCCGCTATTGCATGCCGGAAACGGGTGTGAGTTTCATTCCGCATGAAGACGTGCTTTCTTATGAAGAAATTGTGCGCCTGGCCGGCATCGCGGCCTCACTCGGTGTTGACAGAATCCGGCTGACGGGCGGCGAGCCGCTCGTCCGCAAAGGACTGCCATCTCTCGTGTCTGCACTGAAATCCGTCAAGGGAATTCGTTTCGTCGGCCTGACGACGAATGGCATCTTGCTTGGAGAACAGGCACACGCGCTCAAAGATGCCGGCCTCGACGCGGTCAACATCAGCATCGACACACTGGATGCAGACCGCTACACAGCGATCACGCGCAGACCTGAACTGGCGCGCGCACTGGCCGGCCTTGACGCGGCACTGGCCGCAGGCATCGGCAGCGTCAAAGTCAACTGCGTCCTGAGCCCGGACAGTCTCCCGGACGATTGGCTCGCTGTCGCGGGTCTCGCAAAACGATACCCGGCCGATGTGCGCTTCATCGAGTGGATGCCGCTTGCCGGCGAACAGCGGCCTGAAGGTCGTGCCGATGAAGCAAGAGCCATGATTCAGGACACATACGGACAGCTGGAACCGGCAGCGAGCGAATCTGACGGCGGTCCCGCGCGCCTTTCAAGTCTGCCCGGCTTTCTCGGAAAGATCGGCTTCATCGAAGCCATGAGCCGCGCTTTCTGCGACCGGTGCAACCGGCTGCGGCTTACCGCCGCCGGAGACTTGAAACTCTGTCTGTTTTATGACGTCGGCGTGGCACTGAAGCCACTCCTGCGCAGCGGGGCCGACGATGCAATAATACGGGCAGCTATTGAGCAGGCGATCGCAGTCAAACCAAGAGCACACCAGGGCGTGCAGCTGAGACGGGAAGCCGCTGCATCTGAACCTGTGATTGCCTCCGTAAGAGGCATGTATCAAACGGGAGGATAACGATGAAGGGTGAAGTACATGCCGTCTGCCTGAGCGAAGCCAAAGGCACGGCCAAGCATGAGGTGGATGAAGCCCGGCTGGTGGCCGATCATGGAATGGCGGGCGATGCGCATGCCGGCAAGTGGCACCGTCAGGTCAGTCTTCTCGCGACGGAAAAAGTGGATCGTTTTCGCGAAACAGGCATTGATGTCGAAAACGGAGCTTTCGGCGAAAACATGCTCGTTTCCGGCATCGATCTCGCAGCACTGCCGGTCGGCACCATCTTGTTTGTGGGCGATGCGCAGCTCGAGGTGACCCAGATCGGCAAAATCTGTCACACACGCTGTCGCATTTACGATACGGTCGGCGACTGCATCATGCCGCGGGAAGGCATTTTCGCGCGCGTGCTGAAAGGCGGGGCCATACGGAAAGGAGATCCGGTACATGTCAGCTGACAAGCCCTACCGCGCCACGGTCATTATCGTGAGCGACCGTGCCTTCAGCGGCGAACGGGCGGATCGCTCGGCACCCGTCATCTGCGAAAAACTGACAGCAACGGCGTTCAAAGTGGAGCAGGTCCGTATCGTGCCGGATGACTGCGAACCGATCCGTCTGGCACTGAAAGCGGCCGTGGAAGGGGGCAGCGACCTGGTCCTGACGAGCGGCGGCACCGGCTTATCGCCTCGCGATGTGACGCCGGAAGCCACGCGAACCGTGATCGAGCGAGACGCACCAGGCATCGCTGAAGCCATCCGCGCTTACAGCATGACGATCACCAAACGGGCCATGCTGAGCCGCGGTATCGCCGGCATCACCGGCCGATCTCTGATCATCAATCTGCCGGGAAGCCCCAAAGCCGTCGGCGAAAGTCTGGATGCGATTGTCGGCGAACTGGAGCATGCCATGCTCATGCTGGCCGGCGGCGATCACTGAAATTTTTCTACGCCCTGCTCGTATTGCCGGGCATTGAGCTCGAGCAGATCGCGCATGGCTTGGCGCAGATGCGACGGCCCGATGATTTCAGCCTTATTGCCGAACTGAAACATCCAGGCCAGGAAAACGGGACTGTTCGATACCTCCACCGTGATCTCAAAACGGTCATCCGACAGCCGGAAGGCCGTATCTGTTCCGAATGCATCGAGGACGACATTAACGAGACTCTCGTGAAAGCGAAGCGTGGCATGCATCAGCTCACCGTTGAACATGCCGAACATGCGTTTCGCATAGTCCGCCATATTGAAACGGCGCCGGTCGAATCGGTCGGCAGCGTCCCCGCTGACTTCCACCTGGCACATGCGGTCAACGCGATAGTGGGAAAATCCGTCGTACTTTTTGCGGTAGCCGATGAGGTAATATTTGTCGTCGTTCCATGTCAGTGTGACGGGCGTCAGACTGTAGCGCTCGCTGTTTTTGCGGTACACACGCTTCTTTTTCATGTCGTAGTCGAAGTAGCAAAAGGTAATCTTCCTGCCTGAATTGATCGCTTCATGGATGGCATCGATGCTGTAATACGTCGTTTTGTTCAGAGATTTCGGCCGCTTGGCCGTGACCACATGACGCTTCAATGCCTTTGCGTGGTGCACGCTGGTCAGCAGTCCGAGTTTTGCGATCAGTTCATTGCTCCTTCTCACCGAGATAAGCTGCGAACTCTGAACAGCGTCCACCAGCAGTTTCAGTTCCGGAAGTTCAAACTCGCGCCGGTCAATGCAATAGCCGAATGTTTTCGATTTCAGCATTTCGACAGAAAACCCGAATCGGCGCAGCAGGTCCAGGTCGGCATAAATGGTCTTGCGCTCCGCCCTGATCCCGTATTCGGCCAGCGCATCCAAAAGTTCCTGCATGCTGAGTACATGATTTTCATCCGTTTGCTCCAGGAGAATCTTCAGAAGATAGAGCAGCTTCAGTTTCTGATTCGATGATGTCGCCATGGCAGCCTCCGTCTGTAAGTCACATATCACAATAACGCTGCTGCTAATAACAAACAAATGAAAGTTAAAAACCACCTCGCGATGCGTGCCCATCGACTGTGGCATCCCGAAAAATATTCTCTGTCAAAACGGTTGTCGATGGTACGAAACGCAAGGCGCAACACTTCAGTGTGTTAAAATCTGACCAGCTATACGAACCAAACAGGAGGTTCTTCACGATGGGCAATGATCCGTACCGCACCCCCCACTTTTCTCAGGAAAATCCGGCAAACGCTGAACGCAACACACTTCTCCATGTATCTTCAATCATTATGATTGTCCTGTCGATCTTGAGCCTTGCCGGAATCCTTCTGGCTCTGCTCGGGTTCGGCGCTCTTTTCGGCATCTTTGGTTTCGGTGCGGCGGGTGCTGTCGGGCTGGGCGTGGTCGGCGGCATTGCCCTGATCATCGCACTGGTGACATCACTCGGCTCTGTTCTCGAATTGATCGCCGGGCTTCTCGGACTGAGGGGCTCTTACGACCCGAATCGGGCCAAAACGTGCTTTGTCTTCGGTGTCATCATTCTCGGGCTGGCGGTACTCGGCCTGCTGATGGGCGATGCGCTGACATTCGGCAAAATCCTCGGTCTCGCGGTTCCCGCTGCGTATACGCTCGGCGCCTCACAGGTAAAGGCAAGACTGAAGTAGCATAACGTTCCATCCAGGCAGTACCTGAATGTGAATGCACCATTTTAAATTATTACTCACCACATTCTACTTGCAGTGCTAAAATACACATAGATTGCACGGGAGGTATTGCTCATGTGGTGGGTATGGCCGGCACTGGCTTTGGTTATTTCGGCAGCAGCTTTTTTCGTTGCCGGGCGCTTCTATGTTTACGTCAGGAACATTCCCCTTGAAGCAGAATCACTGCCGCACTGGGGCGATCTTGTCCGTCACGGTGCATTCGCGTTTCTAAAAACGGAATACCGCGTTCTGACGCGTTTTGCGGCAGCCGTTATGGTTTTGCTTTTTTTGTTTTTTCCGCCGATCTGGCAATCGCCGTCGCTGCTGACCAATCTGTTCATGGCGCTCGCGTATGCAGCCGGTGCCGGACTGTCAGGTCTGGCCGGCATTTTCGGCATGAACGTGGCGACGATTGCCAACGTGAAAGCAGCCAGTGCAGCGAAGCGCGGCATAAGCGGTGCTTATATGGCTGGATTTCGCGGCGGCGCGACCATGGGGCTCGCGATTGTGGCGACCGGATTGTCCGGTGCGGCCGTATTATACCTGCTCGCTCCCGACAACCCGACTCTGGTCCTCGCGTTCAGTTTCGGCGCCAGCACCGTCGCACTTTTTGCCAAGGCCGGCGGCGGCATTTTCACGAAAACGGCGGACATTGCCGCTGATCTGACAGGCAAGGTCGAGCTCGGCATCCC
>LSQX01064037.1_pt2 | contig 11752 bp, 11 predicted proteins | sample 654561 | NCBI WGS metagenome assembly LSQX01 (sample SAMN04489861, study PRJNA283612) | anaerobic digester metagenome | isolation source: 4 biogas reactors fed with cattle manure at either 37C or 55C with and... | place: Denmark: Kongens Lyngby | collected 2014 | reverse complement strand
TAAAAGTTATTGTGCTGTTGGCAGTTATATTTGGCGAAAAAGCTATGTCTGTTGTACCGTGCTCAAAAACAGATTGTTTTCCTGTATCCCAGTTGTCAACATATTCTGTGAAATTTTTAATTTTATTTTTGCTCACTGTTAAATTATTTTTCCAGTCAAGCTTAGGAGTAATTTTCAGTCTGCTTTGCAGTTCAATGCCCCGGCGAAAGCTGTTATCTATATTTACTGTTATTGGATTTCCTGTATCATTAATTTCACCTGTCAGTATAAGCTGGTCTTTATATGCCATATAGTAAATATTAATTGCGCCTGTAAATAGGGATGAGTTGAAGTTATAACCTGCTTCCCAGTCGTACAACAGTTCCTTTACAGGTGGTTTATATGCCGGTTTGGCATCTTTTAAAGCTGTGCGGTTAGGCTCCCGGTTTGCTGTTGAAAATGATAAATATAATTCATGGTTAATTGCCGGTTTGATAAAAATCCCTGCTTTGGGGTTAAGGAAGTTAAAGTAATGGGCTTGGGTAATATTCCGGAAGTCATCATCAATTCCTTTTAGTTTGTAGTCTATATACCGGTACTGAAGGTCTGCAAACAGGCTTACGGCATCAGATAAATCGTAATTATACTTGGCAAAGATGTTAAAGTCCTCCTTCAATCCGTTATTACGGTAATATTCATGATTGAAATCTGCTTCTCCAAGGAATCTGGCCCATATAACATTTCCATAATGGTCCCCGTCATATTTGTGCCATCCTCCTCCCATAATAAAGTTTCCATCTCCTTTTTGATAGTTCAATGAAAATGTAAGTCCGTAAAAATGGTTATCAAGCCACTTTCGATATACCAGATCGGTTCTTTTTATGGTTTCATTTCCTATTTCAACAGGCGGGATGAGGTAACTTTCAAGTTTTCTATCAGGCTTAAAGTTTTCGTAGTGGCCTTTTCCTCTTGTGTAATGTATTGATGTATTTAAGTTTAGCCTCTTGTTGAGCTTATGAGACAGGTGCAGCTGATAGTGATCCTGCTGATAAAGATCGATCTGGTTTTCATAAGAGTAGTAATTATATGTGCGGCTGTCAGAATTGATCATATGGTTTGTCTCTTCCGGTGTATAAAGCTGGTGCTCTTCATAACGTTTCATTCCTTCCCGGTCGTTATTCAACCTTACAGATGGAACACCATTCCACGACTGATATGTCTTTTCAAGGCCTGATATAATATTTGCTTTGACAATAGTGTTTTTTGAATAGTAACCACCTGATAGAGAAAACGATTTAAGATCGGCAAAGGCTCTGTCTATATAACCATCCGACTTTATTTTAGATAACCTCACATCAAAAGAAAAATGATCTTTCAGTAAGCCTGTGGAAGCTGAGACTGTATTTCTGTTACTGTTAAATGAGCCTGCGGCACTCTTATACTCTATTGCCGGCTCCCTGATAAGTGTGTTTGTTTGGAGGTTTATTGTAGCACCAAAAGCTGCTGCGCCGTTGGATGAAGTTCCGACACCTCTTTGGATCTGTACATTTTCAAGTGAAGAAGCAAGGTCAGGCAGATTGACAAACCAGGTTCCGTGCGACTCACCATCGTTTAAAGGAATACCGTTCATTGTTATATTTATACGGTTCATGTCGGTTCCCCTGATCCTGAAGTTCGTATATCCTATGCCGGTTCCTGCATCAGAGGTTGAAATAAACGAGGGGGTTAATTGTAAAAGAAACGGAATGTCCTGCCCCATATCCCTCTCCTTAATCTCTTCACTGTTAAGGTTTGTATAAGCCATGGGAGTTTTAACCCCTGCACGGGTAGCAGACACCAGTATTTCATCAGTAAGAACAGATGCAGATTGTAAGTCAATCTTAATAATTTCAGGAAAAGGAACTGTAACCTGAATATCTTGTGACTCATAGCCAACAAAAGAGATAGTGAGAATGTATTCTCCTTCTTTAAGATTTTTAAACTTAAACTTTCCGTCAATGGCGGAAGAAACTCCCCGGTAGGTCTCTTTTATTACAACACTGGCACCGGGTAAAGGCTCTCCATTAGCGGTAATAATTCCTTCAAGGTTAAATTGTCCCCAAACGACAATAACCATTAACTGCAAAAGCAGATAAATACTTAAACGTTTCATTTTTAGAAAATTTGGTTAATAAACTAACCAATGGAGTGGGTTAAATCCCTTTTGCCCTCCCTTCGCCGGCATTATCCGGATCAGGTTCAGTGGGTATGATCTCAGCCCTAAATTTTGAGGCACCCCCATTGCATTAAAATCGGAACAAAGTTAAAAAAGATTTTTTTGAAAACAAAAGATTACTCCGGATTGAAGTTCAGGTCAGAGAACCTGTATTTTTTTTGGATAAAAAATTTCCACATTATACTTTTATTATATATCTCCGAATGATCGGTAACAACATTTAAGGAAGCAAGTTCCTTTCTTTTGATAATTAGTTTTTTAAGATGGCATAAAAAGGAAATATGTGCTTTAATCACTGCATAAAAGCTGACAAAATGCAGGCCGAAGATAAATTTAACAGCTGCTATATAATCTAATATAATTCGTAAACAGAGGATCCGGTGGAATTTTCGGTCAGGAAGGTTTTTAAAAAGCATAAAAAGGTTATTTCTAAAGTTGAGATATACTTTTTGAGGATTATTGTATGGTAAGGTGCCTCCACCAAGATGGTATACAGCACTTTCCGGCTGGTAAATAGTTTTGTAACCTCTGTTTTTCAATCGCCAGCAAAGGTCTATCTCTTCCATGTGAGCCCAAAAATCATCATCAAATCCTTTTACTTCATTAAAAAAAGTGGCTCTGACAAATAAACATGCACCACTGGCCCAGAATATGGAAGTCTCTTTATTATATTGGCCGTTGTCTGCCTCCATCTTGTTCAAAAGCCTTCCTCGGCAGAAAGGATATCCGAATTTATCGATAAACCCGCCTGCTGCACCGGCATATTCAAAGTCAGAGCGTATTTTATAATTGAGTATTTTTGGTTGTACGGCTGCAATATTGTGATCTTCTTCCATACGTCTGACAGGTACGTCTAACCAGTTTGGCGACACTTCAACATCTGAGTTCAGCAATATATAGTAATCGGCCGTTATATTTTTCAGGGCACGGTTGTATCCGCCGGCAAACCCATGATTTTTTTTCAGCTCAATAATGCGTACCCCGGGATAGTTTTTTTTCAGATGATCTATTGAATTATCGTCAGAACCGTTATCAGCCACAACTATTTCGGTATTTGCTCTTTTTGAATTTTCAATTACAGAAGGGAGAAAGATATCAAAAAGGTTTTTGCCGTTCCAGTTTAGGATCACTATCGCGATTTTAGGGTTTCCGGGCATTTTATTAGTTTATGAAGTTAGAAGTTTGGCCATTATCAGTGTCAGGTTTTCAATGCCAATTCCTTCTAATATTTTTGCTGTTTTTTTTAGCTTTTCGGTATCTTCTGAATTGATCAAAGCTTCAAGCTCTTTAATTTTTTTCCCGGTAAGCTCATCTTCAAGAAGTTCTCTGATCTTGAGTTTTTCTTTTTTCTCATCAGGGATACCAAGACTTTCAAGTTCAGCTATAATTGCTGACATAATCTCTTTAGCCTGAATTTTTATGGGATCTGTGTCTCTTTCTGTGCCAAATGCTGCAGTGTCTCTCAATTTCCAGCTGGCATAGTCATAACGCAGGTCTTTGATCATTTTTATTTTAGGACTATCTTTTCCGAAGATCCTTTCAAGGAAAATCAGAGTGCTGCTTTTCCATGCTTCAAGATCAAAGTTTTTTTCGTCTATCTGCTTTATTTGTTGTTTAAGTAAAAGTATCTCTTTTTCAGCCATTTTTTATATGATTAGAGTGTTAATTCGAGTGAAAAATACAACTTAAATTAAAATAAACTCAATTGCAAGCAGGTAAAAATATTTTTATTTATATAACATAATTTAATCTCCCATATATTTGTTGATCACAGGGTAAAAAATATCAAAGTAACTGCTGCTTGCAGCAATTATTTGCTTTCCAAATAACCAGTTATCACCTCCGTTAAAGTCGGAAATAATTCCTCCTGCCTGTTTCAGGATAAATGCACCTGCTGCAACATCCCAGGCATGAAGTGCATGTTCGTAGAAAGCATCGAATCTGCCGGCAGCCACATATGACAAGTCAACTGCAGCAGAGCCCATACGCCGGATGCCACGCGAATGCTCCATCAGATATTTCATGGAAGCAATATATTTGTCTATCATATTGAAATCGTAATAAGGGAAGCCGGTACTGATCAGGGTTTCTTCAGGTTTCTTATTTGTGGCAGTGCTGATTTGAGTTCCGTTCAGATATGCAGGGCTTCCCTTCCACGCATAAAATATTTCATCACGGCCTATTTCATAAACTACGCCTAAAACCAGTTCCCGATTTTCCATTAAGGCTATGCTGACAGAGTGAGGGGTGATGCCATGCACAAAGTTGGTTGTCCCATCAAGTGGATCAACAATCCATCTATATTTTTCATCAGAAGAAGATGCCGTACCCTCTTCAGTAATGAAGCCTGCTGAAGGGATCAGCGGCTTTAATTTTTCCACTATCTGTAATTCGGCCGATTTGTCTACATAGGTAACTAAACTCGAAAGGCTTTTAAGTTTCACATCAGATTTTGTTATTTTACCTCCTTCTTGTTTTATAAAATTGCCGGTCTCTTTTGCAATTTTTTTAACATCCTGACAGAGGATTTGATAATTGATCATATTAAAAAAGTTAAATTAGATAATATTTGCCGACATATGTCCATTTGACAGGACAGAAAGCAGTTTTACCTTTACAAGTTCATTTATTAGTTTCTTTTGGTAAGGAACCTCAACCTTAATATAGTTTTCGCTGAACCCGCTTATTACTCCATTGTCTGTTTTTGATTCGAAGAGAACTGTTTTTTCTGATCCCGGATATCTGTTATAAAATGCACTCAACTTCTCTTCTGAGAGTTTAATATACATTTGGGTTCTTCTTTTTCGTTCATGTATGTCGACTTTTCCGGGTATTTTCAGGGCTTGTGTTCCTTTTCGTTCTGAATATGTAAAAGCATGTAACTGGGATATGTCCAGATTTTTAATAAATTCGTATGACTCCCTGAACAGCTCTTCAGTTTCTCCGTTGGTACCGGCAATTATATCAACCCCGATAAATGCATCGGGAATTAATTTGCGGATTTGCTTCACACGCTGAGCAAACAATTCTGCCGGATATCTTCTTTTCATTAATTTTAAAACAGTGTCCGAGCCTGATTGCAGAGGGATATGAAAATGAGGCATAATTATTTTTGAGTCTGCAACCAGTTTGATAATATCATCTTTTAACAGGTTTGGCTCTATTGAACCAAGGCGGAGACGCTTAAGTCCTTCTATTTTCAATATCTCTTCTAAGAGTTTTATAAAAGATTCACCTGTTGATTTTCCAAAATCGCCTATATTGACTCCCGTAAGGATTATTTCTTTAAAACCTTTGTCTATAATTTTTTCGGCTTCAGCAATAATGTTTTTTATTGAGTCGTTTCTGCTTCTCCCTCTGGAGTATGGAATAATGCAGTATGTGCAGAAATAATCGCACCCGTCTTGTATTTTAAGGAAAGATCTTGTTCTGTCGCCCCACGACGATGCCTTATGATACTCTTTTATTTTCATAAGCGGCGAAATTTCTATCTTTGCTTCATCCCTTTTTTGCAAGCCATTAAGATATTCAGGAATACTGAATTTTTCTTCAGTTCCTACAATCAGGTCAACTCCTTTTATCGATCCTATCTCCCGGGGATTTAGCTGGGCATAACATCCGGCTACAACAACAATTGCATCGGGATTTGTTCTAATTGCCTGGCGTATGATATTCCTGCCGGCCTTTTCGGCCGGGGCTGTTACCGAACAACTGTTTATAACATATACATCTGCTTTTTCCCTGAAATCTGTCAGCTCAAAACCTGCTTTTACAAATGTTCCGGCTATTGTAGAAGTCTCAGAAAAGTTGAGTTTACATCCCAAAGTATAGAAGGCTGCTTTTTTTCCAACAAAGTTCATTTAAATTCATTCTCAAATAAATGCAAAGTTAGGAAAAAGCTAAATAATGACAAATATCAGAGAAGGTTGCTTGCAAGCTCTGCAAGGTAACTTCTTTCTCCCTTGATCAGGTTAATATGTGCAAATATATCCTGGTTTTTCATTTTATCAGTCATATAAGCCAGTCCGTTGGATTTCATATCTAAGTAAGGTGAGTCGATCTGCTGAAGGTCGCCGGTAAAGACCATTTTTGTTCCTTCACCTGCACGTGTTATAATAGTTTTTATTTCATGCGGTGTCAGATTTTGTGCCTCATCAATTATAAAAAATGAATTAGAAAGGCTTCTGCCTCTGATATAAGCAAGGGGAGTAATGACTAATCTCTCCTCTTTTTGAAGCTCCTCTATTTTTACATACTCTCTGCTTCTGGGGTTAAAAGCATGTTTAATAACGGTAAGGTTATCGAAAAGAGGCCGCATATACGGACTGATTTTTTCTAATGCGTCTCCGGGAAGAAATCCCAGGTCTCTGTTACCAAGGGCAACGATTGGCCTGGCAAGGAGGATCTGGTCAAAATTTTTGTATTGCTCAATTGCTGCAGCAAGGGCAAGAAGGGTTTTTCCGGTTCCTGCCTTTCCTGTCAGCGCAATTAATTTAAGTTCGGGATCCATCAATACATCAAGGCTGAATGTTTGTTCTGCATTGCGGGGTTTAATGCCGTAAGCGGGTTTTTTCTCAACCCTGACAATTTTATTATTTTTGGAATCAAACCTTGCCAGCACACTTGAACTGCTGTTTTTTAAAATAAAGCACTCATTTGCCTCCCAATGATAATCTTTTTTAACCTCTTCCGGAGCTAATGACCCTTTTTCATATAATTGGGCAATTAATGCTTCATTAAAATTATCGAAAGTAGTTATAGTTTTATCAAGAACATTTACATCTGTTACTTTATCTGTTTTATAATCCTCTGCACTTATGCCAAGTGATTTGGCCTTCATCCTCAGATTGATATCTTTTGTTACAAGTACGGTTCTTCTTTTAGGATAGGTATTTTTAATATATTCTGCTATGGCCAGTATTCTGTGATCCGGAATATCTTCACGGAATGAAGAAATAATTGTTTCTGAAAAGGGTTTTCCTGTTTCGATACGCAATTTCCCTTTTCCTTTACCAAGTGATTTGCCACCATTAAAAAGCTCGTCGCCCACTATTTCATCAAGCACACGGACAAATTCTCTGGCCTGGTAATTGATAAGGTCATTGCCTCTTTTAAATTTATCTAATTCTTCCAGGATGGTGATAGGCAGGATTATATCATTATCCTGAAATTGATAAATACAGGTGTGATCATGTAGTATGACATTTGTGTCAAGAATGAAAATTTTACTCTTGCTGGTTTTGCTTAACATAGTACAAATATTAAATTTTTTTAAAAATAAATAAATTACCGTGATTTGTGATCTTGGATTTTAATTTTTAATAAACTTGCAGCAGTTAATAACTATATTTTGAAATACAATAAGACTCTTGAATTTTTATTTTCCAGGTTGCCAATGTATCAGAGGATTGGTCCTGCCGCTTATAAAAATAATCTGGATAATGCCCACCGGCTTGACGAATTGTATGGTTTTCCTCACCGGCAATTTAAAACAGTGCATATTGCAGGAACTAACGGAAAAGGTTCTGTTTCACATATGCTTGCTGCAATATTGCAGAAGGCAGGTTATAAGACAGGACTTTACACTTCTCCCCATTTAAAAGATTTTCGGGAAAGAATTCGTATTAATGGTAAGCCGATTAGTAAAATATCGGTAGCAAGATGGGTTGAAGAGATTATCAGATTGAATGTCCTGGAAGATATTGATCCTTCATTTTTTGAGCTTACCGTAGCTATGGCATTTGACTATTTTGCCCGGCACAATGTTGATATCGCCATTATTGAAACAGGTTTGGGGGGCAGGCTTGATTCTACAAATATTATTACTCCGGAGGTTAGTATAATTACAAGTATTGGTCTTGATCATACCGATTTGCTTGGAAATACAATTGAAAGTATTGCTTTTGAGAAGGCAGGAATAATTAAAGAGGGAGTACCTGTTGTTATTGGTTCAAATAATGATAAGTTGAAAAAAGTTTTTATTGATGAAAGCACTAAAAAAGGCTCCGGATTATATTTTGCTGATAATGAATATGTTGTAAATTATGCACTGACAGATTTGAATGGTTGTCAGGTAGTATCAATCAATAAAAATGGTCAGCTTGTTTTTCCCGGATTAAGGCTTGATTTAAGAGGTTGTTATCAGCATAAAAATCTGCCGGCGGTTTTAAAGGCAATAGATATTCTCAAAGTAAAGGGGTGGAAAATTAAAGATATTAATATTTATGACGGTCTTTGCCGGGTGATGGAAATAACAGGGTTGCAGGGGCGATGGCAGATTATTGGCAATAATCCTTTAGTTATATGCGACACAGCACATAATGCCGATGCAATTGCAGAGGTAGCAAAACAGATTAAAAAAATTGCTTATAAGAAACTTCATATTGTTTTTGGCATTGTAAGAGATAAGGATCCTTTAAAGATTTTAGAGCTGTTACCTCGTGATGCAACTTATTATTTTGCCAGGGCAAAAATACCAAGGGCAATGGATGAGAAAGAACTCAGTGGTATTGCACATCAATTTGGTCTTAAAGGAAAATCTTATCCTTCGGTAACGGAAGCTTACGATGCTGCAAAGGATAGTGCTGCAAAAGAAGATTTTATTTTTGTTGGTGGCAGTTCTTTTGTTGTAGCAGAAATTTTATGAATTATTTTTGTGGAAATAAAAATACCTTATATATTTGCACCGCTTTTGCAAATAAACGGGAGCATAGCTCAGCTGGTTCAGAGCACCTGCCTTACAAGCAGGGGGTCACTGGTTCGAATCCAGTTGTTCCCACAGACTATCAAACAGTTACAAGGTTGCAAAATCTACAACCTTCTTTTGTCTAATTTTTTTTAATATTTGCTATAAAAAACCGGATAGTCAACACTACCGTAATAATCCAGTTGATAATTTAACTACCAAAAGATGTATTATTATCTTTTGACTTCGTATTCTGTTTGATTTACACGACCTTGACCGTATTTACATTTCATTGCCGGAAAGAGGATTAAGAGAACCTGCAATTACAACAATTATCATGTTAACCAATAAACTCTTTTTATAAGGGCTTATAAATCGAAAATACAGCTTATTAAAATAAAATGTTAATGGCAATGAAACATTTGATTTTTCTTTCCGTAAAATTTTGTATAAAATAAAAAATCAAATTTTAAGGAGGAGACCTTTATTATGATTGGAATGGATTTTATGAGTTTTCTGATTCTACTTATTATAAGTGGAGTTATTTCAGTAATATTACATTACGTATGTAAGTTTTATATAAGACCGGGCTTTATCTCATTTCTTTCCAAAGTTATTTTTGGCTGGATTGGTGCCTGGCTTGGAACCCCGGTTTTTGGGAGGTGGTTTAGCGGAGTGAATTATGAAGATATTTTCATAATACCTGCTATTCTGGGATCCCTGGCAGTAATGGTAATATTGGTTGATCTGGTTAAAATAGCTAAAGTTGTTACAACACCGGAAGAAAAATCCTAATCTGCGAATCTGAAATTCGCATATGAAAATTTATTGATTATTATAAGTAATTATAGATCCCATAACCAGATAAGTTAAAGGGAAAGGCTTTTTATTGTGGTTTACTCTCTATTGTTTGGACATTTTTTCCAAATCAGCTTAGGATATTATTGTTATCCTGATAAAGCAAATACAGCAAACCGTCTTTTTCATTCCAAGATCATGACCCTTTGGGTTTTTTCGAAAAAATCTCCACCCTATCCTATATCGTTTTTTCGAAAAAAGTCTCGTCCTGAAAAATCCTGCTCAGTTACCGGTGGCTTAACAGGATGATTTACCCATTGTTTTTCTACCCTTCCAATTCAGTGATAAACTTTACGGACCAACGTATTGACGACTTCGGTATTAGTTACAACTAAGGTATAGGCAGCTGGTTTATAGTCACTTTTCCCCGGCTATCAAATGCTTATATTGGAAAAGTATTTATAAATGGGGAATGAGATAAAAAGAAAACTTATTTTTACAACATAGTGGTCTGAAACAGGACGTATATAACAGAATGTAATTAGAAATCTATATAAATATGACAAAAAAAGTAAGCTTAACGGAATCAGTACTTCAAAAAAATGAGTTTAAGCGAAAGTTTAGTTTATGGGAGTTATACCGCTCATTTGTTTTTATTCCGGGGGCGGTATCACAACTGATTGGAAATAGTAAAAGTAAATTAGTTGACAGGCATTTTATAGAACGTTTGCAATTGGCTGTTACCGAAGTGAATGGTTGCGCTGCCTGTTCATATCAGCATACTCAAATGGCCCTGGAGCAAGGTATGAGCAATGAAGAAATAAATAGCTTTTTGAGCGGTGGAAGTGATTTTATTAAACCGGAAGAAGCAAAGGCTATTATGTTTGCTCAGCACTTTGCTGATTCAAGAGGATTTCCTAAAAAAACCACCTACGACTCTATTAGAGAAGAATATGGGAAAAAAGAAGCACATATTATTCTTTCTGCATGTCAAGTTATGATTGCAGGAAATATGTTTGGAATTCCCTTTAGTGCATTTCTTTCCAGATTTAAAGGGAAACAATACAAGGGTAGTACATTGTTTTATGAATTAAGTATGCTTATCATAGGTATTTTATGCTTGCCCATTGCCATTATTCATGGACTTTTAAGAGGTTTGGTTGGTTTACCAAATGAAAGATTTGATAAAAGCATGACAATTTAGAAATTGAATGTCCGCCATCGGTTGAATATATGTGGGACTTTGTTGTTAATTATGAATAATTTGCAGCAAAATATTATATAGAAGGATTACTTATCTCTAATACATCTGACAGCTAATCCATATTTTTTTTCAGCCTCTATATTTCTTCCTATCTGAATGCTTCCTCCTCCAAAATGCCGGTATACTGCACAGGAGGGTGAAGTTTCAGTTGCAGTCCAGTAAGTTGCAGTATTTTTTAAATTACTGAACAAGCCATTATCTGCCCGGCGTCCACCGGGGACAACTGAAAAATTGTACTCATTAGTTACATTTTCATTTGTGACAGACCAGTTTTCTGTTCCTGCCTCTTTCAGTTTACCCCCTTCATTGGTTCCACGCATTGCTGTGCCTTCAATTTGTTCAGCACTCATGCCAAGAAACTTTTCAAGCTTTTTCCAGTCATTGTCAGTAGCAACTCTCCATCCTTTAGGGCACAGACCAGATCTGCTTCCGGCAGCCCACCAGTTATACATCGCCCCATGGGTGCTTTTATACATTATATCATTATCATACCAGGCATATGCCGGATAATCGGAGTGCCTCCACTCTGTTATATCTGCAACATTTTGGATAGGCGTTCCGTCGTTATATTTTGTAGTTTTCAAATCTTCTCCCAGCCATTGCTGCTCTCCGATAGTGACTACAGTATAGATATTGCCATCAATATCTCTGACCATCCGGCTGTTCATTTTTTGCATCGTACAGCTGCCCGTTATTAATAAAAAACCGGCAATTAATATTTTAGATAAATATGTGCTCTTTTTCATGGTTTAGTAAATTAAAATTTAAAGTTTTCAAAGGTATCAGATAGCTTGCTCGCATATGTTTTAAT
>LSQX01293652.1_pt3 | contig 11753 bp, 10 predicted proteins | sample 654561 | NCBI WGS metagenome assembly LSQX01 (sample SAMN04489861, study PRJNA283612) | anaerobic digester metagenome | isolation source: 4 biogas reactors fed with cattle manure at either 37C or 55C with and... | place: Denmark: Kongens Lyngby | collected 2014 | reverse complement strand
GACTTTCTAACTTCTTTTACGTAATCTCTATATGCAACCACATTGGTGTAGAAGTAAATTGGAATAACTGGCAAATCTTCCATGAGAAGGTCTTGGGCATCATGCATCATCTGAGTCCGCTTAGGTAGATCCGTTTCAACCTTTGCTTCTGCAATCAGCCGATCATATTCTGGATTGTCGTAGTGAGCATCATTGTTGCCCCATACGCCAGGACCTTCGCCGGAAACCCACATGTCAAGGAATGTCATTGGATCATTATAGTCAGCGATCCAACCGTGCCGTGCAATTTCATAGTCCCCGTTAATACGTGAGGTTTGGAATACGGCCCACTCTTCATTGGCTAGTTCAATATCAATTCCAAGATTCTGTTTCCACATCGCTTGGACTGCAACTGCCATGTTCTGATGGGTAGTATTATTGTTGTATTTTAACGTAATAGTTGGGAAGCCTTCACCATTTGGATATCCAGCTTCTGTCAACAGGCGCTTGGCTTCCTCAAAGTCACCAGCATCTTTGTCTAAATACTTTGTTTTATCAGCAAAGTTATTTCCTTCATGGTCTTTAATTCCCTCTGGAACGTAAGCCCAAGCCGGTGTCTGTTCACCCATTGCTACTTTTTCAACCAATTCGGTTTTGTTAAGTCCTAAAGCTAAAGCTCGACGAACTTCAGGTTTTTGCAAAGCTTCATATACTTCAGGGTTTTTATCCTTTAATTCAGGTCTCATATTAATAACATAGAAATAGGTACCAAGATAAGGCATAACCTGAGCTACTTTGTCTTTAAGCAACTGTGGAATGTCTTGTGGTGGTGGTGCCTCAATCATATCAAGTTCACCCTTTTTAAAGGACGCGAGGAATGTTTGAGCGTCATCGGTTAATGACATTTCAATGGTCTTTAGCTTCACCTTATCTGCATCATAATAATTATCATTTTTAACTAAAACTAGTTTTGATTTTGGTGCCAAGGATTCAAATTTAAAAGGACCATTGGAGACATGAGTTTCTTTATCTGCCCACCATAGGTTCACATCTTTTTCTACCATGTCTTGACGTACTGGGAAGTAAGTTGGAAACGCCATCAATGAAAGGAAGTAAGCTACCGGAGCTTCTAGTGTTACTTTCAAAGTCTTTTCATCAACCACTTCAATTCCAACTTCTTCCTTGGTTGCTTCACCGGCATTAAATTTTTCAGCGTTCTTGATATAGAACAGCTGATAAGCATACTCAGAAGGAGTCGGTTTAGTCATCGAGTCCAATGCTCTAAACCATGCAAAAGCAAAATCATCTGCTTTAACGGGTTCCCCGTCAGACCACTTGGCATCTCTTAGTTTAAAGGTGTAAACTAAACCATCTTCTGACACCTCATGGGATTCAGCCATGCCTGGGATTGGTTGATCATCATCATCTGTTTTCATCAATCCAACGTATAAGTTCTGAAGAACAGTTCCACCATCAACGGCTGTATTTAATGCCGGATCCAATGTTTTAGGGTCTGCACCTAGATTGTAACGAACTAATCCGCCGGTTGGAGCTTTAATATTATCTCCCCCAGCACCTCCAGTGGATGATCCAGTTCCGCCCGGTGTACAAGCTGCCAGAAGCGATGCTGAAATCGCTAGTGCGGAGATAACTGAAGCTACTTTTTGTAAGTTTCTGTTCATTATAATTCCTCCTCGATACTATTTTTATAGTCTTGTCGGTCGCGATAAAGGTGACAGGCGACGTCACGGCCTGTTCCTTTAACCTCTAAAAGTAACGGCTGTTCCCTAGCACAGATATCCATGGCATAGGGACATCTAGTCCGGAAGTGACATCCGGAGGGAGGGTTAATGGGTGACGGCAATTCGCCTTCCAAAACGATTCGTTTGTGTAGCCTGCTTTCTTTAGGATCAGGAATTGGAACCGCTGACAGTAGGGCTTTTGTGTAAGGGTGCATTGGATCGTCGTAAACGTGGTCTGCTTCACCGACTTCTACCAATTGGCCCAAATACATAACACCGATATCATCGGAGATATGTTTTACCATGGATAGGTCATGGGCAATGAAGAGGTAGGTCAAACCTAATTCTTCTTGTAATTCTTCCAACATATTTATTATTTGAGCTTGGATGGAAACATCCAAGGCCGAGATGGGTTCATCACAAATGATGAGTTTTGGTTGGACTGCCAAAGCTCGGGCAATTCCAATACGTTGGCGCTGTCCACCAGAAAACTCATGAGGATAGCGATTAATATGTTCTTTATTGAGTCCTACCTTGCGCAGTAGATATTCAATTCGTTCTTTTCGTTCCTTTCCCTTCATCAATTTATGGATATCAATGGATTCACCAATAATATCGCCAACGGTCATTCGTGGGTTTAATGAGGCATAGGGATCCTGGAAGATCATTTGCATCTCGCGACGAACACCTTCCATTTGCTTTTGAGTGTAATCGGTAATATCCACCCCATCAAATACAATTTTCCCTGATGTTGGCCTGTATAGCTTAATAATAGTTCTGCCTGCAGTGGTTTTACCACAGCCAGACTCTCCCACTAAGCCAAGAGTTTTACCCCGTCTAATTTTAAAATTTATCCGATCTACTGCTTTAACTACCGAATTTCGAGAAGTAAAAATACCTGATTTCACAGGGAAGTATTTGCACAATTCAGTGACTTCAAGCATGATATCATCAACTTGAGTTTCGTCTTTTATTTCATGAGTCTGATCTTTTACTTCTTGAGCTTGGTCTTTTAGTTCCACTGAGGTTGAGCTATTCATTGTTTTTCCCAACATCATCACCTCCTCTAAGATTAACTTTTGGGGCATCGCTATGGTTAAGCCAGCAAGCCGCCTCATGGTCTTCTCCCACAGAGAAAAGCGGTGGACGCGTTGTAACACATATTTTCATGGCGAAGCCACAACGAGCAGCAAAAGGGCATCCAGTTGGCGGTTTAATTAAATCAGGTGGTGTTCCATCAATTGGAATGAGCTTTTCTTTGGCTCCTGCTTTTGGGTTGGGAACGGAGTTTAAAAGTCCCACGGTATAAGGATGCTTGGGCCGATAGAAAATATCGTCAACAGATCCTTTTTCAACTAAGGTTCCGCCATACATGACATTGATCCGGCTGCAAACATCTGCAACTACTCCCAAATCATGGGTAATTAAAATAATTGAAGTCCCTGTGTCTTCCTTCAGTTTTTTCATTAATTCAAGAATTTGTGCTTGAATGGTTACGTCTAAAGCAGTGGTCGGTTCATCAGCAATAATTAATTTTGGTTCGCAAATTAATGCCATGGCAACCATGACTCGTTGACGCATTCCACCGGAAAACTCATGAGGGTACTGTTTAAGTCGTTTTTCCGGACTCGGAATCCCCACTTTTTTCATCATTTCAATGGCAACTACATTGGCCTGTGATCGACTCATGCCTCGATGCTCCATTAACGGTTCAGTCAATTGAGTGCCAATGGTATAAACTGGGTTTAAACTCGTCATAGGATCTTGGAAGATCATACCAATTTCATTGCCTCGAATTTTACGGATTTGATCATCGGTCATGGTGGTAAGCTCTTTGCCATCAAACTTTATACTGCCTTCGGTAATTTTCCCGTTGGCATCCAATAAGCGCAAAACACTCATCATGGCAACAGATTTTCCAGAGCCAGACTCACCAACAATTCCAATGGCTTCTCCTCGCTCCAAATCAATGTCTATACCACGAATTGCTTGAACAATACCAGCATGAATATAAAAGCTGGTGTGGAGGTTTCTAATTTCTAGTAAGTTTCCCATGGTGCCTCCTCCTATCGTGACATCTTCGGATCTAGAGCATCACGTAGCCCATCACCGAGAAGATTGAACGCAAAAATTATTAATGATATTGCTAAAGCTGGAATGATTAATTGATACGGTTGCTGTTGATAAATTTGCATCGCTTCAGCAACTAAAGTTCCTAGAGATGCTTCTGGAGGCGAAATCCCAATTCCTATATAGGAAAGAAAGGATTCCGTGAAAATAGCTGAGGGAATTAAAAGTGTCGCTGTAACAATAATCGAAGACATGGCATTGGGTAAAAGATGCTTAAAAAGAATTCGTCGGTTTTTTGCGCCCAATGTTTTTGCCGCTAAAACAAATTCCGACTCTTTTAGTTGCATGGTCTCACCGCGGACAATTCGAGCCATCGACAACCACGATGCAACACCTAGAGCGATAACAATAGGGAGTATTCCCGCCTTATTGTCGCCCATGGCAACCATAATCAAAATGACGTATATTTGCATCGGTACTGAATAGAGGATATCTACAAATCGCATCATCAGTGCATCCACACGACCACCTGCAAATCCTGCAATGGAACCATAAAGGACACCAATGACCAGATTAAGAATGGTCGCTGCAAAGGCAATGATCAATGAAATTCGCATCCCGTACATCACTCGGACAAAGATATCCCGACCATAAAAGTCTGTTCCGAATAAATGATCAAAATTAGGTTTTAGATTGATTCTAGAAAAGTCAATGGTAGCCAGGTCATATTTCCAAACCGCTGGAACCAGAAACGATGCAAAGGTAGCAATGATAATAAATAACATACTAATTAGGGCCAGTTTATTCGATTTAAATCGTCTCCAAGAGTCCTGCCAGTAGGTAGTGGCTGGTCGAAGAATTTCTTCGGCATCTAAGCCAGCTGACTTTTCAAGTACTTCAAAGGAATCTTGCTCTAACTCTAAGTTGGCCACATCCAAATTTTTATGTAAGTTTTCCATTTTTATGCCTCCGATCCGTCAATCTTAATCCTTGGATCTATGACCACATAAAGGATGTCCGTAAAGAAGTTCAACAAAATCAGGAAGGTCGCATAGAAGATAATGACTCCTTGGAGCATAGTGTAGTCACGTTGCTGTATAGCCGACACGAACTCTCGACCAAGTCCAGGAATGGAGAATATTCCCTCAATTGCAAAAGAGCCTGTTAAAATCCCTGCAACTAATGGTCCAACATAAGTTACCACAGGAATTAATGTGTTACGCAAAGCATGTTTCATAATAACTTTACGATCTTTAATTCCTTTAGCCCGGGCTGTACGAATATAGTCAGACTTTAAAACATCCAACAACCTCGACCGGGTTAGTCGAGCAATGAAGGCTATGGGATATCCAGCTAAAGACAAGGCCGGCAAAATGTAATGTTTCCAACTCGTTAGTCCCGTGACGGGCAAAAGGTCTAATTTTAACCCTACAAAAAGAAGTAATAAAGATGCCAAAACAAATCCAGGAACCGAAATTCCGACGGTGGCAATAATCATAACCAAACGGTCAATTAATTTGCCTTGATTAAAAGCAGCCAAAACTCCAAGAACCATACCAAAAACTAAAGCTGTAACAACTGCTACGGCCCCCAGCTTAGCTGATGCTGGAAATAAATATACAATATAGTCCGAAACCATTCGACCAGGCTTACGAAGCATTGGTCCAAGATCACCTTTCAGTAATCCCTTCATATACATTAGATATTGCTCCCATACCGGTTTGTCCATACCAAATTGTGCTTTCATGTTCTCAAGAACCTGCGGTGGTACATTCCGTTCACTAGTAAACGGACTTCCTGGCATTAACCGCATTAAAAAAAATACCAAGGTGATGATGAGCCATATTGTAATGATGCTCATGATCAGTCGTTTGATGATATACTTGGACATTACATCTCCCCCAATCCAATAGCTGTGCTTTAATAGTAGTTATTAGCATAATTATTGCACTAGGACTTGATATTGTCAAAGTTTTATTAACAGATTCGTACTTTATACACACTTAACTCGCTGAAGGGTTAATGATATAAATATAATCACAGTAATTCCGTTACAAATGCCCCCTTTTAATTTCACTTTCATTAAAAAACATAATGTTTCCTCCTCAAAAAATTCACTTTTAATAAGTATCAACTGTTAAGGATGATGCAATTGATTGAAAAAAATTTGCTTTAGATCTCGAAAAATTTTAGATACGAATATTTTTAGCTGCTTTCACCCTAAATTCTAATTTTTTCCATGAATAATCCCTCGAGAAATATGAAGTTTTCATTTTAAAACCGAAAAACTCATTTTAACTTTCTTTTCACCTGTAAAAGAAGTGTACGACATCATAAAATAACATCCTTAAGCTAATTAAAAAGGAGCAAAGCTAATGCAAGAGTTCATTAACTCTGATTTTCACATAAGTTGTTTTTGAGAATGTATTAGAGTTCAATTCTTTCTATTTTAAAATTAACAATGGGCATAAATAGAAAAAGCACTTCAGACTGCTCTCTGCAGTCCGAAGTGCTTTTTCTATTTAATAGTTCTACTAATAATTATTTTGTGTATTCCATGCCTTTGCTAATGGCCAATTCATTGGCGGAATAGAAGCGTTCCTTACCATGCTCTTTTAAAGCTTTTAATAAAGCTTCTGTGGGAACAATCCCTGTCTGCTTGACCAAGGCACCTAGTAAAACCATGTTCGCAATGGTCTTGGAGCCGATTTCTTCAGCAATAGACTGAGCTGGAATCTTGATCACGGTAATGTCTGTGCGTTTGGATTCTCCTGAAATCAAATCGGAATCCATGACGAGCAAGCCACCTGGTTTAATGGTGGATTCAAACTTATCAAAGGAAGGCTTGTTCATAACGATCACAGAGTCTGGAGCCGTTACAACTGGGGATCCAATTTCACCGTCTGACAGAATAACCGAACAGTTGGCGGTACCTCCCCGCATTTCTGGTCCATAAGAAGGACACCAAGTAACCTTCATATTTTCGTCCATACCGGCGTAGGCTAGAAATTTACCCATGGATAAGATTCCCTGTCCGCCGAAACCTGCAAAAATAATTTCCTGCTGTTTCATTTATTTTGCCTCCTTCGCCTGAGCATCTTTGTCCTTTTTAACTCCTAAGGTATAGAATGGCATCATATTATTTCTTAGCCAATCCATAGACTCTTGAGGATTTAAACCCCAGTTGGTAGGACAAATCGAAAGAACCTCAACCATATTGTAGCCTTTTCCTGCAATCGCATTTTGGAAGGCTTTTTTTATGGCTCGTTTGGTTTTGGCTAAATTAGCAACAGAATCGGCTGATACCCGTTCAACATAGTAGGCACCTTCTAATTGCGCAATCATTTCAGAGAATTGAATGGGGAAACCTTGGGTTGCTGTATCACGTCCGTAGGGTGATGTTTCTGTCACCTGACCTGGTAGGGTGGTTGGAGCCATCTGACCTCCGGTCATGCCGTAAATACAGTTATTTACAAATATGGTTACAATTTGTTCCCCACGAGCGGCTGCGTGGACTGCTTCGGCTGTTCCAATCGCCGCAATATCACCGTCTCCTTGATAGGTAAAGACAACCTTATCAGGATTTGAGCGTTTGATTCCTGTTGCAACGGCTGGTGCTCTTCCGTGAGCCGCTTCAAACATATCACAAGCAAAGTAATCGTAAGCTAATACTGAGCAACCAACTGGTGCAACACCAATGGTTTTTTCTAATATATTTAATTCTTCCAACACTTCTCCCACTAGACGATGGATGGTACCGTGGGTACATCCTGGACAGTAATGGGTTGGAACATCAAGCATGGCTTTGGTTGGCTGGAAGAGAACTTTCATTTCTTTTGTATCTGTTTTCTGCATTTTACTTTCCTCCTGCCATTTCTTTAATTTTACCAAGAATTTCTTCTGGTGTAGGGATCATTCCACCGGTCCGTCCATAGAATTCCACTGGTTGTCTACCCAAAACTGCCATTCTTACATCATCCACCATCTGTCCCATGGACATTTCAACGGTGAGGAAACCATGCTTGGTGGAATCAATGGTCTTTTCAAAGGCTTCCACAGGGAATGGCCATAAAGAAATCGGGCGAACCAATCCAACTTTAAGCCCTTCAGCTTCAGCCAATTTGATTGCATTTTTACAAATACGAGCCGTTGTACCATAAGCTACCAAAATAAGATCTGCATCTTCACAGTTAAAAAGCTCATAGCGAACTTCTTTTTCTTTGATCACATCATATTTTCTAAAAAGCTTCAGGTTGTGTTGTTCCAGCTTATCTGCTTGTAGGAACAAGGAGTTAATCACATTGTGCTCCGTGCGGTCGCCTAAACCGTCCGCCGCCCAATCCTTCGCCGGCAATTCACGTTGTTCGCGATCATGGAATTCTACAGGTTCCATCATCTGACCAAGCATTCCGTCACCCATCACCATAACCGGTGTACGGTACTCATCGGCCATATCAAAGGCATCGCCAATGCAATCCACCATTTCCTGAATCGATGATGGTGCCAAAACCGGAACAAAGAAGTCACCGTGACCTAGGGCTTTGGTTGCTTGGTAATAGTCAGACTGTGCCGGCTGAATACCACCTAGACCTGGGCCGCCACGAACAATGTTTACAATAACACATGGAATTTCTGCGCCTGCGCAGTATGAAATTCCTTCCGCTTTTAAACTAATTCCTGGTGAAGATGAAGACGTCATAACCCGCACGCCCGTTCCACCAGCTCCATAGACCATATTAATCGCAGCAACTTCAGATTCTGCTTGCAAGAAAACTCGACCCATTTTAGGCATTTTCTTTGCCATATAAGCAGCTACTTCAGTTTGCGGAGTAATCGGATATCCGAAAAAACATTGGCAACCGGCACGTAAGGCCGCTTCACCAATGGCTTCATTCCCCTTGATTAGTACTTTTTCTCCCATTTAGCTATTCCCCCTTTACTTATAAACACTGATAACAAGATCTGGACACATACGTCCACAAGATGTACAACCAATACACTGATCCATCAATTCTTCCTTAATGGTCGCTGGCTTATACCCCTTATCATTTAAACGATCAGCAAATGAAATAATTTTAACTGGACAAACACTCACGCAATGGCCGCAACCTTTGCAACGTTCTTCTCTAAATTCAACTCTTGGCATTATACTATTCCCCCCTAATTTAATCGGTCCATGGTGGTCTCATGTTAATATCGATGGGGAAAACTTCCCCTTTAACAACTTGTTTTGCTTCCTCTGCCAAATCACGACGCACGGCTGTGAAAGCGTGTGGTAATCCTGTCATTTCTGACAGTTGTTTGATAACTTCTTCCCCTTGAAGAATTACCTCTAGTGAAGTGTCATAGCTCATATTACTATTGTTGATCAGTTGAGTGACCTTTAAACGTGATGCATTTTCAATGGAATCAAGATACTCTTTGACTTCTTCAACCACCTTTGTCATTGGTCGGCTGGTGTTCACTACAAAAAACATTTCGTAGTCTCCTTCATCAAAGAATCTTTTATATTGACCTAAAGCCGTGGCTCCCATATCATCGCCACCAATATCAAAAATCACCGTATGATCCGTTTGCTGAAAAGCAGACATAACTTCTCCAGGTACAACCATCAACTCAGCATTTGCCAAATGACGTCCTTGAGAAATCATTCGAATTCCCTCTGCTTTTAACTCATCCTCCAAATCTCTCGAACAAAAATATGGATTCACAATATCCAAATCGACGATGGTTACTTTAGCAACACCGTCTTTTTTCAGTTTTCTTGCATAATTAATGGCCATTTCAGTCTTACCGCTTCCGAAATGTCCCGTGAACAGATTAATGCGTTTCATACTTACCTCATTTCTTAACGGTTTGTTAACCCATACATTAATTTTACACTAACAATTATCAAATCGCTAATTTATAGTTTAAAACTAAATTGAACCGTTCATTAATGATTTCATTTGTTTGCATGCTAGAGGCCACTAGTTTGTAGCTCCACTATGGTCAATCGTTGTTAAACTGGTCTGTAAAGGTTCACAATCAAGAATAAAAGAAAATTCAAAAGAACTTTTAGACAATGCTTATGAAACGCCTAGTTACTGCCATTGAGAGTCTTTTGAATCTTCATAAATTGTTAAAGGTTAATAAATCGATGCTTCTTCTTCTCCATTTAAAACTCGCAGAGCTCCCTGAGCAAGGGCTAACAGCTCATCTTCCCCAGGATAAAGGGTAACCGGAGCAATAAACTGCACCTTATTTACAATCAAGTCCATCATCGGCTTAGAATAAACAATCCCACCGGTTAGAAGAATCTGATCCACATCACCCTTTAAAACAGCGGCGCAGGCGCCGATTTCCTTAACCGTTTGATAGGCCATGCCTTCAAAAACAAGTTTGGCTTCTTTTTCTCCAGACATAGCTCGCTTTTCCACCTCAATCATGTCATTGGTGCCAAGGTAGGCGACAACGCCACCTTTCCCAGTTATTTTACGAAGCATTTCTTCTTCGGTGTATTTACCTGAGAAGCAAAGTTTCACTAAATCCGCCACTGGCAATCCACCAGCTCGCTCTGGGGAATAAGGTCCTTCGCCATTTAAGGCATTATTTACATCGACTACTTGCCCTTTTTGATGGGCACCTACAGAGATTCCGCCACCCATATGTGCCACAATCAAGTTTAAGTCATGATAGTCTTTACCCACTTCTTTAGCGTAACGTCTGGCAACAGCTTTCTGATTCAAGGCATGGAAGATGGATAAGCGCTCAATCTCCGGCATACCGGAAATTCTGGCCAAGGGATTCATTTCGTCCACTACCACTGGATCAACAATATAGGAAGGAACCCCTAAACTATCTCCGATTTCTCGAGCAATCAGGCAGCCTAGGTTTGATGCATGCTCTCCCTTGGTAGGATTCAGAACATCTTCAACCATGGCATCATTCACCCCATATGTTCCTGATGGGATAAATTTAAACAATCCACCACGGGCAACCACCCCATCTAGGCTCTTAAGTTCCACATTATTTTTAGATAACACATCGACAATGACATCTTTTCTGAATTGAAATTGATCCGCTACCTTTTCAAATTCAGCAATTTTCTCTGCCGAATGACGTAGGGTTTCAATGAGTACTGGTGTCTCATCTTCATAAACACCTATTTTGGTTGATGTGGAACCTGGGTTAATAACTAAAATCTTTTTCATATTATTTCACCTCATGGGCAGCAGCTAATGCCGCCAATGCAATAGAGTTCACCTTGGCTTCAAAAGAGTCTGCTCTTGATGTTACAATAACTGGCGCAGCCGCTCCCATCAAAATACCACCGTGGCGTTCACCTTGACAAGTATAGGTAATGGCTTTAAAAGCAGCATTTCCCGCTTCAATATTTGCCATTAAGAAAATATCAGCATTGCCAGCCACTGGATGATCAATCTTTTTGTGGTGAGCAGCTTCTTTATCAATGGCATTATCAAAGGCTAAGGGTCCATAAACAGTACAGCCGGTGATTTCTCCAGCTAAATTCATCTGGGTTAGCTTTTCTGCATCTAAGGTAGCTGGCATATCTGGGTTCACAACTTCTACTGCACAAATTGGTGCTACCTTTGGATTTTCATTCCCTAAGGAATGAGCCAGCTTAACTGCATTATTTATCAAGCCGACTTTTTGTTCCAAGGTCGGATACATGGTGAAAGCTCCATCGGTGATATGCAGGAGACGATCGTAGGGTGGAATATCAAACACCCCCACATGGGTAATCAAATTCCCTGTGCGTAGACCCACTTCTTTATTTAATACAGCTCTCAAGAAGCTCTTGGTATCAACCAACCCCTTCATCAGCATGTCTGCTTTGCCGGTAGATACTTGCTCTGCCGCTAATAAAGCGGATTTGGCTGGGTCTTGTTCATTAATAATCTGGATTCCTGTCAAATCCATGTTTAAATCCTTGGCGATCCGTTGGATTTCAACTTCATC
>LSQX01366937.1_pt1 | contig 11754 bp, 8 predicted proteins | sample 654561 | NCBI WGS metagenome assembly LSQX01 (sample SAMN04489861, study PRJNA283612) | anaerobic digester metagenome | isolation source: 4 biogas reactors fed with cattle manure at either 37C or 55C with and... | place: Denmark: Kongens Lyngby | collected 2014 | reverse complement strand
CGGGCACGGAGGAGAAGGCTGCTGTTGCGGGCAGCCGCCACAACAGTAGACGATCGGTGGGGAAGAACTCTTCGCAGAGTACGGCAAAAAGATTGCTCTGACTGCTCTGCTGGCTGTGCATATCGCCCTCCCGCTAAACAGATATGGCGATGCTATACAATGATTATACGCGCTCTCCCCGGCAAGTCAAGCGAAGGCTGGGCAGCCTCGATAATACTAACGCTGCGATAGGGGAGAGGCGCGCGAAGTCCTGGATATGATCCGCAAGGCGGGCCACTGACGCCTCGGTGCGGGCGGGTGGCGTATCGGTGCAGGAAGAGGGGGCGTAGCAGGCGGCGGGGGAAGAGTATGCCCCACCGTGCCCCTGAGAGTGAAAACCGGCGCTCCAGGCATGATGCCGACACCGGCAGCCGTAAACGCCGGCGCGGCACGCTACGGCCGTGACTATATATCTATGTCATCGCCGCTGGAGGGCGCAGCTTCGCGCCTGCTAGCCGTCTACTGGTGCGGTCACCGCGCTGAGATTCACCTGGCTTCACGAGGCCGCGCTACGTGTGCAGCCGGTCGGCTGCGAAGCTACGATGCCTGTGCAGGCTTGCGGATCTCCAGCCGCCAGCCGACATCGGGCTCGGTTATCAGCCGGCAGATGTCGATGCCCGCAGCGTGGGCCAGGTCCACCATCTTCTCGGTCGGCCCGTCCTAGCCTTCAGGCACATGCCCATCGGCTCAGCGAGACGTGGCACCCGAGCACCTTCATCTCAGCACGCCACAACAAAGGGGCAAATATCGCCTTCCAGGACGGCTATGCCAGATGGTATAAAATGCGGCTATACCCGACAAAAAGTTGTGTGGGACCGGTGCGGTACACTTACCCACTGGCAGAGCTGTGCTGGTACCCCAACGGCGCTCCTAAATACTAAGGCCCGCAAGCTTTTACGGGCGTACCATCGCCGTATCCGTTGAGCAAGCGAAAAGGCGGCATGCATAAAACAGAGCCGCCAGAGCAATCTATTTGCCGATGCTATGCGAAGAGTTTCCCCCCATGCCCTCCATCTGCTCCATATCTGCAGCGGCTGGAGGCAGCAGCAGGGCTCCTCCTCGTAACCTGACCCGATCAGCGGTCAAACTGCATGTGTTGTACCGCAAACAGCCGCACAGCAGCGCCGTCTGCGGGTTTCACGGTCTTAGAATTCACGTTCACATGGAAGGTTACTCCTCCGCCCAGAGAGGTGAAAGTGGCAAGAAAAATAGTAGGCTCTCCCTGAATGGCAATGATGTGCGGGTAGAAAGAAGAATCGGATACAGAAAGAACCGAAGAGTCGTCCTCCCGGATTATCTTCCTGGCCTCAGGATCGTACTGCGCCAGGAGATCCCACAAGCTGACTTCCCGCCTCACGCTGTGCACACTCACAGGAATGAAATGGGATTTTACAACCCTTTCCACGCTCTTTTTCTGCAACCAGGAGATGTACTGGCAGTAGGCTCGAGATATAATTGACCAGCTTACAGCAATCATAACAATTAGGAGAATGATTAAGACAATACCGGCAATACAACCCGCTATACCGCTCGCTGCATCAGGACTGGCCGGACCGCCGTTTGCCGGTACCTGTGGGCTGGGAGGAGGCGCTGTTTCTGGTACATACACTGTAGGTGCTTGGGGAGGGCTTTTAGGCACCGGGCGGGCAGCCTTGGTGCGCCAGCGCCGCCCGCCCCACCTGCAGAAGTCCCCCCTTCGTCAAGCTGTTTGCCACAACCGGTACAGTAAAGCATCACAAAACCCCCTCTATCCGCACCGGGCTTAGAAACTACGACACCTTTTTCTCAGCGCGCTCAGTCGCTATCCCGCTCGCACGGCGCCGAGTTGGCGAAAATGCTGAAGCCCATATCATAGCATCCCCCGCAGAGCCTGCCATGCCATCACCGCCTACAGCACCGCTCTACAACCGCAATCAGCCAGGCCGCTCAGCGTCACCACTACTGCCACACATGCAGCAGGCCACTATGGCCTTATGCTTGGCGAGTGTTACCATTCCAAGGTACGTCAAGGGCATGGGGTAGGAGGGAGCCAGCCTTAAACAGCCAGCCGATGGCCCGCACCATCCAGCCGGCGTGACAGCTATGCACATGGAGCCTTTCCATAGCCTCGTCTCGCTGCTAAGTAGCGATGCGTCAGATGCGGTCTCTCCGGGCGTTATTCGCGCTATCACTTACAAGCCATCAAGCTATGCAACCACAAAGAAACATGTGGCACGCCTCTTAGTGGCTGGTCCACCTCACCTTCCAGCATGTACCCCAGCACTCCCAGCACAATCAGCAGCAGAATTTGGAGTATGCCCACAACAGCGGCTACTATGCAACCTATTTTACCCCATTCGCGCTTTTGCAAAGTGTCACCACTTGTCCACCATACCAGGCCCCAAATCAGCCCGATAACAGGTATCAACACCGACAGGGTGTACAGGGCAACGGGCGAATCCGAATCCCTGAATTGCTGCGCAGGTGGTGGAGGTGGCTGCGATCCCCAGGTCTGCCCTGCCATTTAGTCACTTCCCTTCAAAACTGTTAGTGGACATACTCCTAAATCTACGGCTAAATTGCTGGCCAGGCTGGGCACGGAGGAGAAGGCTGCTGTCGCGGGCAGCCTCCACAGCAGTAGACGATCGGTGAGGAAGAACTCTTCGCAGAGTACTGCAAAAAGATTGCTCTGACTGCTCTGCTGGCTGTGCATATCGCCCTCCCACTGAACGGATATGGCGATGCTGTACAACAATTATACGCTCTCTCCACAGCAAGTCAAGCGAAGCCTGCAGCAGCCCCGATAGTACCGACACTGCGACAGGGGAGATGCGATAAGCAGAACGCATCTAGTGCCGCCCTCTGCGCGTCATGCTGATTTTAGCCTGGCCATCGGGCCATAGCTGTGCGCGTTTGCCGTGAGCCTTAGCCGTATGCCGTAGCTGTGCGCTGTTGCCGTAGCCGTCCGCCGTGGCCGTGTGCTGGTAGCGTGGAGGGAGTTCGGAGCGTGCTATCACATCTCACTTCCCTTGCTGTCCCACGTGTGCTACAATCATGCTACTATGGCTGCCCGAGAGCGCCGCGATGACGATACGTCGTCCGAGCCGCCCGATATCCTCGACATAGATCTCGACGATCTGGATGAGGACGCGCCCGATACTGTGCTGCCGCCAGCACCGGCCGGTGATGCGCTCGTCGTCGAGCTGGAGGACCTCGACGACATCCCCGATGTGCCTGCCGCGTATCCGTCGCCTGCAGACAAGGTTACAAGCCCGTATCCGCCGGTGACTGGTGGGGGCCCGTACCCGCCGATGGACATGAGTGCCGGCTATGATCTGTATGCAAAGGCGAAGAAGAGGCCTGGGGCCGCGATTTTCGGCAACATGATGCTGCAGATGCTGATCGCGGGGCTGATCGGCGGCGTGCTTGCGTGGGCCATAGACGAACCGGGGATGCAGAGTGGGGGCGGGGCGGCGCTCGCGGACGAAGAGGCGGTACGCGAAACGATGATTTTCTCCGTGGTACTCGGCGCGCTGATCGGCATGGCGCTGGGCGCGGTCGAGGGGCTGCTGACCGGCGCGTACAGCAAGATGGTGCGCGATGCGGCGCTGGGACTGGCTATCGGCGCGCCAGGTGGCGCCTACGCGGGCTTCTCCGGCTTGATCGCGTTCAACATGCTATTACCTGGTGGCGATCAGGAACCTGCCCTCGGTCAGAAGATGGTTGCGCGCACCATCGCCTGGGCACTGGTGGGTGTCTTCATCGGTCTGGCGCAGGGCGCGCGCTATCAGAACACCGGGCGGATCGTGAACGGGCTGATGGGGGGGCTGATCGGCGGTGCGGTTGGCGGCCTGCTTTTCGACCCCATCGGCGCGATCGTCGGCGGTGGCACGATGAGTCGATTCATCGGCCAGGCGGTGATGGGGGCGGCGATCGGCGCGGCCATCGGCCTGCTGGAGGAGATGCGAAAAGAGGCGTGGGTGACGATCGTGGAGGGCCCGCTGACGAGCAAGGAGTTCATCCTGTACCGGCAGACGACCACGATCGGCTCTGCGCCGCACTGTGATATCCCGCTGCTGAAGGACCGCTCGGTGGCGCCCGAGCACGCGCGTGTCCAGCAGTCGGGCGGCGCGTTTTTGCTGGTAAGTCTAGTTGGCGCCGAGTGGATGCTGGTCAACGGCCAGCCGTCAGGCAGCCACGCGTTGAAATCCGGCGACATGTTCCGCATCGGCTCCACCACGCTTTACTACCAGGACCGCGCGATACAGTAGCCCCCGCCGTCCCGCCCACGCACGATACACGCCGCACCTCGCACCCCTGCGCATCCACGATACACGCCGCACCTCGCACCCCTGCGCATCTACGACACACGGCGTGCGGCACATCCGGCTCAGCCCACCACAGTCACACCTGCGGCGATGGAAGGCGGCCGCACGTCTACGGCGCACGGCCCTGCGGCCAGGGTTCGGGGTTGCGCGACAGGGGGGGCGGCTCGGCGTGGCCCGCAGAGCGGGCCACCAGCGCCCTATGGGTGCCACTGCGATGCTGCGCGGGGCCGTCCGCCGTAGCGGTGTATCGTAGTCGTGTGCCGTCCACCGCCTGTCTTCTCTGCAGAGGAAGCGCGTCATACGCCACTTGACGCCTCGCTTCGCACCCCTCCTCGCGTAGCTCGAGTGACCCATGCTTCTGCGATAGGTATCCCGCCCGAGGTGATTGTGCATCGCAATTTGAGCTGCGGCCTCCTCCGACATGTGGGGAGCGCTTCGTGTGATATCTGCCGCCTCGCTTCAGGCTCGGCGTGGCACCATCGCTTAGTGACTCGGGCTGGAAGCCCGAGTTACGTGGTGGTGGGGAGGTGCAGAAGGCGATTGGTGCTCAGGAGAGGCTGCCTTTCATCTGGGATCTGGCGTTTGTCGAGATTTTCTCTCGTGAAGCGGGTGGTTTTGACATCGTGGTGGGCAACCCGCCGTTTGTGCGTCAGGAGAGGATACTCAACCCACAGTTGGGCAGCAACCAGAGCGCTTTCGAAAACTTTTTCGGTAAGGAGACAGGTAAGCAGCAGTGGCGGCAGATGAAGCCTGGTGGCAGGAGCGATCTGTACCTGTACTTTTACTTCCATGCTTTGCTGCTGCTGAACTCAAAGGGCAGCTTTTGCTTTGTCACTTCCAACTCGTAGCTTGATGTAGGTCTTGGCAAGTCGCTGCAGGAGTTTCTGGCCCGTCAGGTGCCCATCAACTGATACTGGACAATCAGGTCAGGCGTTCTTTTTCCACCGCTGATGTCAACACTGTCATCGTCTTGCTGGGGGCGCTGCGGCGCGAGACTGACGCCTGTGTGGGCCACACCGCGCGCCGCTGGCCACGATGAGCGAGGCTTTTTCGTCTACTGCCGCGCAGGTGACTTCCATCAGCTCTACCTAGCCGACCGTGAAGGACACATTCTCTCCAGCGACCTGGGCGAAAGCCTCCACGCCATCGAGTGCGCCGAAGACTGAACTTCCTGCGCAGAGAAAAGCTGGAGAGAGAAGCCCTGCTAGGCGCTCTGCGCAAACTGTACGTCGCCATGGCCTCCAGCGAAAAGCGATTGCCGCCACTGCCGAACCCGATGAGTCCATACCGCAAATCATCTGCAGCGAAGCCCTGCGCAGCCAAAATCCCGAGTAAAACCGCCCCGCTGTGTGCGCAGAAGTTTTGGTGCCGCTGTGAAGATCATAGACATGCTGGGAGAGGAAGCGTTCCCCCCGCACACGTGTGGCCCGGCCTGCCTGGCCCGCGTTGACTGTGCCTCGAATTCCGCTTGCGGTCACACATCTACGGCGTATGGCACCTGTCGCCACACTCAGCTCAAGCCGCCACAGTTGCACCTGCGGCGTGGGGGAGAGGTACACGCACGGCCCTGCGGCCATAGCTGGCGTTTGCGCGTGCCGAGCACGAAGGAGAAGCCCGTTATCTGTTGGGCGTTTCACGATTGCGCTCACATCCAGCCTGCAAAGCCTCCTTTCGCTGGCATTCACACTTTGGCCCCAATAGTCGTTGTGCTGGGGCTGGCCTCTCGCCCTGCTTCTACGCGGATCCGGGCACATGGCGCCCGCTCGGCAGCCGAGACCAGGTATGTCAGATAAGCGACACTCCAGCATTTGGAATGCTGGAGTAGATTTATGGCGGGGCACCGGATAACTTGATAGTAGTTCGGTGACGCACGTCATGCCCGATTTGTGAGAACCTTCCGGCTATTTTCTCGGAACGCGCTTCACGGAACACATCAAACAGTCTACAAATGCAGCGGCAGGCCGGTTCCCCAGTGTCTCGGGAGCGACCGGCCTGCCTGTCTATCTCTACGCCACGACTTGCGTGGCCTATATCTATACTACAGCTTCACTTACGGGGTGAACTGCAGCGCGTATATACTGCCATCGTCGCATGTGGCGACTATTTCGCGAGTGGCGGGATCGCCGTCCAGCTCCACCACTTCCACATGCCGCATCCAGCCTCCACCCTTGAACCAGGCGATAACCTGGCCCTCGGCGTCAAGTACCTTCACTGTGCCATCTTCGCAGGCGGCGATTATTTCCGGTATACCGTCGCCGGTCAGGTCGGCTATAGCCAGGTCGCGAACCGCAGTTAGCAAGTTCACCTGGCGCAGCAATTGGCCGTCCGAGTCGAAGAAGTACAGCATATAGTTTCTCGATGCGGCAACGGTCTCGAGTTTGCCATCGCCATCGAGGTCGCCGACTTCAATGGCAGTGATGTCCATGCCGGTATCGTAGCGGGGCAAGTCGCGGCCCTTCCATTCCTGGAACCAAATCATGCCCGTTCGATCGCCAACTATTATTTCGCCCTTGCCATTGCCATCAAGGTCGGCACATCTCACCGCGGGGACACCACCATGTCTACCACCACCAGAACCGATCACCTCACCATCAGATGAGTAGACCACCGCGCTGAGACAGCTGTTGCACATCACTACTTCCCTGGTCCCGTCGCCAGTCAGGTCGAAAGCGTCGCCACAGGTGGGAGTGTGGGCCCAGCACACCTCGTCCCACAGCAGCTCCCCCAGGTAGTTGTAGACATACGTGCGCCAGTTCGCTGAGCCGATGATGATCTCGGTGTTCCCATCGCCGGTGATGTCGGCGCCGAACGCCACGGTCAGGCGGCTGACAAACGGCAGCACGCCACGATAGCCCGGGCGCTCGTAGGTGCGAGGAGGCGGCTGGATGGTGAAGTTCTCGGTGCCATCGGGCTTGACCGAGTACATGTAGGTGTCCTCACAGGCCGCTACGATCTGGTAATCGCCACGACCAGTGCCATCGAGAACCGCCAGATCGTTGACCGCATCTGGCACAGGGTACTGCCACAGCTCCGATCCGTCAGCAGCCACGGCGTGGATAGCTTTGTCGGTGCCTGCCGCGAATATCTCGTCCCGCCCATCGCCGTTCACGTCGGCGGCCTGAAGAGCGGACATGTGGAAGCCGCTGCCCATCAGCCTGTCAGCGCTGCCTGTGCCGTTGATCTCCACCGAATCGATGTATATCTTATGCTTATCGCTGAAGGGCACCAGCTCGATACGCACCTGGCGTGCAGGCATGGTCTGCCGGCTTCTCACCGCATAGGGCACCATGGCGCTTTCCAGCTTATCTGACGGGTTCACGAATTCTCGCAGCAGACGCTGATCCTTCCTGAAGCCATCGTTGCTCACCCACACGGTGAACTTGCTCACTCCGCAGCCCGGCCCGCGCAGGAAGGTGGGCAGCTGTCTTGAGTTTACCGTGACCTGGGCGATGTCGGCAGACTGCGGCAAAGCGATGTCGAGGGTGACTGTCTGCCCCTCGGGGAACATGACGTTGCCATTCGCTTTTAGCAGGTTCTGCAGCTTCCCGACCGGGAAATTGGCCTCTTCAGGCGTCAGGGGGATCTGGTCGGCAGCACATGTCGCGCCTTGCTCCAAAGCGAAGTTCATGTGCGCTGCGAAGTTGCGGTACTGCCACAGCCTGGCCAGCTTCTCACCGTCGCCCACAGCCGCTTGCTCGCTCGCAGCAGCAGCAGCAGCCAGTGCGTGGTCGCGGAACAGACTGCTCAACCGCTGCTCGAACGTGGGGATGCGGGTAAGGCTGGCAGGAGGCAGCTGTAGCTCATGGCGGCCAGCCTGGAGAGTGACGGTCGCGTTCTCGCCGGCTGTGGAGTGCCTCACCTCTACCTGCTCGGCGCACTCCAGTATCGCCTTGCCAGTCTCCAGATCCACGTTCAGGTTGACCGGCAGGTTGCTGCGTACCAGCCGCCCGTCGATGCGAACCCGCCGCGCACCCGCTACGGCCAGCTCCGTGGGTGTCAGGTAGAAGGCCTCGCCCTCCACCAGCACTCCCGGGACGGCCGTAGAGCGGTTGATGCCGGCAGCGATCGGCTGACCGTTGTCGCTGATGATGTAGGTTGTGCTGTCATCCACGCGGTAGCAGTCTATGTGAGCGCTGTCCCTGCCGGTGCCGGTAGTGTGGAACACGTTGGCAAACTGATAGCTATCACCGGCAGCCATATCCGGAGCTACAGCCTGCACCAGAGCTCGCGCTTCCGACATGGGGAAGGGGGGTGCGTTGAGCGTGAGCCCCGCCGACTCTTTTTCGGCTAGCACGGCATCGGAGGCGCACACCAGCTCCATGCGGCTGCCCTCCTTTTCCGAGGTCCAGCGGCAGCCGTTGAGGCTGGCACTGCCCAGGGTTCGCCAGATGCACTGGAACCCGTACTGGGCTGGCTCAAGCGCGGTCAAATCATCCACCACCAGGAAGAAGCGCCCCTTCGGCCAGATGATGGTGCGGTCCCAGCAGATGCCGTTGTAGTCGTCAAGGCGTGAGGTGAACATACCGACATCGTCGAAGTCCGCCTCAGCCATCACCTCCGAAAGCTCCGGAGTGGTGGCCGCCCAGCCGTTCTTGAGGATCGTCACCGTGTTGTGCTCGCTCAGCGCCGGGATCATGTAGCCGTCATCATAGAGCCGCACCTCTTCGCGGTCGGCATAGCGCACTATGGCGTTCGCATCGGCGTGGGCGTGGAAGCCATGACTATAGCCGCTCATGCACAGGTACTGGTCCGACTTCTCGAAACCACTGCGGAAGGAGACCTTGTCGTAGGCCTTCTCGATAGGAAACTTGCGCTGCCGCTTCTGGTTGTAGATCCACTCATCCACAGGCAACGTGGCGACGCCAAGCAGGTTGTCGGGCTGCATTCGCGGGATGATCTCTTCGGGCACCCAGTACCGGCCCTTGCCCTTGATATGCCTGTCCCACCACCACAGATACCGCCCATCGCGATACTTCCAGCCTGCAAGCATGTATGCGTGGACGCCGATCGGGCCGCCCAGCCCGCTGGCATCACCGATGCCGGATGGCCGGCCACTGTTGTCGCTGATGAGCATGAACCAGTCGCACATCTTGCCCAGGTTGCCTGTATCGAAGTAGCTTTGAACCGGCCGTGCCAGCGCCCACTCATAGTTGCCTGTGAGGGTGATGTTGCCATAGCCCGGGCAGTCTTCGTTGACTTTCCAGTAGATCATGTTCGGCTCGTTGTAGATATCTATATTCTGCAGCAAGCGCTGGCCGATCTCGATGTCAGGGTAGTAGCGCGTCAGGTAGATGCCCGCATAACCGGCTGCATGTCCGTTCCAACTGTTGCCATGAGGAATTGGATTGGGTTTGAGCTCCTGTTTCGATAGAGGCATCATGTCAGCCAGACGCAGAAACAGGTTTACCAACTCCAGGCGCTCCTGATCGGTGAAATCAGGCCCATACTCGATCCGCTCAAACTGAGAGAAAATGTACCGACAATTGCGCATGTCGGAGGCATCGCCCTCTTCTTCATGGAGCGCGAGCATCTTGCGCACGCCGTTCAGAAAAATGTGAGCCCACCCGGGATCGCCAGACTGAAAGTACCTGTCTGCAAACTGTGCCACAAGCCCGTCCATGGTACGGGAAGAGGTCTCAGCGTCAATCTTGCTCAGCTGCTCCTGCATCTCATCATCTGTAAGCGTCGCGGCACTACTCACCTCGATGATCGGGCCGATGGTGCCGTCAGGATTTTCCGTCAGAATCCCGACAAACCGATTTACCGCCGCCTCACAGCCCGCAGCGGTGACGCTGCCCAGATAGATCACGTTCCGCCCGGTCTGCCAGGGGTTGTGCACCGTGCGTATGACATAGCTGTCATCGCCCGATGGCCACGACCAGTCGCAGGCGACCAGAAGCCTGTCGTACAGCTTCTCTACGAGGGAGTTGTTGGCAAACACGCCCAACGCTATGACATGATTGGCCTGCGCCATCTCGTCAGTGACACCACTCGCAGCCATGACTGCAGGTTTTGCGCCCGAAACGGTTGCGACTGCGGTAGCCAGATGGTCAGCCATCGAACTGTAGCCGTCCTGATCAGGCACCGCGATGATGCACTGGCTGGTGCCTGCCTCGGCAAACGAGGTCTCCAGGCTCAGATCGCGAAGCTGCTCGATCACCGGCGTCTGCCCGGCTGCACAGCTTGCAGTCAGGCAGATGAGTAGCAACGTCAGTGTTGTGAGGTTCGCCATCGATGCTCCATCCCTTCATAGATACAGATTGTCGAGTGCAGCATACCAATCGCGGCTGTGCCCCGCACACGCCTTCTAACCTGGCGCCGGGCACCCGCGTAGCGTACTCTATTCTTGTGATTTTCAGTGCGCGACTGTTGTGAAATCTGCCCATCTGGTGTGAGAGGGCAGGCGTCGAGTTGCACATCAATCCGTCTGCTGCTGGCGACTATGGCCGGTGTCCGCCTCATGTTTTGCGCGCCGTTTTGCGCTTCCAGGCACCGCACAGTGCTTTCTTGTTCTGCCGCCTGGCTCATCTTACCTTCCGCTGTCTGCGTTGGGGCACAGCCCGCCCCGTGCAGAATCCGTCATGGCCGTCTGTAGCCTCACCAGTCGTTTGCAGTTGGCCATCATGCAGACAACCAGTGCTCGTGCTTGCATAGTTATCTTCGCCGACCCCCGGCAGTGCGCCTGTCTGAGTCCGTGATAATTCTTTTGCCCGGCACACTTGCGTTCAGTGGTCGCGCGCTTGCGCAGCTGTCTGGAGCCGCCCGCTCCATCGCTTTCAGATGCCTCCGCGCCGATAGTCAGCCGGCATTGCGCACAGCCGGCGTGCACGCAGGGAGAAGGAACATGCTGAGAGTGCGGAGAATTATACCCATGTCGAGAAAACACAGCCCACGCGCTGCTGAATCGATCCACCGAAGGCAGCGGGTGCCCCCGGGTACGCAGGCTCAAGCGTGCTCAAAGCCTCACTGTTTTCTCTCTACGATCGGGCCAGCCAGTCACACCCCAGCAACACAGAGGAGCCTTAGCATGAGCATCAGCATACTCTGTACCGGTGATATCCATCTAGGGCGCCACCCTGCCCAGATCGCAGACCAGCCAGACCCCAAAGCACTGTCGCCCACCGGCGCCTGGCGCAACTTCGTGCAGACCGCATTGAACAGACGCGTGGACATAGTTGCGCTAACCGGCGATATAGTGGACGAAAGCAACAAGTTTTTCGAGGCCTACTCGGTGCTGCACGACGGAGTACAGCAGCTGGTAGATGCAGGCATCCAGGTGCTGGCAGTAGCAGGCAACCATGACTACGATGTCCTGCCGCGGCTGGCCGATCAACTACCCGGATTTCGCCTGCTGGGGCGTGGCGGGAAATGGGAAGAGTGGCTGTATGAGAGCCCCCAGGGCCAGCAG
>LSQX01327534.1_pt1 | contig 11754 bp, 10 predicted proteins | sample 654561 | NCBI WGS metagenome assembly LSQX01 (sample SAMN04489861, study PRJNA283612) | anaerobic digester metagenome | isolation source: 4 biogas reactors fed with cattle manure at either 37C or 55C with and... | place: Denmark: Kongens Lyngby | collected 2014 | reverse complement strand
AAAAATTTAGATTTCTCGAAGTATTCAGGAATTAATGTTCCTTTCTATATCATTTTATCCCAAGCATTAGGAGGCTTTTTAGCAGGGATGGGTGGTTCAATTGAAATGTTGGGACGATACAATGCTTACGACTGGAAGTCATTGCCAGGATATGGTTGGACAGGAATAACTGTCGCAATTTTAGCGGGAAATAACCCAAAGTATGTCCCTTTAGCTGCCTTCTTTATGGCTTTTCTAGATAAAGGATGTGAGCTCATGTCTACATATTCCAATGTTCCTGCTCAACTCATTGATATTATTCAAGCCGTTATCTTCTTGTTCTTTGCTGCACAAAATTTCCTTTCTAGATATCGACAAAAATTAGTTGTTCAAAGTGCTGAAGAAGAACTTTTAGAAAAATCTACTCAAATGGAGGGAAAATAAGATGAACCTGATTGATTTTATTTTGACACCAGATTTCTTTTTTTCAATCTTAAGAATTACAGCTCCGATTATATTTGCAACCATGACCGCAGTCATTTGTGAAAAAGGAGGAATTACCAATATTGGGATTGAAGGAACCATGATGATGTCAGCTTTGTTTGGATCGTTGTTTGCTTATTATTCGGGCAATTGGTTGGTAGGAATCTTTGTCGCAATCCTTACAGGTATTATTGTCAGCGCTGTGATGGCCTTCTTTGCGTTTAACTTAAAAACGAATATTATTTTAACGGGAACCGCAGTTAACATGATTGGTAGTGGTGGAGCAATCTTTTTAGTTAGAGTGATTACGGGAATTACAGAAGGAACACAAATGACATCAACCAATGGTCTAATTACCTCAAAATTACAAGTGCCTACCATTGATCTTCCAATTATTGAAAATATACCAATCATTGGACAAGTTATTTCTGGTCACTCGTTGTTAACATATGTAGCCTTTATACTCGTTTATTTGGTATGGGTAGTGTTATATAAAACTCCTTTAGGATTAAATATTCGATCTGTTGGGGAAAATCCCAATGCTGCAAGCTCTGTTGGTGTAAGCGTTATTCGAATGAAATATATTATTTTCATGTTAGGAGGCGTTCTTGCTGGATTGGGAGGAGCTTTTATGTCAATGTCCTATTCGATGGGATTCTCCATCGATATGGTTGCTGGTAGAGGATTTATTGCCCTAGCGGCACAAGCCATGGGAGGAGGGGAACCACTAGGATCGATGTTGTCTGCTCTGGTGTTTGGTACTGCTCAAGCATTAGCGGTAAAAGCCTCAGCCCTAGGTGTTGATTCCAACTTAGTTTCTCCAATTCCGTATTTAGTAACCATCATTGGTCTTGTTGTGTTTGCGTTAATTGCTCGTAGACGTTTAAGAAAACCAAAGAAAGTTGAGACAATTTAGTGAAAAAGAAAATACCGGTTATTCTGGATGGAGATCCAGGTCATGATGATGCTATTGCATGGGTTATGGCAAGAGCTCTTGAAGCCTTTGATATTAAAGCAATTACAACTGTTGCTGGTAATCAAACATTAGAAAAAACAACAACCAATGCAAGAAGAATTAGTGCCTTAATCGGGTTGGATGTTCCCATTGCTAAAGGAAGACCAGTTCCTTTGCTAGGAAACTTGATTACCGCTCCAAACTTTCATGGAGAATCGGGATTAGATGGACCAGAGCTACCAGAACCTATAAGAGATATTGAAGCATTTTCAGCTTCAGAATTAATGGCAAAAACTCTTAGAGAGAGTGATGAACCTGTGGTAATTATTGCGACAGGTCCAACGACAAATGTTGCTTCTTTGTTATTAGCGAATCCAGAACTTAAAGAGAAAATTAAATGTATTTCGATAATGGGTGGTGGTCTTCGTGGTGGAAACTGGTCGAGTGCAGCTGAATTTAATGTTATAGTTGATCCTGAAGCTCTCGATATTGTGATGCGTTCGGGTGTACCAGTAATTATGAGTGGTCTGGATGTGACAGAGAAAGCACTTTGTTATCCAGAAGAATACGAACGAATTCGAAAAATAGGAAATCCTGTTGCGGATGTAGTTGCAGGGTGGTTTGATTTCTTTATGAAACATTTATTGAGTTTAGGATGGCAAGGGGCAACCCTTCATGATCCTTGTGCAGTTTTAACAGTTATTTATCCTGAACTTTTTGAGTTTAAAGAATTGTATGTTGAAGTTGAACTATCGGGTCAATATTGTAGGGGAGCAACCATCCCTGACTATTATGGAAACAAGAACAAAGAACCGAATGTAAAAGTAGCGGTTGACATTGATCGTGAGAAATTTATTGAGATACTTGTCGAGTGTTGTCGTTTTTATTCAAAAGAAAAGGAGTTAGCTTAATGAAGAGTAAACCTGTTTGGATCGATTCCGATTGTGGTATCGATGATGCTGTAGCACTCCTTGTGGCGTTTAAGCTAGAGTCTTTAGACATTAAGGGAATCTCTGCTGTGTGTGGAAACGTTGAAGAATCAAAAACATTTGTGAACAACCGAAACATAGCTTATATGGCAAATCGCACAGATGTCAAAGTGTATCATGGAGCAACAAAACCACTGAACATTGCTTTAGCAACTGCGAGTCATGTTCATGGTAACAATGGTTTAGGAAATATTGTGATTGATGAATCGGATGCTCCACTTGAAACTGAAATGGCTTGGGACATGATTTATAAAGCCGCAAAAGAAGCGAAAGGTGAGTTAGAGGTTGTTGCGATTGGACCTCTTACGAATATTGCGATTGCGATTGCAAAATATCCTGATTTAGAGAAGTCTATCAAACGATTACTGATTATGGGTGGAGCAATAGAAGGAGGCAATGCTACTACAGCTGCCGAATTTAATATCTATGCGGACCCGCATGCTGCCCAAGCGGTGTTTAAATCTTCAATTCCAAAAGTTATGTTTGGATTAGATGTTACGTTAAAGTCTTTGTTAAACCTAAATGATTTGACTAGGTTGAAAGAGAAAAACTCAAATGTTTCTAACTTTTTCTTAGAATCGATTAAAACATTAATGAAGTTCTATGATGCCATTGGATACCAAGATACTGTCTGTTTACATGATGTCTGTCCAATTCTTTATTTGCAATATCCAAACCTGTTTGATGGAAAAGTAGCTGGAGTTTATGTAGAAACCCAAGGACAGATTACTTTTGGTAAAACAGTGAGTGACCTGCATAGTGATTTCAAGTTTGAGAAACGCGACACAGTGGTGATGTTAGCTGTCAATCAACTAGTATTTTCTAAGACGATTGAAGACTTACTATTAAGTTATTAAGGGGGAGACCATGAGTGTGTTAGTTATTGGAAGTTGCAATGTGGATCTTTCGGTGTCTGTTTCAATGCTCCCCAAAAAAGGGGAGACATTGTTGGGACAAAAAATGAGTTATTCATTTGGTGGTAAAGGGGCTAATCAAGCGGTTGCTTGTGGAAAACTTGGTGCTGATGTAACTTTTTTGAGTTGTGTAGGGAATGATGAGCATGGTCAAGAGATTCGTAGTTATTTAGAATCGGTGAACGTGAGATGTGATCGAATGAAGGTATCTCACTCACAACCCACAGGCACAGCGATTATAACGGTAGATAATGAAGGCCAAAACACAATTGTAGTGATTGCTGGTGCGAATTCAGAGTGCGATATCGATTATCTAAAAGAAAATGAAGATGCCTTTCAATCGTGCGATTATGTCTTACTTCAAATGGAAATTCCATTAGATGCAATTGAGTATGCAATCGCATGTGCTTCAAAATATAATAAGAAAGTTGTATTAAATCCCGCGCCTGCTTTGTCTAATTTTAATGAATTATTGTATCCGAAAATTGATTATTTAACCCCTAACGAAACAGAGTTAGAGATAATGGCTCAATCCAACCATACAATGGATGACAACATTCAATCTTTGTTAAACAGAGGTGTTAAGAATATATTAGTAACTGTTGGTGAAAGTGGGGCTTACTTTGTGAACAGACAAGTCAAACAACTCGTTGAAACGACTAAAGTGGTTGCTATTGATACAGTAGGTGCAGGTGATTGTTTCAATGGTGCGTTTGTTACGGCGTTGTCACAAGGAATGAGCGATCTCGAAGCGATTCGTTTTGCGAATAAAGCTGCAGCAATTGCGGTGACTCGTCAGGGAGCGCAGGAGTCTATTCCAACGCGTGAGGAAATGAATAATTAATTAATAAAAGCTAACTATTGGTAAGTGTAGTTAGCTTTTTTATATTGTGCTATAATCTCACTATGAAAAATTTGTTGCTTAAAAACAAAAAAGGGTTTGCTCTTTATATTCTTGGGGCTTTGTTAACGCCGATTACGGGTATTATTCAATCGATTGCTTTAGCAGTCGGTTTTAGTCTTTATTCAGTCAGCGATCCTAGCGAAGTGCGCTTTCGAATTCTTTTAACTATTGGCTTAGGGCTATCGCCTGTTTTGATTCAAGTGGTTTCAAGACTATTAAGAATCCAATTTATGAGAGATGTTTTGACAGAAGTGAGAGTGCTCGTGTATCACAACATCATGAAAATACCGATTGAACAGTTTCGTAGTAAAAATAGAGAAGACTATGTCTCTAATCTAGTGAATGATATCAATGTTTTCGAACAAGATTTCTTCTTATCAATATTAAATATTACGTATTCCTATGGTAGTTTTATTATTGGTGAAATTATTCTTTTTATCATCAGTCCTATTGTTGCTGTTATTGTTTTGATGTTATCTATTCTTATTTTTTTGTTCACGAAGCTTTATGAGAAACCAATTCGATTGAACATGAAAGCGAATCAAGAAGCGAATGCTTTATACAATCAACAAGTGAGTAATGTTTTAGGGGGACTTGAAGTTATTAAACTTTATCAAGTGGAAGATCGTTTTCGACCATTATTTTATAATATTGTTAAGCGAGTCGAAGGAATAAAACAAAAAACTAATTTGCTTCAGAATACTCAGAGTCATCTTATTGAATGGATTGGTGAAACTACCCAAATTGGTATGTTAATCTTTACGACTTATTTGTTTGTTCAAGGAAAGATTCGACTAGAAGAACTAATTATTATCTTTTCGTTTGTAGGTCAAATGATTTGGGCAAATGTGAATGGCGCAAGCATGATTAATCGTTTCAAAGGGTCCCTGGATATCTTTGATCGAATGACTCAACAAGCACAATGGGAGAGTGGTCATTTACCGTTTAATTTTGATAGACAACTCAGGGTTGAAAACTTAAGTTTTAGTTATGGCGATAACTTAGTGATTGATCAGTTTAGTTGTGACATAGAAAAAGGAAGTAAACTTTTAATTTTTGGTCCTTCTGGTACTGGAAAGACCACCTTATTGAATTGCCTTTCGCAACAGCTTACTTCCTATAGGGGGCAAATTTTTTATGATGATCAAGAACTTCGCTCTATTGATTTTGAGTCTTTTTACAAACAGTGTGGTTATGTTCGTCAAGAACACTTTTTGTTTGAAGATTCGATTAAAGAGAATATTGTTCTTAATCAAAGGTTTGATTCCAAGAAGTTCACCGACATTTTAAAAAGTTTAGACTTATATGAATGGATAATGTCTTTGGATAATAAAGAAAATACCATTCTTTTTAATAATGGGTCCAATGTTTCTGGGGGTCAAAGACAGAGAATCAGTATTGCTAGAGAGCTGTATCGTGAGTGCAGTGTCCTTTTTATTGATGAGCCAAGTGCTTCGCTAGATGATGAGACTGCTTCAAAACTCTATGATACGTTGTTTAAATTGGATCATACGATTGTCTTGGTGTCACATCGTCATTTGAAGTATTTAAGTGGACGAGTAGACCGGATTATTCAATTTGATAGTGAAGGAGGTTACCATGTTCTCTAAGTCGAAGCTGGGTGATACGAAGGGTTTAATTGTGGTGGTTGTTTTAATTTTAATTGCTCAAGGCTTGGGTGCTTTGATGACAGTTATGATTGGGTCAATAATGGATTTTGCGATGGCTTCTAAACTTGATGATATGAACGCTTTAGCATTGAATTGGATTCTGTTAGCGACTGGTTCGCTTGTTGTTGCACTACTGAACGCATTTACTCAAAGCAAGTGGCTTGCAAGAAGTATGACGTCACTTAAAAATAAATACATAAATGATTTGTTGCAATTGGATATTGTTGGAGTCCAAAAAGAAAAGACCGCGTCAATGTATTCTGTTTTGACGAATGATTTTGATCGTTATGAAGCGAAATACACTAAGAACATATTAAATCTTATCAACATGGTTGCTCAGTTTCTTTTTTCAATGGCACTGTTGAGTGTTGTTAGCCCATTCTTGATGGTTATTCCGCTCTTGATGCTTGGTTTTTTTTGGAATCAAAGTAAACGAAGTAGTAAGCCAATTAAAACTGAAGAAAAAAAGAAATCAGAATCACTGTCTGTCTATACTAACTTTGTGAATGAAACGAGTTTAGGGTATGAAGTGATTAAACAACATCAATTGGAACAGCCTCGAGAAGAAATGTTTCGGAAATTAGCTCAAAAGGTTCAAAGAGATAACTATTCTGTGGATGTTCAGTCAACAAAAGTGGATGCTATCAACTCTTTTATTTTAGTTTTAATTCTTTTTGGTAGTTTGATCAGTGGCATGTTGTATGCGAAACAATCGTCTGTTAGTTTTGGGAATATACTCATAGTCTTCTCTGCTCTTGGACAGGTCACATGGCCAATTCAACGGTTGAGCCTTACTCTTGCTGAGATGCATGGGATTGATGATGTCTTAGAGTCGATTCAACAAAGTGTCAGTGTTGAAAATCAAGTGCGTTTAATACGTATTGATTCGTTTAAGTCGCTCTTGTTTAATAACAATGCGTTAGGGTATGAAGATCAGATTATTTTAGGTGATGTGGATTTAGTGTTAAATCGAAATGAAAAGGTATTAATTGTTGGCCCAAGTGGTGCGGGTAAGAGTACGATTCTTAAAACATTACGGCAATCCATTAATCCTGTGCAAGGTGTTGTTTCACTGAATGGGGAAAATATCTTAGAGATTGATGTTCATGACTATTATTCTTTGTTTGCAACGATTGATCAAATTGGCTTTATCTTTAATGGAACACTTCAAGACAATGTGACTCTATTTCAGCCAGTTGAGAAAGAAAATATTGTTTGCGTCATGAAGCAAGTTGGACTTGAATCACTGAAACTTGATGAGAAAATTCTTAATGATGGAAGTAATCTTTCGGGTGGTCAACGAGCTCGAGTACTGCTTGCGAGAGCATTGATTTTGAATGCTGAAGTGATTGTGTGTGATGAAGTTCTTGCGAGTCTGGATGCTTCTGTAGCTCGTTCAATAGAACAGGATTTGTTGAATCTTCCGACGACAGTGCTTAATGTTAGCCATATTTATTTTGAAGAAAACTTAAGTCAATATGATCGGATTTATGTGGTAGAGAATCAAACAGTAAGGGAAGCTTATTCCCTTGATGAAATCAAAGAACGGTTGATAGAGAGAAATTAACAGTTGGGTAATTATCAAATTGTTTTCAATGAGACAATTCTGTAATTGGTAACTTGTAAAAGTTGAATAGATATTTTCTAAGTAGAATAGATATTTGGATTACTTTAAATTTGATGAAATACTTTAAGTTAGTTTCGTTAAGTGATCTATAGTTTTTTACAGATTGAATCAAGAGGTCAGGTGAGGCTTTGTTTTAACACTCTAGAACCTCTTGATTCAATCTATTTTTCTAAAAGATGCAACATCACTCAATCCAATATGTCGATACTTGATGATTCAAAGTCTTTAACTTTATGGTAATATTGAAATGGGAAAAGCGAAATCATTTAAAAGTTCGTCACTGAAAAGAACTCGGCTAACTCTTGTTGAAATTTGTTAATGTAAATTAGACGAGTTGGTTACTTGAATGAAAGGGATGCTAGTGGATGAATTTATCTTACTATTTAAGTAGTAAAGAAGGTGTTAAATCAATATCATCCGGTTTAATTTCAGTTAAACCAAATGCTTGTATGATTTCGGTTGGGTAAACTAAGCTAAATAGTTTGAGTGGAGACAAGTTATTTAGCTTTTCTCTTTTATAAGAGTTAATGTGAGAAGTCATCAGACTAATATCTTCTTGAGTTAAGTGATTAAAACTGGTTCCCTTGGGAAGAATCCGTCTAATCAGTGTGTGGATATTTTCAATGTGTGGTTTCTGTTGAGGCATCCCGGGATCACAATAATAGATTCTAGATTGACCCTCTTCAGCCGAGTTGATTTCAATTCTTGTTGGGTTGGAAAATTCTGATCCGTTGTCAGTCAGAATGATTGAAAAGAGTTGACAATAAAGAGAAAGGCCTAAAGACTCTTTCAAGTTGTCAAAAGCAGAATGTACAGAAGCAGCAGTATTCGCATCACGAATAAAAGCGAGTAGGAGATCAAAGTCAGTTAAGATAATGGTCAATAAGACCTTTCCACCTCTTTTTCCTTCTAATGTATCCATTTCAACTAAACTAAAATGTGCATGATCCAATCTATATTCTAGAAAGTTTTCATAGGTTCTGCCTATTCGACATGTTTTATCCAACTTAAGTTTCTTCTTTTTCGGTCTAGGTCGAAATCTTACAATTCTTGGTGCATCAAGGGCTCTAGCACTCAATAAACCAGCGTGTAGGATTGAGTAAACACTTTTTGAAGATATCATGATTTCATCTTGATGATTGAGAAGGATATGATTAATTGACTGACCCTTTTTCAACAATGGGGAAATAATCTCATCAATTCGATTTATTTCTTCTGGTGAGTAAGAGAACCCACAACGACTTTCTCTCCAATCATGTTTCGCCTCTTCATGTGCTTGAATGGGAATGTAATACACCTTTTCTAGTGCACAATTATGAGATTTAGTACATCCATCACAAACATAAGGTGGTTTATTAAGAAAGTCACATTTTTCCTCAACAAATGATTCGCAGAAAAGATAACATTTTTGACACCGTCTACTACAGACATTAGATTGACATCCTTGACCTTGGCACACTCCTTTTCTAAGACAAATCTTTCTGTTTAAACAGGGGTTATAACTTTTTCCATAGGAACCAACTTGTTTGAATTGACGGTGTTTCTTGATTTCATTACTCACTGTAGAGGGATGACGACCTAAGCAACTTGCTATTTTTCGTAAAGAAAAACGATCTCGTAATCCGTGGTAAATGTCTCTTCGTTCTTCAAGAGTTAGATGCTTTTTCATAAATGTCCTTTCTATCCACGAGCATCCCCTTTATTATAAATGATGTTATCTAAGTTGATTAGACATTTTGATTTGTAAGGCTAAACTAGACATGTGTGTCTAATCTACTTTTACAAGTAAAATAAACAATAGAAAATAGGTACAAAGGTTTACATTTGAAGTCAAATGAGATAATATACCCCAATGAGACATTCATTTCGAAAGTAAACCCATTGATTTTGAATAAGAGTGAAAACTCTTTTCTTTTGGTCTGAGAATCAAAAGATCTCTCCATTAGAAAAAGGTAAACCATTTGAATTTTAAACAATTAGGGGTTAGTGCACCCATCTTAAAAGCACTGGATGAAGCATCCTATACAATTCCAACTCCTGTCCAAGAAGGCGCGATTCCATCCGCTTTACAGGGTCAAGATATTTTAGGTTTAGCACAAACAGGAACTGGCAAAACTGCAGCCTTTGCGATACCTATCTTACAGCAATTAAAAACCATTAAAGTGGGACAATCAAAACGAGTCATTCAATCGCTTATTTTAACACCGACTCGTGAACTAGCCATTCAAATACAAGAGAGCTTTAAAGTCTATGGACGGTTTATGTCTCTTCGCTCAACTGTGGTCTTTGGTGGAGTGACCCAAGGTCACCAAGTCAGAGCCCTTCAACAAGGAGTCGATATCTTAATCGCAACACCAGGCAGATTGATGGATTTAGTTCAACAACGGCATATTGATTTATCGGCGGTCAAGATTTTTACTCTCGATGAAGCGGATCGCATGTTAGACATGGGCTTTATCCATGATATTAAAAAAATCTTAGCGATGTTACCACTTAAAAAACAAACCATGCTCTTTTCCGCAACCATGCCGAAAGAGATTCACGAAATTGTCAATAAACTGTTAGTGAATCCCGTAAGAGTGTCGATAACACCAGTATCTTCCACCGTCGATACGGTCAAACAGTCTGTATCGTTTGTGGATACCAATCACAAAATGGATGTTCTAGAAGACTTTATTATCGAAAATAACAATGAATCGGTGTTAGTGTTCACAAAAACAAAACATGGGGCAGACAAAGTAGTGAAAGAATTACTGAAAAGAAATATCACTGCGCGCGCGATTCATGGCAACAAATCTCAAAACGCACGTCAAGGAGCTCTACAAGAGTTCAAATCACTTCAAACCCAAGTCTTAGTCGCTACAGATATCGCATCGCGAGGTATTGACATCCATGATCTTAACTTTGTTGTCAACTACGATCTACCAGACGTACCTGAAACCTATGTACACCGAATTGGACGCACAGGAAGAGCTGGTAACTCAGGAGTGTCTTTGACTCTGTGTAATCATCAAGACAAAGAGTTACTTCTGGATATCGAAAAACTGATTAAAAAGAAAATCACAGTACTTGAAAATGACAAGTATCCAATCATCGACTTTTCACCCAAACCGAAAGCAAAAGGTGGTAGAAAACAAGCAACTCAACCACAAACAAAATCAACTCGCTCTAAGAAAATCACAGAACCAACCTCTACAAAGAGTGCACGTTCATCAAGACCAGAGACGAAGACGGTTACTAAAGGATCACCCTCTGCAAAATCAGTTGTTAATAATGTTGCTAAAAACACTCGCTCGTCAAAACCAGCGACACCTAAAAAAGGCATCCCTACAAAATCTCGTCGCAATAATTCAGGTCAAGCAAGGGTCCATTCCTAAAACATGGATCCAAAACAGCGAAAGAATATACATGTTGGCTTAAAGGTAGCAGTCGTTCAAAAACAAGATCAACCAACGGGTAAAGTAACAGAAGGGATTGTTATGAAACTTCTGACCAACTCTACTGTTCATCCACATGGTATTAAAGTTATGCTCGAATCAAAAATTGTCGGTCGAGTAGTTAGTATTATTCAAGACTAGTTTGTTTGCTCAGTTGAAGCAGACAAACTTTTTTTGAGCACACAACTTGCGAAAAGATACTCATGAAGAGTATGATGAAATAACTAGAGAGGAGTCATCATTATGAATATTAGACAAAGAATAGTAATCATAATTGCTCTATTGTTACTGATTAGTTGTACAACATCAACACCAACAAACGATGAACCTCTACGATTAACATTGACTGAATTAGCCGAGTTTAATGGGAAAGATGGAAACAAGGCGTATATTGCTGTGGATGGAATAATCTATGATGTCAGTGATGATCCAAATTGGGTTAATGGACTACACAATGGATTTGAAGCTGGTAAGGATTTGAGTGTTGAGATAAAAAATGCTTCTCCTCATGGTGTCTCAAAACTGGAAGGTGCCATTAAAGTAGGTGAAATTAAGAAGTGATTCGTCACTTCTTTTTTGAAAGCTTATCAATCAAAAATACAATTGAATGAGTGTTCAAAGAAGTGTATAGTGAACCTATAGAGTTTGCCCTTTCAAAGGAGGAATTGATCATGAATGTCATTGAAATTAATCATTTAACCCGAGATTATGGAAACAATCGAGGCATCTTCGATGTTAGTTTTTCGGTTGAAAAAGGAGAAGTCATTGGTTTTTTAGGACCAAACGGTGCAGGGAA
>LSQX01130564.1_pt1 | contig 11754 bp, 8 predicted proteins | sample 654561 | NCBI WGS metagenome assembly LSQX01 (sample SAMN04489861, study PRJNA283612) | anaerobic digester metagenome | isolation source: 4 biogas reactors fed with cattle manure at either 37C or 55C with and... | place: Denmark: Kongens Lyngby | collected 2014 | reverse complement strand
TTTTGCCTCTTTCATTTCACTCCAAGAGCCCTAACAAAGAGCTTCGGGACATCGAGTCCCTCGCTTTTTGCCGGATTTCCTTTCAGGAAATGGCACTAACAAACACAAAAAGCGTGATAACACGCTTTTGTGGTGTACATTATTCAAATAAATTATTTAGCATACTCAATAAATCTTGTTTCTCTAATAACATTTACCTTGATCTGCCCAGGGTAGTCAAGTTCACTTTCAATCTTCTTAACAATCTCCCTTGCAACTAAAGGTATATCAACATCTGTAACATCATCAGGCTTAACCATAATACGTATTTCTCTTCCTGCCTGAATAGCAAAACATTTATCAACTCCATCAAAAGAGTTTGCAATCTCTTCAAGCTTTTCCAGTCTCTTGATATAGGATTCAAGAGTTTCTCTTCTAGCTCCCGGACGTGCCGCAGATACAGAATCCGCAGCTTGTACAAGAACAGCAACTAAAGTTGTTGCTTCAGTGTCACCATGATGAGAAGCTATCGCACTGACAATATCATTGCTCTCTTTGTACTTCTTAGCAAGGTCAGCACCAATTGTCACATGAGAACCTTCAACCTCATGATCCACAGCCTTCCCTATATCATGAAGCAAACCAGCTCTTTTAGCCAAATTTATATCTGCTCCAAGCTCTGATGCCATAAGCCCTGCTAGGTGAGATACTTCAATTGAATGGTTAAGAACATTCTGACCATAACTTGTTCTAAACCTTAACTTACCAAGAAGTTTTATAATCTCAGGATGCAAACCATGAACTCCAGTCTCAAACGTAGCATTGTCGCCTTCCTGACGTATCGTATTTTCAACTTCTTTTCTGGCTTTTTCCACCATTTCCTCAATTCTTGCAGGATGTATTCTTCCGTCAAGAATAAGCTTTTCTAAAGTAATCCTTGCAACCTCTCTCCTTATTGGATCAAATCCCGATAGAATAACTGCTTCGGGAGTATCATCAATAATGAGGTCTATACCCGTAAGTGTTTCAAGAGTTCTAATATTCCTTCCCTCACGTCCGATAATTCTGCCTTTCATTTCGTCATTCGGGAGTGGCACAACAGAAACCGTAACTTCTGAGACATGATCAGCCGCACACTTTTGTATTGCCAAAGCTACTATGTTCTTTGCCTTAGAGTCTGCTTCCTCTTTAGTCTTAGCTTCGATGTCCTTAATGAGAATCGCCATCTCATGCCTTACTTCGTTCTCCACATTCCTTAAGAGAATCTCCTTGGCATCTTCGATAGACAATCCTGATATCCTCTCGAGTTCTTCCATTTGCTGCATTTGAAGTTCTTGGGTCTTGTCCTGCAGGAGCTGTATTTCCTTTGTTTTCTTGTTCAGAATTTCATCCTTCTGCTCTATTGCTTCAACTTTTTTGTCGAGGGTCTCTTCCTTTTGAACAAGCCTTCTTTCTTGCCTTTGAATCTCATTTCTTCTATCTTTTATTTCTCTTTCAAGCTCAACTCTGCTCCTGTGGATTTCTTCCTTTGCCTCAAGAAGCACTTCCCTTTTTTTACTTTCAGCGATCTTCTCTGCTTCACTGATAATTTTCTTTGCTTCCTGTTCGGCACTTCCAATTTCCTGTTCAGCTTTCTTCTTTCTAAATTCAATTCCTTTACGGAAACTTATTCCTGAAGCAATAATTGAAGCAATTACTGCAATTACAACACCTATTATTAGTCCTATTATTATACCCGTTACTATAGCACACACCTCCTCATATTCAGTTTTCAATGGTCAAAAAACTATCATCATAGATTATAGGTATTTAAAGTACTTTCTCATTTTAATCTTTTTTAAATTTTATGTCAAGAATAAAATCTCTTACCTCTCCGGGGTTTTTCGCCATTGCGTAAATCAATTAACGCCTTCAGCTGTAATCTTGCTGATTCCGTCAAACAACTCCACTCGATACCATTTATCAGCTATCTCACTTAAGTGTCTATTATGCGTGACCATTATGACCTGTCTTTCAAACATGGATGTCACCTGTTTTAAAAATTCTGCTACCTGAGTAATGTAATCATCACTTACATGTTTTGCAGGTTCATCCAGAATAACAGAGCCTTTTATGTCCAAGCTGTTGCATTCTAGCATTGCTATCCTGATAGCCAGAGAAATAACATCAATAACGCCTCCACCCCTGGATTCCTGGGGTCTTGTCTTTATCACATTATCTCCAAAGTTGCTTAATACATAAAATTCTGCTTCTGCCCTGCCTCTCACCTCGTTAATCTCAATTCTAAATTCCAGATTCGTATCAAATATGTACTGCAGGCAATTTGTTACAAGCAATTCAATCTGAGCCCGGGACTGTTCCCTTGCATATTCTGAAACTTTTTGAAGAAGCATTCGCACCTTCTCAAGAATATCAATATTGTCAATTGCCTTCTGTAAAAGCTCCTCAAGCCTCTTACCTTCCTCGGCAAGTTGCTCTCTCTTCCCCTTGCGATTATGATAATAGACCTTGGCTTCTTCATGACTTCTTTTTATTCTATTGAGATCAGCCTTAAGGCGTTTATAATCGCTTACCTCCAATATCAAACCCTTCCTTCTTGTTTCTTAAGCACAGCTGCCTTAACAGTGTTTTTCATAAGCATTGCTATTGTCATTGGTCCTACTCCCCCCGGTACAGGGGTTATAGCAGATGCAACCCTACTTGCTGTTTCAAACTCCACATCTCCTACAAGTTGCCTATTTTCCAGCCTGTTAACTCCTACATCAATCACCACAGCACCCGGTTTTATACTGCTCCCTTTTATAAACTCGGGTTTTCCCACTGCTGCTATAAGAATATCGGCTCTTTTAATTATTTCCTCAAGACTTTTAGTTTTTGAATGACAAATTGTCACTGTTCCGTTCTCAGAAAGCAACAGCATCGACATAGGCTTTCCCACTATATTGCTTCTCCCTACAACTACACATTCCTTACCGGTGATTTCTATACCGCTTTCTTTAATAAGTTCCATTATTCCGGCTGGAGTACAGGGCAAAAACTGCGCAGTACCTGTCATCAGCCTTCCGACGTTTACAGGATGAAAACCATCTACATCCTTGCATACATCAATTGCAAATATTACTTTATCTTCGTTAATATGTTTCGGCAACGGAAGCTGAACCAGTATTCCACTAACTCTATCGTCAGCGTTAAGCTTATTAATAAGCCCTATCAATTCATCTTCTCCAGTATTTTCATCCAATGCATATTCGAAGGACTCTATACCTACTTGCTCGCAAGCCTTTTTCTTTGAATTGACATACACCCTTGATGCAGGGTCATTCCCAACAATGATAACTGCAAGCCCGGGTTCTATATTCTTTTTTTTAAGCTCATCTACTTCTGTTTTAAGCCCCTCCTTAATCTTTATTGCCAATTCCTTTCCGCTTAATACCCTTGCACACATATATATCTACCTTTCTAGTGCTATCTAACATTACAATTTTTTATTTTCACCATTCCAAAATGAAATACCCCCAATACGTATAAAATTTCATTGTAATGCTAAAATCTCACTCTCTGTATTTGTACCCCGCTTCAAAAAGCAAATACCGTTACGGAGCATATTTATCAACGTCTTACATTTTAAATTAATATCATTTCTTTGTCAATTTTTTGACCTTCCTTTTTTCTGTAATTCTTCCCTTCTTTTTGCCACCTGTTTTCCTCCCAGACTTATTACTATCATTGAACTTAGATCTCTCACCTGATTTGTGTTTTTCTCCAAACGGCATCTCACGTTTCGGCCTTATAAGGCATTTTCTACTAAAACCTATTAAATCCCCTCTGTGTGACAGCTTTAGCGCTTCGTACACAAGGTTGTAGTTTTCTTTCCTCCTGAACTGCAGAAGAGCCCTTTGCATTGCTTTTTCTTTAGGTGCTTTTGGTACATATACCTTTTTCATTGTCCTTGGATCAAGACCCGTATAAAACATGCATGTAGAAAGCGTCCCAGGAGTCGGATAAAAATCCTGAACCTGCTGAGGCGTATAATTCATATCCCGAAGGTACTCTGCAAGTTCAATTGCTGCATTAAGATCGCTTCCCGGGTGGCTTGAAATAAGATAGGGAACCAGATACTGTTCCTTACCAATCTTTTTGTTTATATCATAAAACTTTTTAACAAAACGGTCATACACATGCCTCTGAGGTTTTCCCATTTTCTCCAGAACCCGATCCACAACATGTTCAGGTGCAACCTTGAGCTGACCGCTGACATGGTGCTTGCAGAGCTCCACAAAAAAGTCATAGTTTTTATCAAGCATCAGATAGTCATATCTTATTCCAGAACGGATAAAAACCTTCTTTACTTCTGGTATTTCACGCAACTTTCTTAGAAGAGACAAATATTCTCTGTGATCAATAATGAGATTTTTACAAGGTTCAGGATAAAGGCACTGTCTATCCTTACAAACGCCTTTTTTTTCCTGTTTTTTGCACGCCATGCTTCTGAAGTTTGCAGTAGGTCCTCCTACATCATGTATGTATCCCTTGAATCCGGGAGCCCATGTAATTTTTTTAGCCTCATTTATAATGGATGCCTGGCTTCTTCTCTGTATAATCCTGCCCTGGTGGAAATTAAGGGCACAAAAAGAACACCCTCCATAACAGCCTCTATGGCTTGTAATACTGAACTCTACTTCGTTTATTGCAGGTATACCCCCTTCATCTTCGTAAGAAGGATGATAGGTTCTTTCATAAGGCAGAGAGTATACCCTGTCCATTTCTTTTTCACCAAGGGGCATTGCCGGAGGATTCTGCACCAAAAACCGATCACCATGAGCCTGTATAAGAGTCCTTCCTGTAAACGCGTCCTGTTCATTGTACTGAAGCATAAAAGCTTCGGCATATTTTCTCCTGTCGCTTGATACTTCTTCATAGGACAGTATTGTTGCATATTTATCATCCTTGAATTTACCATGCCCATTATTAATGTATTCCTTTATATCTTCCGGCAAATCTGCATATCCTGAAAGATATGCAGTACCACGTATCCCCTGAATACGACTTGCCGATATGCCTTCCCTGAGCATGGCGGCAATTTCAATTATGGGTTTCTCCCCCATTCCATATGCCAGAAGGTCTGCTTTGGAATCAACCAGAATAGAACGCCTTACCCTGTCATCCCAGTAATCATAATGAGCAAAACGCCTCAAGCTCGCCTCAATTCCTCCTATTATGACTGGAACATCCTTGAAAAGCTCTTTAGCCTTATTGGTATACACCATAACCGCCCTGTCAGGTCTTCTGTGAGCCTTGCCTCCCGGCGAATATAAATCATCGCTTCTGGTTTTTTTGCTTGCGGTATAGTGATTTACCATTGAGTCAATAACACCTGATGATATAAGCACTCCGAGCCTGGGCTTTCCCAAAACCAAAAAGTCTTTATTCTCTTTCCAGTCAGGTTGGGCTATAATACCTACCCTATAACCTTCACTTTCTAAAAGCCTTGTTAAAATAGCATGTCCAAAGCTGGGATGGTCTACATATGCATCTCCGCTGATATACAGAAAATCAAGCTCATCCCAGCCTCTTGCCTTCATATCCTCTTTTGTAACGGGCAAAAAACTCAATTACTATTCACCACTTTTCATATTAAGCTCATGCCACTGATGCCTGGTTATAAGAACCTGACGCGGCTTACTGCCCTCAAAACCGCCTACAATTCCTCTTGCCTCCATCTGGTCAACAATCCTGGCAGCTCTGGCATAACCCACCTTAAACTTCCTTTGAATCAAAGATACTGAGGCCTGTCCTGCTTCAATTACAAGTTCGATAGCCTGCGGCAAAAGTTCATCATTATCACCTTTATCGCTTTGCTCCACTTCCTTTTCGCTGTTTATCTCCTCAATAATATCTTCACTATATTCTGCGCACCCCTGCTGTTTTATATACTCAACCACCTTTTCAACTTCCTTATCCGAAACAAATGCTCCCTTTACTCTGATGGGTTTTGGCTCCCCTACAGGATAAAACAACATATCGCCTTTTCCAAGAAGCTTTTCCGCCCCGGCCATATCAAGTATGGTTCTTGAATCCACCTGAGACGAAACGGCAAAAGCTATTCTAGAAGGTATATTGGCCTTAATGATACCGGTTATTACATCAACCGAAGGTCTCTGAGTAGCTATAACAAGATGCATTCCCGCAGCTCTGGCCATTTGGGCAAGTCTGCATATTGCATCCTCCACATCGTTAGGCGCTACCATCATAAGATCAGCAAGCTCGTCTATAATTATAACTATGTGAGGTAAAGGTTCTGGCTTGTTCACGATTTCCTGCACTTCCTGTCCTTCCAGTACATCCTGCACTTCCTCAACTCCCTGGGCTTCATGGACTTCCTGAGTTCCCTGAGCTTTGGGAGCTCTCTTGGCTGCATTTTCGCCAACCATCGCATTATATCCCTTTATATCCCTTACACCGCTATCCGCAAAAAGCTTGTATCTGTTTACCATTTCCTGTACCGCCCAGTTTAATGCACCAGCAGCCTTTTTAGGGTCTGTCACAACTGGAATCAGTAGATGGGGTATTCCATTATATATACCCAATTCCACCACTTTCGGGTCAACCATCAAAAGCTTCACTTCATTTGGTGATGCTTTGAAAAGTAGACTGACAATCAAGCTGTTTATACATACACTTTTTCCAGACCCGGTAGCACCTGCAACAAGAAGATGCGGCATTTTTGCAATGTCCGTCACTATACTCTGTCCTGAAATATCCTTACCTAGTGCAAATGCAAGTTTTGAGGGATAATCCTTAAAGCTTCTGGAATCGATAACTTCCTTTAAAAATACCGCAACAACCTCTTTATTCGGAACCTCTATACCTATTGCCGCTTTACCTGGTATCGGAGCCTCAATCCTTACCCCTGATGCAGCAAGGTTCAATGAAATATCATCCGACAAGTTTACAATCTTACTTACCTTGACCCCCGGACTAGGTTGAAGCTCATAACGTGTAACGGCAGGTCCCATGCTTACGTTTACCACCTTGGCATCAACACCAAAACTCTTCAATGTTTCTTCAAGCTTTTTTGCTCCTTTTATGGCGGAATTCCTGAATTCTGCAGTATTACTGTTTCCCTGTCCAGCTTCCTGCAAAAGTCCTGTATGAGGATATTTATAATCGATATTTATTTTTGGCTTATGGCTTATCTCTTTATTTACGCTGTCTGTTGCCTTTTCAACATCATTTGCATTCCCGTTGGTCTTTTTTAAATCTTTTACGATAAAATCAACACTATCACTCTCAGACTTGGCAGGTTCAGGTTTAACCGACCCTGCTTCAGTTTTTAAATTAACATTCTCTGCTTGCTCCCTGCCTTCTTTCGCTACCTTCTTTACATTGAAATCTACTACTCTAGGAAGCTTCTTTCCGTTCATAACAATATCCGGCTCAAAATCCGGCTCGTCATCAGCCATGTTTTCTTTTAAATCCTTATCACTTGCCTTAAGTCCGTTATTAATATTACTGAATAGTTTTTGAAAAAACTTCTTTATCTTGATAAGAATTGCTGCTATTGATATATTAGTTAAAAGAATTATATCTATTATACCTACTGCTGTTAGTATTATTAATGTTCCAATACTCTTGAATACCATAAGAAAAGGTATGCTTATTATTCCCCCTAGAATCCCCCCGCCTTTAAAGACTTTTCCGCCTTCATAGAACTTTATGATACTCCTTAACACGTCTTTATTTTTATAGTCCTGCTCATTGTAAAAACCTGTCTGTACTATTGCTGAAACAACAAGCATCAGAACAGAAAAATATAGTAGTTTCCAGTTGTTTTTACTGTTGTTCTTTTTAAATATCACAAGAAATGAATAAAATATTATGACTGGTGGTATTACCATGCCCGGAAATCCTGTCAGACCCAGTATCAATCCTTTTACAAATTTTCCAAACACACCTGTTGAATTTTCAAAATATAAGCTCAGCAAAACTAAAACACCTATTGCCAAAAGCACAATACCGACAATCTCATTATTGTACTTTGAAATAGACAGCTTCTTCTTATACTTTTTCTTTTGTACCTTCTTCGCTTTCAATTTGACACCCCCAAAAGAGTTTACCTTTAAAACTAACCCTAATATAACATATTTTGAGGGTGTTTGCTATAATGAGTTTAAGATATATATTTAAAGTTTTTGTATGGAGCCTTTAATAATTTCGCCAGGCATAAGGGCAGGATTCAAATACGCTTTCGGTGAAGTACTGATAACCCTGTCAACCCTGTATCTGTTATTTGAAAGAGGCATAACTACAACCTTCTCACCTAAATATTCTATCTCAATAGATTCTTCTCCAATTGTTTCATCATTGTTCCTAAATATTACTTCTGGTGGCATTATTGTATAAAGTATCACTGCAAACCCTCCAAAATATCCTGTGATATTTGATTTGTGTTCTTTCTTGCAAGCTCTATCATTTCATATAGCTTTTTCAAGGCTTGGCTAAGTCCGCCTGTTTCGTCAATGAGTCCGTGTTTTACCGCTTCCTCTCCAAAAAGTATAGTTCCCACGTCGCTTGCAAGTTCTCCGGTCTTAAGCATCAGGTTTCTAAAATCTTCTCTGGATATTTTTGAATTCTTCGACACAAACTGCACTACTCTTTCCTGCATTCTGTCAAAATATTCATAGGTCTGAGGAACCCCAATAATTATACCGTTAAGCCTTATGGGATGTATGGTCATTGTAGCTGAAGGTGCTATAAATGAATACCCGGTCGCAACAGCCATCGGAACTCCTATACTGTGACCTCCCCCTAAAACAAGAGACACACTGGGTTTTGACATACTAGCAACCATTTCGGCAATGGCAAGACCTGCTTCAACATCCCCGCCAACAGTGTTCAATATAAGCATGAGCGCGTCAATATCTGCACTCTCCTCAATCGCAACCAATTGAGGAATTACGTGCTCATATTTTGTTGTCTTGTTTTGTGGCGGCAGTATAATATGTCCCTCAATCTGGCCAATAATAGTCAGACAGTGAATATTACCCTTAGGGTTTGAAACAACAGACTTCCCTAGTTCTTTTATCTCTTCAATTCCAGCTTTATTCTCTTTTTGACAATTTATCTCTTCAGCAACCGCAGCGTTTCCATAAGTTACTTTATTCTCTTCGCTCAAAAAATCACATCCTTGGTATGTAAAATCGGTTATTATTAGTATTGTTTATAATGGAAAAAATATTACAGACCAAGAAAACAAAATATTCATATAACAGCATAAGCTGCAATAAAAGCGGTAAACTCCGCTACGATAACTACATTGAATGTTGAATCTCTATTTTTTTCTTCTCTCAATTTCTTCTGCCAACTCAGTAAGGTAAACCCATCGTTCCATTGCATCCTCCAACTTCTTTTCGAGCTGCTCCTTTTGTGATGCCAGTTTCTGTAGTTGTTCAAAATCACTGGAGGCCTCATTCATTTGCACTTCTACTTCCTGTAATTCCTTCTCTAACCCGGCAACAATTACATCAATCTCATCAAACTCCATTTGCTCCTTGTACGTGAATTTAAGTGGCCTTTCCTTCTGGTATTCTGCTTTTTCACTTGCTTTTTCATTGTCTAAGTCTAAAAAACCTTTTTCTCTCAAGTGCACATTCTGCTGGACACAACGGCTATAATCCGAATAATTCCCTCCATACCGTGTAATTACTCCCTTCCCTTCAAAAGAAAATATCCTGTCCACAACCCTGTCAAGGAAGTATCTGTCATGGGATACAACAATAACTGCCCCTGAAAATCCGTCCAGATACTCTTCAAGAATTGCAAGTGTTTGAATATCAAGATCATTGGTAGGCTCGTCCAACATCAAAACATTAGGTGCACCCATCAATATCCTAAGAAGGTATAAGCGCCTTCTCTCCCCTCCCGATAACTTTGAAACAGGAGTCCACTGCATACCCGGTGGGAACAGAAATCTCTCCAGCATCTGGGATGCACTCAGCAAACCTTCTCCTGTACTTAAATACTCTGCCTGCTCCTTAATATATTCTATAACCCTTAAATCCTCATTCATGTCACCATTTTCCTGTGAGAAATAGCCTATCTTTACCGTTTCTCCAATGGTAACCGTTCCGCTGTCTGGAGTTAACTCTCCTGCAGCAATTTTCATCAAGGTTGTTTTTCCGCTACCATTAGAACCAATTATTCCTATTCTGTCATTCCTCAAAAGAATGTAACTGAAATCCTTTATAATTTCACCGCAGGAAAAGCTTTTTGAAACATTATCAATCTCAATAATTTTTTTCCCGAGGCGAGAAAAACCCACCTGCATTTCAATATTTTCCTTTTCTGCCGGTCCCGACTGCTCGGTAAGCTTTTCAAACCTTTCTATTCTTGCTTTCTGTTTTGTTGAACGGGCTTGTGCTCCTCTTCGTATCCATTCCAGTTCACTGCGTATCAAACTCTGGCGTTTTCTTTCGGAGGCTTCCTCAATTTCCTCCCTTTCCGCTTTCATTTCAAGATACTTGGAATAGTTAGCCTTATAGCTGTACAGCCTTCCCCCGTCAATTTCCACAATACGGTTTACCACCCTATCCAAAAGATACCTGTCATGTACAACCATCAGCAATGCACATTTGCTCTTGTTAAGGTATTTCTCCAACCAGTCCACAGTATCATTGTCAATGTGATTTGTAGGTTCGTCAAGTATTAGTAGCTCCGCAGGAGTTATAAGCGTACTTGCCATGGCAACTCTTTTGCGCTGTCCCCCAGACAGCTTGCCTACATCTTTGTGGAAATCAGATACTCCAAGTCTGGTTAGAATGCTTTTTGCCTCAGTTTCAATTAACCATGCATCCATACTGTCCATTTTGCGGGTTAGGTCAACCAGTTTGCTTTCAAGCATACTATCTTCAGGGCTGCAATTTATCTTTTGAAGTACACTCTCATATTCCCTGATAAGCTTCATCACAGGCAAATCCCCTTTAAACACCTGATCCAAGACGGTTGTACCGTCCTCAAAGTATGGATTCTGCTGCAAATAATTGATTCTCATTCCGTTTGCGTAAATTATTCGACCTGTATCCGGGGTTTCAATCCCCGCCACAACTTTGAGCAGTGTAGACTTGCCGGTTCCATTTATACCTATAATTCCTATTTTCTCGCCTTCGCTAATGCTTATGGATATATCACTGAATAATATTTTCTCACTATAACTCTTCGATATTTTCTCTGCCGTTAAAATATTCATAAAAACCCCTTCTATATAAATCATAAGAGAACTCTATAAATCACAAGATAACTCTTAATTCTTTGACCTTCTAATAAAAAATAGACAAGCAACTCCCAAAATTGCAATTAAGAAAAATATAGCTGAAATTCCTAAAGGATTTGATGGTTTAGATGTTACAAAAATTGCTGTTGGTCCATCTGCTCCTCCAATAATTCCTATAGAACTACTCTCATTTGCGTTTAAATTGTATTTGCGAATTAAATATAGTGGCAAAAAATACTCATATATTACCGCAACAAGAGATATTAAGGCACTTACAACAGTTAATATTAATATTCCTTTGGATACAAACTTCTTTTTTTGTCTATTTGCAAACAACACTTCATCAACCCTTCTTTGGTTTATTAACAACATATATATACTATACCTTTTTACAATAAAAAACAATACAGCACTGTAGCCGTTATTTTCAGCCGTTATTAATTTGTTATGGTAACAGATGTGATTATTGGGTACAATAGTTATATACTCAACTTTCCCACTTATAG
>LSQX01004153.1_pt1 | contig 11754 bp, 10 predicted proteins | sample 654561 | NCBI WGS metagenome assembly LSQX01 (sample SAMN04489861, study PRJNA283612) | anaerobic digester metagenome | isolation source: 4 biogas reactors fed with cattle manure at either 37C or 55C with and... | place: Denmark: Kongens Lyngby | collected 2014 | reverse complement strand
AAACAACAGCAACCTTACCACATTGTCCACCTTCCATAAGAGCGTATGCTTCGGCTGCTTTCTCAAGGGGAAATACATGTGTTATCAACTCTTCAGGGTGAATACCCCAACGTACCAGTCGTTCTACCAACTCTTCCATCCTCCACAGGCTGGTTACCCATGAACCGTAAATTGTCTTTTGACCATGAATAATATCCGGGCTGGGATTGAATGTGCAGCTGCCGCCTTCTCCAATCATCGCCATCTTACCCCACTCACGTGTTGCTCTAATGGCCAGCACTCTGCCAGCGTCATTTGCACTTGCATCAAAAGCACGTTCAACACCGTTCCCAGCTGTAACTTCAAGGATTTTATCCAGCGTGTCATCGCCTGGCTTAAACACATGATCCACAAGATTGAGCTCTTTTGCAAGGTCAATACGGTAATCGTTCAATTCCACACCAATCAGTTGGCTTGCTCCCATTGCCTTACAAAGCATTAATGCAGCCAGACCTACTGGTCCAAGACCTACCACGAGAACCGCATCATTCCCCGATACACCTGTTTTTTCTATGGCCTCATAAACAGTACCAAACCCACAGGCCACCTGTGCGCCATCCATATATGTCAGTTCGTCGGGTAAAAGTACCAAATCCTTCTCTTCTGCCAGTATGTAAGGAGCCATTCCTCCGTCCCTTTGCCAGCCATATGCTGCACGGAACTTGCTTTTACAGGAAATATAATACCCTCTTCTACAGTCGTTACAAACGCCGCAGCCAGATATATGGTAAACAATGACCCGGTCTCCTTTCTTAAATCTTTTCAGGCCTTCGCCTTCTCTTTCGATAATTCCACATGGTTCATGGCCTGCAATTGTTCCAGGAATGTACCCTTCGGGCCCTTTTCCAAGATGCTCCCTGTAAATACAACGGATATCGCTGCCGCAAATCGTTGTGGCTTTTGTTCTGATCAAAACCTGACCGTACCCCGGTTCAGGGATATCAAACTCACGGATCTCAACCGAACTGTTACCTGGTAATATTGCACCTTTCATTTTTTTCATCACCATATACCTCCCTATTTGTTCTTTGTTGTCATATCCTTAGCGTTATATCATATTAAAAAACAAGCCAACCAAACAGCAATCCCATATCTACATACTCTACATAATTGCAAATATGATTCCTTGCCTTGACTCGCTTTCAATATTTTAGGGACGCACTGTTAATGCCACCTGCGCATTTTTCGAGCCTACTGCTACATTATATCAGTTTAGCAATTGATAGAATAGATAAAACCAGCTTTTCGCTCGCAAAAAATGTCGTATTCGAAATGCTCAACCATCTGATCGGCTGGCTTCAGGGCAACCATGATCCCTGAACAGTGCATGTTACATCTCATTATTTGCAAATCCTCCGGTATGTGATATGATATTTATGGGAATTACCCCAAAGACATGGTTCTCAGGGTTTTTATGAGTGGTTTTTGATTGCTCTAAACATTCTGGATAGTTACTAAATCATGTTCGTTATCATACCTTTCAATGAGCGCTTACGCGAATTGAATGGCAAAATGTAGGGGACGAAAACGCCTTGGTTTACGGGTCGAGCCGTATGTTAGTATCTGAAAGCGCAATGGAGAAATTAATATGAAAAAGAATTTATTAGTCATCCTTGGTATCAGTATCCCATTCGGGATTTTGTTATCGGTTCTAAAAAACAGATTGAACATTCCGGAAAAACAATTCTGGACATACTATGCCATCTTTGCCGTTGCCCTCGCTATAGGCGCTTATATCATCAACTTTATTTGGCAGCTTTCTTTCTTAAAAAAGCTGATGAAGATAAGTTCGTTGCTTTACAATGACAACAATCCCGATGGATATATTGAAGAGAATGAAAAGCTTCTTAAGCGGGTGAAATCATCATATAACAGAGGCCGCATATTGATGAACATATCCGTTGGATATTGTGAAAAACAGGATTATAGGCGGGCTAAAGAAATTTTACTGGATATTCCCGAAAAACACATGAAGGGAATTCATAAAGTGCTATACTATCACAATCTCTGCTATTATTACTTCATGCTGAATGAAAACAAACAGGCCGCCGCTATTTTTTCATCCAATTACGCACTGTTCCAAAAATATGAAAACAACCCTTCATTTGGTGGGTGCATTTTGGTCAACCGCATCCACTATCATCTCTCCAACGGAGAAATCGAGCAAGCAAAGATTCTGCTGGAAGAAGCAAAGAAGAAATATACCGATCCAAAATACCAGCATGATTTTGAAGCTCTGGACCAAAAGCTGATCAATCATGCAACCTCATAAAATCTATATTGTGATGCAACGTTTCTGTTGATAAGCGAATACTATTTTTTCAGGTAATCGTTGGATATTTGCTGTAAAAAAGGTGTTGTCTACACAATCCACACAAAACGAAGGCATCTTTATCAATCTCCGAACACTACAGATGCTATCGGACTCAGGTTTTGCTGAGGATTTTTGCCAATTCCCTTCACGTAGAATTACATATTGTCATTTGATAAAGATACCTCAGGTATTTTTGAAGAACAGACCATTTTTTGTTTTTTCCTGCGATGAAAGCCTGGCAGATAAAGGGCTTTTTCGTTTGACAACTCTTACTGGAAAAAATTATAATGATATATATGATAAAAAGGGGTGTGTAGCGAGTGACCGAACTAAAAGATACTGTCCTGGATCAGTTCCAGTATACTACCCAGGATTTGCTCATTCGGAACAAGAGTATATTGGATAGTATGACAAAGATGATAGACTCCTGCGCCAGAGTATCCAGAACTTTAATAAAAGCAGTAACCCAATGTGGGTGTATTCAGATCATCGGCGAAAAGCAGGAAGTTCCCCTAATGACAGACATGGATGAATTGAAAACACTTATGGCAAACCATCTGGAAGGCACCTTGTGCGAAAACTGCCGCGACCTCCTGGAAAAAGATTTGGGAAGGAACCTGTTTTACCTGGCCGCCGTATGCAATACGCTTGATCTGAATTTATATGATATTATCATCAAAGAGCTGAAGCGACTGAAGCTTCTGGGCAAATACAGCCTGCGCTAAACCTTGCTGGAATATACTACTACCGGGTTACAGCCAAACAACTTTGTCTTTGCCGTGGAAAGGAGTAACAAATGCAAAAAAACAATACAACACTGCAATTCTTCATAACCCCACATGCCGGGAAAAGGCTTATCGCCAAAGCGTTCATATGCATTCCTGAAATATTGGGCGCATTGGAAAACAAGACTATTGCAATTATTGCAGGTACAACAAATGGCTATATCGCACAAGAGCTATTAGCCCATATCGGTCAATCTGAAGGGTTTTCCAGAAATGGTTTTTATCGCGGCATAACTTTGCCACCCCACTATAGGGCAAACAATCCCACTGCTGGTTTCACTGGTGATGTTGTGCTGGAAAAGGGGAAGTGGGAAAAAGGAAAAACAATTTTTGATGTGGCGGCTCAACTCACAAAAGGGGATATTATCCTAAAAGGCGCGAATGCACTGGACATGATAAACCGAAAAGCCGCTGTCATGATTGGTCATCCGGAAGGTGGAACAATCATGGCTGCACTAACTGCTGTTATTGGAAAAAGATCTGTATTATACATTCCCGTCGGCTTGGAAAAAAGGGTATGCGGTAATTTAGATGAGATTGCCGCTTCGATCAACTCACCAGCGGCGTCAGGACCCCGATTGATACCCATACAAGGAACCATAATTACCGAGTTGGATGCAATCAATGTAATGACCGGCTGTAAGGCCACACTGATCGCCGCTGGCGGGATTTGTGGTGCCGAAGGTGGCTATTGGATAGCTGTTACAGGAACAGAAGAACAGGTTTCAAAAGCAGCAAAAATCATACGCTCGGTCGAAGGCGAGCCACCATGTACACTGTAAAAACGCAGGTTAATGCATGATATACGCACAAGTAACCTCCATGGTCGTCTTGGTCAGGCGCCTATGGAGGTTCTTTTATCTGAATGCACCCAATGGCCTGGACTTCCACGCATCAATCCAAATACTCCAGTGCTTCTTCGACAGTTCTGGCAAAGAGCAACTCAACAGCGTCAGCTGTATTATCTGACGCCTGTTTTTTTCGATTTCCAGCAGGTACGATACACTTCTTAAAACCCATTCGCTGCGCCTCCATGATTCTTTTATCAACCTGACTTACAGGACGAACCTCACCCGTCAGCCCCACCTCTCCCATTACAACGATTTCGGAAGCAATCGGTTTGTTTCTAAAGCTGCTGGCAATACTTGCAATGATCCCCATGTCGCATGCGGGTTCATCGAGTCTGATTCCCCCCACCACATTAACATACGCATCCATGTTATATAACTGCATCCCCACTTTCTTTTCCAGAACTGCCATCAACATGGTCAACCGGTTATAGTCGATTCCCGTTGCCATGCGTCTTGGCATCTGAAAGCTGGTTGGGGTGACCAGAGCCTGTATCTCCAAAAGCATCGGCCGGGTTCCCTCAAGGCTTGCCACCACTACAGATCCGGACTGCTCTTTTGCCCTCCCGTCAAGCAAAAGCCCGGAAGGGTTTCCAACCTCTATCAAGCCTTCCTGCCGCATCTCAAACAAGCCAAGTTCATTGGTTGAACCAAAACGGTTTTTGACAGCCCGTAGTATCCTGTAATTCTGATGCCGTTCTCCTTCGAAATACAACACAGTATCAACCATATGCTCCAAAACCCTTGGTCCTGCAATAGCGCCTTCCTTGGTAACATGACCGACAATAAAAACAGCTATCCCAAGACCCTTTGCAATGCGCATCAGGTGTCCGGTTACTTCACGCACCTGGCTCACACTTCCGGGAGCGGAAGTTAGCTGTGTGCTGTAAACCGTCTGGATAGAGTCTAGAATCACAGATTGGGGCTTGTTTTCTTCAATCAATCTTCTCACATTCTCGAAATTGGTTTCAGAAACCATCAGAATATTCTGGTGATTCACTGAAAGCCTGTCCGCCCTAATCTTTATTTGCTTGATCGATTCCTCCCCGGATATGTACAACACTTTTTGTTTTGGCGACAGGCTCCCACACACCTGGAGAAGAAGGGTGGATTTCCCGATTCCGGGATCACCACCCACCAGGACCAGGGAGCCATTCACGATTCCGCCTCCAAGCACCCTGTCTAATTCTGACATTCCAGTCTTTATTCTCTCCTCGGTATCCTTGGACACTTCGGTCAGCGGTATGGCTTTCGGGACAAGCCCCGTTGAAACCGCCTGATGTTTGGCAACCTCAATTTCCTCTACAAACGTATTCCACTGTAGACAGGCAGGGCATTTCCCCAGCCATTTTCCTGTTTCATATCCGCACTCGGAGCAGACGAATTTTGTTTTCTGTTTCGCCAATACAAACCCTGCCTTTCCATCGAATTAAATTCCAGATTACTGCCGTTATCCAAATATCTGTCCACCTTTATCCAATAACCCTTTCAAGGCCAATACATACATCGCATGGGACCAAGTTAATGGGATCACCCAGCAGGGTTTCCCATCCTGTCTGTCGGCTTGTTCTGGCAGAAGATCAAGATGGGTCCTGCTTTTAATGCTCCACTCCAAATATTCTGCCGCTTTGTTCAGCTCTCCTGTTTCAAGATGATACAAGGCCATCCATAAAGTCGCAATAACCCATGGGTTGCCTCCAGCATAGCTATCGTCCTCATAGCGCCGTATTCCCCCAACCTTCTCACAAACAAGTACATCTTCGATTTTCGCAGCCGTTTTCCGAACAATGGAGTCATCAGGCGGGAATACTCGAAACGGGACTGAAGTGCCCAACAGGCTGATATCCATTCTGGCATCGGTCTGTGAAACCTCCCATGCAAACCCTTTGGAATTCACCCTTATAGTTACAACCTGTTCCGAAGGTTCCTTTCCCCAAGGATTCAGTTTTGTCCGGATACTTCTGAAAAAAACACCGTTCTGGTGATCTACAAGTTCCTTTATCATTGCGTCTTTTATTTCCCGCGCAATTTTACGCCAATTACGAGTGGTTTCATCCGCTATCCCCAGTAGTTCACCTATCTGCGACGCGGCATTGATCCCCGCAACTACAGCAGCCGTCGAATACGTGTGTTCTCCCTTTCGTTCTTCCCATAAGTCAAAACTGGGCTTTGGCAGGTTTGTTTCCGTATCGATAAAGTTTTCCAGAAAGCCAACCGCCTTGACAACGGCGGGCCACATCTCTTTCAGAAATCGCATATTTTTTGTTGCTTCAAAATGCCTGAGGATACCAAACAATATCGAGCCTGTTTCATCGATCTGAATGCCCCATGATGGTGCCAGGCGTCCATTCATATGATAGCGCTGATGCCAAAAGCCCTCTGTGTCCTGAACCCGGGAGGCCCATTCATAAAACCTGGCTGTATCCTGGAAAAGGCCCACTTCATCAAAGGCCTGTGTAATAAAGGCTGCATCCCTTCCCCAACAATATGCATACCGTCCGCATTGGGTGAAGCCTTCGTCAATTTCCGGGGAAGCCAAAATACCTCCCGTGCTGTTATTGATCATCAATTTAAACAAAAGCAATGAACGCCTGTAAACACTGTCTGCGTTCTCGTTTCCACTTATTACCGTTCTACAGCTTTTTAAATAATTATGCCAGTATATTCTTGTGGTATCCACAAGCGTATTGTAATCGGTTGCCTTTATCCTTCTCATCAAGGCTTTCACATCGTTCATTCCCTTTGCAAAGGCAATATACAGGGTTATTGTCTTCCCACATCCAGGTGGCAATATCCCCACGTCCCACAGCATGGCACCATCGGGGGACATCCCTATGCTATCCGGACCGACCAGCTTTCCCTCCCATACCGCTCCAAACGGATTATTCCCAATCTGGAATTCCTTGACCTCCAGGCTGGAACCAACCACCCAATATCCGCCGTGTCGATAATGCATCAATGCATCCAGCTGGAAATCGAACAAAGTACTGCCCATGTCATGTTGCGATGAGATCACATGGGAAGCAACCCCCATGCCGACATGGACTTCTTCTGAGCCTACGTTTATGATCTCATAATGGCGGATCATAACCGATTCATCGGGTAAACAAAAATCGGTTTGAATGACCTTCAACGGAAGCTTTGTTAAAAGAGCGGTCGTTTCAAGAATATTGGTGTCATCCAGGTAGCGCTGGGCGTATTGATGATCACCTTCACTGAACCATAAAGTGCTGTTTGAAAACCTTGTATCAAAAAAACCTGTCAACATTTTTTCCACATGCTGGGCAAAATCAATATCAGGCCAATACAGCCGGATAAGTTCGCCCGTTTCGGTTATGCAGCCAAGCATGCTACCATTGCCGATTACTGCGTTATTAATGTAAGGCTTACCCATAAAAAACCTCCTGACAGAGTTGGGTCGAATAATGAAACTGGTTGCGCCTCTGGGCCTGGAAGGTTGAACAAATTTCAACCTGCTTTGAGTAGTTTTATACGAAATTCATTATAGCATTCCCAGAGGTTCAGGTAAATCAATTATTTCCCAACTCCATGTATATTCGAAAATGATTGATTTACCAAACATATTTTTACCGTTGATGTAGAAAATAAGTCTGCGTGTGAATTTCGGATTGTGTAATACAGAGAAAGAACCAAGTTCAGGATTGTTGGAGGATAAAATGGAAATTGCAATTCATCTAGTGATTTTTTCTTTTTCATACTTCGTTCAATTTTTTTTATTTCTGATCGGAGCCTACTATATGATCATCATGATATCTGGATGGATTCCATTTCCAGAGAAAAAAAACACCAATAAACCTGTACTATACCACCGCTTTGCCATTGTCATCCCTGCCCATAATGAAGACAAAGTAATCAAAAGCATGATCATGAGTTTGAAAAGGCAACAGTATCCAGCTTCGATGTTCGACATTTTTGTTATCTGTGATAACTGCACCGACAATACCGAATATGAAGCGGAAAGAGCAGGCGCCTGTGTTCTTGTCCGCTGCAATGATAAAGAACGTGGTAAAGGTTATGCGCTGGATTGGGCGTTTGCAAGAATATTCACCCTGGAAAGCCAATATGACGCAATCTGTGTCTTTGATGCGGATAATGTTGTCTCTTCCAATTATCTGAATGAAATGAACCAAATGCTTAATCAGGGGCACCAGATCATTCAGGGCTATATTGACAGCAAGAATCCTTTTGATTCATGGATTTCCTTGTCCTATTCCATAGCTTTCTGGCTTTCAAACAGAACTTTCCAACAAACCAGATATAATCTGGGGTTAAGCTGCGGACTGTGCGGTACAGGCTTTTGTGTTAAAACCGATATTATCCGGGAAATAGGATGGGGTGCAACCTGCTTGACAGAGGATCTGGAATTTACGATGAAGCTTGTACTGAATAATAAAAAGGTTGCCTTTTGTAAAAAAGCGATTGTGTATGATGAGAAGCCACTTACTTTTATGCAGTCATGGCGGCAGCGAAAACGCTGGATGCAGGGGCATACCGATTGTGCACGGCGCTATCTGCCCAAGCTCTTCAAAAAATCTTTCATGGAGGCAAACCTCACGGCTTTAGATTGTGCCATTTACCTGTTTCAGCCTATTCGATTCATATGCTTTGGTCTGGCTACCCTTTTTTCATGGTTCGGTCAGGCTTTTCCCATGATATCCTTATACATAATTGGATATTCATTTCCGCCAGAGGTATGGTCGTTGATTGTACTTTTTCAGCTTCTTTTTGGTCCTCTGGTTGTATTGTTCGAAAAAAAATGGAATATTAAAGTACTAATAGGTTTCATCGTTTATCCATTCTATTGTTTCACATGGTTGCCGGTCACTCTGGCAGGAATAAAGGATGCTCAGCAAAAGGAATGGGACCACACCTGTCACACAAGGGATATTCGCATTGAAGAGATCGAAAGATAAGTGTTTTATCATCCTGATCATTATTACGGGGTTTTCACGTTTCACTTATCGATAATTCATACTTGATAATAGAAGTGCACTACGACATGGGGAAGCATGGAGAGTTTGAATTTTGCTACTTATTGGAGCCTTTTTCTGTTTCAAATTGGTGTAATGAGGTAAAAAAAGAGTATACCGATCGTAGGGTTACTCAATCATCTGATTTTGCCGATATAGGATATGACGCTCTACGATGATTTCCTGGAGGGGGATTGTATGAAGAAGGATAACGAAGAAAAAAAGACATCAGCCAATAAAATAGTTCAAATAACCGCGACAATCATCGGCTTTGCGATAGGATTCCTGTTTTTTATGAGGACAGAGGACTGGATGGTTTTTATCGTCTTTGGTGCTTTCGCTATGGTAGAAGCCTTTGTTGTTCGGACTGTTTTTGAATCTGGTATTAACAAATTGGCAATAAGATTTACTAATGAAATGCAGAAAATAAAGGATGGGGATTTTTCAGTCCTGATTGTCCCAAAGGAGTATGGTATTCTTGGGCAGGTAGCAACAACCGTGAACACCGTGCTTAGTGACATAAAAAAACTTATCGATGGTTTCTTCCAATTGTCTCTTGCCATTAACAGCTCTTCCTATACGGTTAAAAATGTTTCAAAGAACGCAACAGATGCGATTCAACTGATTTCTCAAACAACCGATGATATCTCCAAGGGCGCTACGAGCCAGGCAGAAGAGGCGCAAAACGGTGTTCTGTCTGTTGAAAAACTAGCTGACCAGATTAATGCGGTTTATAACAGCTCCAACGAAATTATCATAGAAACAGATAGAATTACTCAGGTCAATACAGCCGGAGTTAATGCGGTTGAATCTTTGAAAGAAAAAACCGTTATGAATATCAATGCTTCTGAGAAAATCATTTTGGTTATTGAAAAGCTTATTCAAACGGTGCAGCAGATCACCTCGTTTACCGATTCAATAGAAAATATCACAGAACAGACAAACATGCTTGCCCTCAATGCCGCCATTGAAGCAGCCAGAGCTGGGGAAGCAGGCTTGGGGTTTGCAGTTGTCGCCGATGAAGTGCGCAGGCTCGCCGATCAAAGCAGGCAAGCCAATCTGGAAATCACGAACTTGGTAGAATCGATCAGTGATGATTCCCAAATGGCTGTCAGCGTTATGGAGGATCTGCGGAATGCAAGCGAGGAGCAGAACCTGTCCGTTGAACAAACAGGTCAGGCATTCTCTGATATAGCAAATGCCATTTACGCTATCGTTGATAAGTTTAGAAATGTAAACGAATCGGTGAATAAAATGCAGACCGACAAAGATGAGGTTATCAAATCCATCGAGCACATTTCCTCTGTTTCGCAGGAAACTGCAGCTGCCAGTGAGGAAATGGCCGCAACGACCGACTCTCAGATGAATGCCTTTGACGAGCTTCAGCAGGCATCAACCGATCTGGAGCAGCTGGTTATCAAGCTGGATGAAAACTTAAAGCGGTATAAGCTGCGCTAGGTGGAATTTCACTTGGAAGCAAGCATTACATTCCGTATTGTCAGGCTAAGATAAAAGAATACCCGGCTTGCCGTTTTATTGGCTTGCCGGGTATTGTCTCATTCTGTACTTTATCGTAATTTGGAGAGCAGTCAACTTGATTTGATGGTGTTGCCATTCATGTATCTTTTTCACTTTTGCAGTCAGGATCGATGATCGTGATTAATACGCTATGAGTCTTCTGGCATAACGTTCCTCTACTGAAAATCCCCAAGCCTTGTTAGTTTATCATTTCACCTTTGTACAGTATAATAATCATCAGATGCTCTCTGCTTGACTAGCAAGTCAGTTTTTTTCCTTTTTAAGTACAAAATCAACATTCAAGATATATGTTTTCACCTTTTATATTCCCAATTTCCTCAACAGTGCAATAGTTTTGATCAATAACCCTAACAACCACAACTGGAATTCCTTTTATATTCATCATTCCTATATAAGATACTTGAACTTTAATATCATTTATAATTAAAAACTTTGGTTTTATATCTTTTATTTCTGTATCCCCAATATTCTCCAAATTTATGTATAGTTGCTGCTTTTCCTTTATTGGAAAAACCGCTGTCACTTTGTATATCATCTTACCACTCCCAATTATTTACCTGGTTTTAGTGTATCTATTAGCCTGTCTAAAATCTGCTCAATTATTTGGTCTTCATTTGGCATAAATTGGCCTCCATTTCTAGTTTGGAAATATTTATGTAGCCCTTCATGAAAAACTGATCTTCTTGTAGAAACATCTTGCCTGAACAAGAAACTGGAATTTCCCGCCTAGTCCAACATATGCGATGCTTCAGCTCCCATTTTTTGCAGGTACTCAAGTGCGTCCCCTTTTGCATATTCAGCAGTAACTCCTGGGCGTTTGTTAGCCATCTCAATTAATTCATCAACTGTTGCTGGAGTGCTACGCGTTCCCTCACTACAAGGACTATAACTATTATATAATTCCTGCTACCATATCTCAATAAAAAAAGAATGTTCTCCCATTGCTTTGCTTCCAGGATATGAAATAAGTTCTTGTCATCAGTGTCTTCATATGGCCTGTATTCTGTCCTGGTTTTCATCATACCGTAAATAATCCTCACAAGTCTTCTTGCCACGCACACAAGCGCCTGTGGCTTGTTCTTGCCCTCTTTAACTTTCTGCTCAAAATACTCCCTGAATACCGGGTGTCTTGGCTTTCCTGAGGCCGATACTGCTACCATCTGGATTGCGAGAAAGTGAAATATCGCATTTAGTGCCCTGTTGCCATTCCTGCATCTTTGGTCTTTACCCTTTCCGGC
>LSQX01277693.1_pt1 | contig 11756 bp, 8 predicted proteins | sample 654561 | NCBI WGS metagenome assembly LSQX01 (sample SAMN04489861, study PRJNA283612) | anaerobic digester metagenome | isolation source: 4 biogas reactors fed with cattle manure at either 37C or 55C with and... | place: Denmark: Kongens Lyngby | collected 2014 | reverse complement strand
AGCAGTCATAAAATAATCCCTTTCTGTATCTGCTTTAATCCTTTCCAGCTTTTGCCCGGTCCTTTCACTTAGAATCCGATTTAAAGATTCCTTCATATTGACGATCCTGCGGGCGTGGATCTCTATGTCAGTTGCCTGTCCCTGAGTGCCTCCCAGCGGTTGATGGATCATTATTTCAGCATTAGGCAATGCAAATCTTTTGCCCTTTTTCCCGGCCGCCAAAAGAAATGCCCCCATGCTGGCAGCCAGACCGACACAAATCGTTGCAACATCCGGCCTTATATACTGGACCGTATCAAATATCGCCATTCCGGCGCTGATGGATCCGCCGGGGCTGTTTATATATAAAGATATATCCTTATCGGGATCTTCTGCTTCTAAAAACAATAATTGAGCAATCACCAGATTAGCTACCGTATCATCAATAGCACTACCCAAAAAAATGATCCTGTCTTTTAATAAACGGGAATAAATATCGTAGGAACGTTCTCCCCTGCTGGTTTGTTCAACTACCATTGGTACCAAATATGACATGATTATTCACCTCTTATTCAAAACTATACTCGCTTACTAATATTTTATTCTTTTTCCACTTCTGATTCCACTTGCGATTCTTCCTCTTCCAGCGATACGGTTTCCGTCTCTTCATCTTCCGTCTGATTATCAGCTTTTTCGCTTTGTTCTGTTATCGTTGCCAGTTCCACCAGATATTCAATAGCTTTTTCAACTTTTAAACCCATCTTGATATTATCCATTGAACCCTGGAGTCTTTCCCGGGCAGCTTCAATTTCCATTCCCATACCCGTGGCAACATCATCTATATATTTATCTATTTCTTCATCGGTTATTTCAAAACCTTTTTCCTCAACAATTTTCTCCAGCATGAAGTTACCCTGGGCAATTTTCTCCGCTTCCGGCCGGATACTCTCGGCAAAGCTTTCCGGATCGCTGTTGGTTATAGAAAAATATTGTTCCAGACTGATTCCCTGTGATGCCATCCTTTGTTCCAATTGGGCCATCATCCTTTCCGTCTGGGCATCGATGACGGCTTTGGGCAGCTCGATCTCACATCTTTCCACTGCCTTTTCGATAGCAGTCTGATGGATCATTTCCTTTTTTTGATTATCACGGACGGTTTCCAGACCTTTTTTAATATCGTTTTTTAATTCCTCGATGGTGTCAAATTCGCTGACTTCCTGAGCAAATTCATCGTTTAATTCCCTCACCCTTTTGGTAGTGATCTTTTTGACCAGAACCTGGAATACTGCCTGCTGGCCAGCCAGATCTTCAGCATGATATTCCTCGGGGAATACTACTTCCACCTCTTTGGTTTCGCCCAGTTTTACTCCCACCAATTGCTGTTCAAACCCGGGTATGAAAGTATCTGAACCTAATTCCAGCGGATAATCTTCATCTTTCCCCCCGGGAAAAGGCACTTCATTCAGGAAGCCTTCAAAATCAATTGTAACCGTGTCTCCCAGCAGTGCAGGCTCGTCATCTGTTTTTTCCTCAACCACTGCATAACGCTGCCGCATTTCCTCCAGCTGGTATTCCACTTCCGATTCACTCACATCAAAGAAGGGGATAGTTATTTCCAGACCGGCAAAATCGCCTAATTTGATTTCGGGTTTTACGGCCACAATAGCTTTAAATACGAATTCTTCCCCCGGATTTAGATCTTCAATATCAAATTCGGGCTGAGCAATAGGTTCAATGTCCACCATTGTCAATGCTTCTTCATAAGCTAAAGGCACGATATATTCCAAAGCATCCTGGAAAAGTACCTCTTTGCCATAATGAGCTTCCAGTAATTGACGCGGGACCCGTCCCCGGCGAAATCCTGGTATTGATACTTCTTTGACGATTTTGCGATAGGCATATTCAAATCCTTCCTCCATTTTGTCTGCGTCAACCGATATTTGAATATGGGCTTCGCTTGCTTCTATTTTTTCTAATCTGGCTTCCATTTATGCTCCTCCCAACTAATAATTACTGGTTAATTCATACTTATACAATTGTAACCAATATTCCCGGAATGTATAATTTATCCTTAAAAAAATCTACCCTACTTTGATAAAAAATACAACACCACGGCTCAAGCCGAGGTGTTTCTCGCAGGAATCCCTTCAATATATAAGAATAAATAATTAAAACCCCTTCGTCAAGTGATATACGCATTCTTTCGTTGCTTAGCGGAGGGATTTATTGGTTTCGTGTAAATGCTCCATCAGCAAATTCCCCAGTTTCAAAAGAAAAATTCCCTGTTCCCATTCCAAATCTTCGTCATCTAAAACATCCTGGCGCAGGAGATTAAGGGATAAATCAGGATTATTGTGGAAAAACTCAGCCAGATCGGCTATAAATAAGTTTTCAACCGCTTTTAATGTTTTGATACTGGATTTAAAAGGACGGAAAGCTACTACAATATCTGCACTTTTCACTGTACGGCGGATATCTTTAATAAATCGGTTTATATCCTTCCCCGGAGGCATCGATATTAGTAAATAACCCTGTTCAATAATCAGGTATCCCCATTGATAGCTCTTCCCCTGATCATTAATCATCCAGATGAAGCATGCCCGCTCCCGATCACTGTGCAATAGGCGGAAATTTTTACATTGATAAAGCAGATCCAGCATCAATTCACTATGCATCACACTGGCAATCTGCCATTTCATTTGTAATGGCTGTTTGGCTAAATGGACGGCGTTCTGCTCCAGGTCGTCTACTGCCATTATATTGGCTTTCAAAATATTCTTACCCCTGGTTTTAAGATAAACGATATCAGTAATGTCAAAAGGATTTAACCTTTCCATCAACATCTGATAGTTTTTTTCAAACAGGTCCTGCATATCAGGCATCACAATGAACATAGGCTCTTCCACCCACATACTATTTGCCTCCAGAGGAAGCAGGCGGGTAATGCTGATCATGCCCGGCACAATACTTTGATGTACATTGACACCAAAATTACCCTGAGCATTATACTGTTTGCCGGTAAAATAATCTTCAAAAATCAATTCATTTCTGCCGGTTGGTTTTATTTTATAGGCACCAACATAGCTGGTCATCAGATTGAAAGCGGCGGTTTTTAAACTGCCGGGGAATCTTTTCCCCTGACTTTCCCAGAACAGGTTGGCAATGGTGCTGCTGTTATTATTCTGACAATCAAGCTCATAATACTGCTGATAAAACTGTCCATAAATTTTTTTATTGCTTTCATCCCAGAATTTGCCGGCTGTATTGATATTGTCATAGAAATCCTCATGGACTTGTTGTTCTGTATGCCCCCACTCTTCTTTCACAGAATAGGAGAAAAGTTTTAAATGCTGTTTCACTTCCTCATAAGCCCTTATTTTTTCCCGGTTGTTGATTTCATTCCAATAGGGATAAGTAACCAATTCGACATTAAAATCCAGGGGGATATTCTGAAAGTGACGTATGATCAATTGCGCCTTTTTACTGACCAGGCCGGTGGAAACGTTAAATTTTTTGGCTACCTGAGCAAAATTGATCTTCTGACCTTTCAAATTCCAATAGCTGTACTCCAGGGAAGCCAGCCATTCGCGGGTCTGTGATATTTTCGGCCGGTATATCTTGCTGAATTCGTTCCAGATAAAAAGTATCCAGCCCAGCATTTCCTTATCCGGCGAATTTTTACTGTAAAAATCAAAAGCAGCGACAGCCACATTGCGAACCTCTTCATTGACCCAGTTATAAACGGTGACAAAATTGCTCAATTCCTGGGTGGTTCTATGTCTTCTGGCCTGTAATACAATCGCTTCCGGCTGCATCATTTCCCTGGAGATCCCTTCTCGGTCCAGATTAAGCCTGGTACGGATGACGGCAGTGGGGAAATAGTACTCCCCCCGACTGCGGGCCAGAAGCTCAATAGTCTCCAGTTCANNCCTGCCCCGGGTATCTTTTATAGCTTGCAAAGGGGTCCGTTCTTCCAGTTCCAGATGGGGCGTGTTGATCCATTCTTCGTAATACTTGTCGTGCATCACTTCTACTAATATTTCTTCGGCCTCCTGTTCCGAAGAAAAGCTATAGCCATCCAGCCACTCCGCTGATTGAGAATTCGAAAGTTCCTCCCATATTAAACTTATCCTCTGGGCGATATTAATCAAATCATTCAATTCATCGGCGGAAACTATCAGGTTTTTTTCCGTTAAATAAAGGCGGGTAAATGAGGCATTTTTATTATTCCAGGTAAATTTGTACAAATTATCCCGTTTTTCCAATAATGCAAATTCCAGGCTGTCCAGTAACTTTTGTCGAAATCGGTCACTATCATAAACCGTAAAACTTAAAGTACGCGATTTTAACCGATTCTTTTTGATCCCCTTTTTCAAATCCATCATCAGCCCACAGGCAACTTCGGCAAATTCCTTTTGAAAACACGCTGGATCGGCTATTCCTTCCTCTGCCCTTATGGAGTTTATTTCTTCATATAAATAATGCCGATTCTCGGAAAATGTGGCCCGGGGTTTCCCGACTATAACAGCCGTATTGCCGATATTTGCTATGCGCGCAAATAACAACAGACCTTCCTGGAGAATACGGTTTAATGAGCCCATATCTTTTTCCAGGATGAACTCCCGACTGGTCAATATATCACGGACAGCCAGTGTATTATTCTTTATCCACAGGATCCGATAAATGGACAAATATGATTCTTTCAAAGCTTGAAAGATGGGAATATATTTTTTGTCCAATTTTTCATCGTTTTCTGCCAGATAAAAATCGATAATGGGGGATACATCTTTTTGAAAACGAAAATTGATTATGAACCATTCGCGGAAAAGGGGGACAAACTCCTCATCTATATGATGATCCTGGGCATAAGAAGTAAACCGGCTGTAGGCTGCCGATTCCCAATTATAAAAGTATTGTCTGGCATAATCAGCAAGTTCCCCTACCGCATTATCGATCAGACTATTATATTTGTTTTTTCTGCCTTTGGCGAAATGAAGAATAACGCCGCTTTCGGCCGCCCCACAGCATTGATTATAGGGTTTATTGCTGCCACAGGGACATAAAGATTCATGACTTGGTATATTAGCCATGTTAGGATCCTCCCCCAAATTCTAAATAGCTTTTACCAAGGACGAAGTCTAAAAATAATGTATAATTACCGCGAATAAAATTGCATTATTTAGAAATACAAAAGCTTCTCTTATTATAATATCAAAAAAAACCCCTCGGGTTTTGATAAACTATTCACTAATCGTAAAATATCATTTTTTTATCCAGCTTCAATCCCTTTCTTTCTCGTTTTCAAAATGGGAAAAGCGTACCAGATAAAACCTGATACGCTCCCCCACAACTGCTTGTTTTTATTTTTCTTCCGGGATCCTCATGGCATAGAAAGAGCGCCATACAAATATCAATGCAATGGCAAAGAACACAATGCCAACGAAAGGCGCAACATCCCTGAATGCCTCGGAGATGGAAATCTCCATAGCCAATAAACCAAAAAGAGTTGTAAACTTGATGATGGGGTTTAAGGCTACCGAGGAAGTATCCTTAAAAGGATCCCCAACGGTATCTCCTACCACTGATGCTTCATGTAAGGGCGTACCTTTTTCCTGCAGATCAACTTCAACTACCTTTTTTGCATTATCCCAGGCACCGCCGGCGTTAGCCATGAATACCGCCTGGAATAAGCCAAATACTGCAATAGCGATGAGATAGGAGATAAAGAAAGCCACCTGGGCGTTTCCGGTCTTAGGGGCCGACAGCAGCGCAAAAGCCAGCGCAAAGGAGAAAATCACAATAAAGATGTTGATCATGCCGCTTTGTGCATACTGGGTACAAATTTTAACCACTTCTTTAGAATTTTCCATATTAGCTTTAGCATCAGAATCTTCATCCAGATTAATATTGTTTTTAATAAACTGGACTGCCCGATATGCTCCGGTAGTAACCGCCTGGGTAGATGCCCCGGTAAACCAATAAATAACAGCACCCCCGGCAATAAATCCTAAAATCGTATAGGGGTTTAACATATTAAGAATAGTTATGGGGTTAACCTCCAAAACGCCCTCGATAACCAGAATGATAGAGAAGATCATGATGGTGGCACCCACTACAGCAGTACCAATCAATACCGGTTTGGCAGTAGCTTTAAAGGTATTACCCGCACCGTCATTGGCTTCCAGATAGTATTTGCCCTTATCAAAATCAGGTTTGAAACCGAAATCTTTCTGGATTTCTTTTGCGATACCAGGAATTTCTTCAATCAAAGAAAGTTCATAAATGGATTGTGCATTATCAGTTACCGGTCCATAGCTGTCAACAGCAATTGTTACCGGTCCCATTCCCATCATTCCAAAAGCCACCAATCCAAAAGCGAATATCGACGGATAAATCATGATTTCACTCAAGCCAAATCCACTGACTACATAAGCCCCAAACATAAGGGCCAAAAACACCATGCCTATCCAGAAGGCGCTAAAATTACCGGCCACCAGACCCGACAGGATATTTAGCGAAGGTCCTCCTTCTCTGGAGGCTTTCACTACTTCCAGTACATGGGTCGATTTGGGACTGGTAAATATTTTAGTAAACTCGGGAATCAAGGCTGCCCCCAGGGTACCAAAACTGATAATGGTTGCCATGGCCCACCACAAACCTGTCAGCATTGTCTCGGTTCCCGCACCGGGACCCAGGAGATAGTAACTTACTGCAAAGGTGCTGACAATGGAAAGAATAGAAGTGATCCAAATAAGGCTGGTCAGCGGTTGCTCAAAGTCCATGTCAACGGCATCGCCAAATCTTGCCTGGCTGACAGCTTTATTAATGTAGAAGGAAACCACCGAAGTGATAACCAGAAGTACACGCATAACAAATATCCAGGTGAGCAGAATCGTTTGCAGTGCAGGCGCAACAGCCAGAACAATAAAAGTAACCAGGGCAACCCCGGTCACCCCATATGTTTCGAAACCATCAGCAGTTGGGCCGACGCTATCACCAGCATTATCGCCAGTGCAATCAGCAATAACCCCAGGATTTCTCGGATCATCTTCTTTGATGCCAAAGGCGATTTTCATCAGGTCAGCACCGATGTCAGCAATCTTGGTAAATATGCCGCCGGCAATACGCAGGGCACTGGCACCCAGTGATTCACCAATGGCAAATCCAATAAAACTGGCACCCGCCAATTCCCGGGGGACAAAAATTAAAATGACCAGCATCATGATAAGTTCAACACAAACCAGCATAGTACCAATGCTCATGCCAGCATCCAAAGCTGTGTTCAATACTTTAAGAGGTTTTCTTTCCAGCGAGGAAAATGCTGTCCGGCTGTTGGCCAGAGTATTCATGCGGATACCATACCAGGCGACACTGTATGAGCCAAGAATACCAATTACCGTCCACATGAGGATGAATAAAACTGACCCGATGGGCATTTTAGAAAGGAAACCAAAGTAAAAGGCAATACACAGACCTATAATAAGGAATAATGCTATAAGAAATTTACCCTGCTGAATTAAATAAATCTTACAGGTCTCGTATATGGTGTTGGCAACTTCCAGCATGCTTTTATGGGCTTGATATTTTTCCACCTTTTTATACTGGTAGAATCCAAACAGCATTCCCAGGACGCAAACAACCATACCCATAATCAGCAAAGACACCTGTGAAGCTTCCAATTGAGGCAAAACGAGATTGGCTTCACCCGCAAATGCCAAAGATGGTGAAAGCGCAAGCAAAGGCAGGCTTAACAACCCCCCCTGCCAAGTCCTCTTCCAGCTAATAAGCTTCATTGAACCGATCACTCTCCTTTTAAATTATAAGTAAAAAACGCCTGTTAAGGTAATTTATACAGGCCCTTACTAATTACTACAATCATAGAATTTCTTAATCATAAATAAAAGACTAGTTTTTTGTCATTTCGAACTCTTATATACGATTCTGGTGATTTAAGATAAATTTATCATATCCAGTGATAAAATTACTATTGCACTCTTGACTTGCAGTTGGCTTAATGTCAGTATAAAGTGTCAAGGTTTTTTATAAATTGTTACTTATGAAAATATGAACGTCATGTTTTTAAAAAACAGTGTGCAACTCTGGGGCACGCTGTTTTTTCATATCATGCCTCCCGGGCAGAGAAGTTTTAACTGTCTGTTTTGTCACTAAATCTATTTTCTCCTAATATAATATTATTAATAATTCCTCCGACAAGGATTTGAAAAAATGATATATGCCAGTCGTTTTTTGCGCCGCGATAATGTTCCCATGAAAGGCCCCGATATTGAAACTCTGCAGGTAAGCCTGAAAAAAATCGGTTTTTTTTCCGGACCAATTGACGGTTTATATGATGAAGCAACGGAAAGAGCCGTCATTGCCTTTCAAAATTCCCGTTTTCTCGTCGGCGACGGCATCGTCGGGCCTGAAACATGGATAAAATTGAAAACCACTCCCAGCTTTAGTCTGCCCTATCAACCCGACTATCAATCTGATTTGCCCCTGATCAGCATTGATATTTCCAAGCGGCGTTTAACCTTCAGCCAGAATGGCCAGTCCCCCAAAGTTTATAAAGTTGGAGTTGGCAAGAAATCCACCCCCACGCCTCTGGGTAATTGGTCAATAGTTCAAAAATCTCTTAATCCCGGGGGACCTTTCGGAGTCAGATGGATGAGACTGAGCATTCCCTGGGGGGGTTACGGCATACATGGGACCAATAATCCTAAATCAATAGGCCGGGCTTACAGTCATGGCTGTGTCCGCATGTATAATAATGAAGTGATCGAACTATATGATTTGACTCCCGTGGGCACGCCCGTTAACATTCTGGGTCAGGCCTATACCGGCAGACTTTTACAGTCCGGACTTAAGGGCTCTGATGTGAAAGAGGTCCAATTGATACTTAAAAAATTTGGCTATTATAAATATAAAGCCGATGGAGATTTCGGCCCCCTGACCGAGGCAGGGGTGAAAAAATTCCAGGCCGATAATGGCCTGATAATAGATGGTATAGTCGGCCCGCAAACCCGCTGGGCATTACAGAAAAAGCAAGCGATGATGACTGGTGACACCGAACCTTAGACTCCCTCTTCCTCCATGACCTTGATGGCCATACTAGGGCATTCATCCAGACAAACCCCGCATTTGATACACAACTGGTCATCGATTGCATAGGGTCCCATCTGATTAATCGCTTCAACAGGGCAGACATCGGCACATAAACCGCAGGAAGAACATTTTTCCTCTATAATAATATATTGCATGAATAACACCTATAACTGCGAAGATATAACCAATTTTTGCATATTATTGGTACCTTCAATGGTGGTCAGGACCCGGGCATCCCGCACCAGCTGTTCAATAAAAGATCCTTTTTCACAGCCCGCCGCCCCCAGTATATCAGCTGCCTGAGCCGTAACTTCCTGAGCTATATTGCTGGCCGCCATCTTGGCCATGGCAGAAGACACTGAATAATCACCGCCTTGATCCATCAGCCAGCACGCCTTCCAGGTGATGAGCCTGGCCATTTCTATTTTTGTCGCCATTTCGGCCAGAGCAAAAGCGACGGCCTGATGCTTCCTGATAGCGGCACCGAATTGCCAGCGATTTTCCGCATAATCCAGAGCAGTTTCGTAAGCAGCCCGGGCAATTCCAACTGAAGTTGCTCCTACCATGGCCCGGCCCAGATCAAAGGTCTGGGTGAGCAATAAATAGCCGCTGCCCGCTTCATCAATTTTAATCACATTGCCTTTGTCAATACAGGCATCATTGAATATGGCTTCGCCTATATATAAATGGTCCAGCCCTATTGTCCTCCTTTTAATTCCCAGAGAAAAGCCCTGGGCCGCCCGCGGCACGATAAAAACCCTCAGGGCAGATTTTCTCTTATTTTCGGCAACAGCCCCGATCACCGCCATAAATTCCGCCCGATCAACATTGATCACCCAATCCTTGCGGCCATTTAAAACGAACCCTCCATTATCTTTAGCTGCGATAGTTTTCAGCATCGTTAAATCGGAACCCCCGGCGGCCTCGGTTAAAGCAAAAGAAGCAATCCCGGCATTATTGCCGGTCAGCAAAGGCAGGTATTTTTCTTTTTGTTTACGGGACCCGGCCAATAGAATTGGTTCAGCAGCATGGATGGTCGCATCCACTACGGCAGCGGCACTGGGAAAACCAACCGCAATTTCTTCAATTACCAGGGCAGTGGTGAACCGGTCCATTCCTAATCCCCCATATTCATGAGGAATGGTAGGGCATAACAGATTATTCCTGGCCAGAAGCCTGATAATTTTGCCATCAAATTGTTCCGCGGAGAACTCCGGGTTGAAGGCAATGCTTTTAATTTTACCGGCAATTTCCCGGGCCCATAAGACTATTTCATTTTGTTCGGTACTCAGTGAAAAATCCATGCTAATAACCCCCTGTCCTGTTCCATTGCAGATAGTTTATATAATCAATGACTTGCAGCAATTGTTTTTCATCTAATTTTTCCAATGCGGTCTCTATTTTTTGGCGGGAACTTTCTTTTCCTGGAAAATCCCTGGCATTGTTTTTTTGGGAAATGGATTCCACGAAATAGTCCAGTGGTTTGTCGAGTATCCTGGCCAAAACCTCCAGCTGGGACAAATAAAGCCTGCGTTTGCCTTTTTCGTAATTGGAAAGAGCCGATTGGGAGCATCCCATCGCTTTTGCCAGCTGTTCCTGGCTTAAACCTTTCTCTTCCCTGGCAATTTGTATTTTTAAACCTATATCTTTAAAACTCATACGACGCCTCCTGAAAACCATGATATATTAATTCAAGTATTGCCGCCACAATTTGTAAAAGAATACTTGATTCATCATGGGAAAAGAGGGCAGTTTAACTGCCCTCTTTCTTATCAAAGCAATACAGCCTATTTAATGTATTTAAGCTTGCGAGCCTCTTCCATAAGCTGATCGCGGAAATCCGGATGAGCGATACGAACCAGATCCTTCACCCTTTGCCGGAGGTTAAAGCCCTTGAGCCAGGCCACCCCATATTCAGTGACAACATACTGGACATCATTACGAGTGGTTGTCACCATAGAGCCCGGCGTCAGAGTTGGTGTAATACTGGAATGCATAACACCATTCTTATCTTTATAGGTTGAATAAAGGGCTAGAAAAGCTTTCCCATTTTTGGAACGCCAGGCCCCTTCGGTAAAATCCATTTGCCCGCCAGCGCCCGAATATTGTCTGGTGCCTATTGCCTCTGATGCACACTGCCCGGACAAATCAACTTCCAATGTGGCATTTATAGATATGATATTGTCATTGCGGGCAATGGTCCGGGGGTCGTTTACCCATTCTGAGTCATACATTTCTACCATGGGGTTTTCATTCATAAAATCATATAGACGTTTGGTGCCCATGGCAAAACAAGCGATCCATTTACGCGGCATGAAATTCTTTTTGGCTCCGGTTATTACTCCGGCTTCATACAGATCCAGCATGGTATCACAAATCATTTCCGTATGGATACCCAGATCTTTTTTATCCATCAGATTCCTGGCCACTGCATTAGGCATGCCGCCAATGCCTAATTGCAGGCAGGAACCATCTGGCACCATATCAGCAATATACTTCCCAATCATCTCATCGGCCTTTGTTATCGGAATTTCAGGTAATTCAAATAATGGTATATCATTTTCGACTACTGCGGATAATTCAGAGATATGGAAATGATTGTTGCCAAAGGTCCGGGGCATATTCTGGTTGACTTCTGCCAGTATCTTACACCCTGGATTGCGGCGGATAAA